>Ga0233422_10000710_pt1 | contig 15908 bp, 10 predicted proteins | sample Watercolumn_Mata_2_FD_182724 | JGI IMG/M metagenome (GOLD analysis project Ga0233422, IMG submission 182724) | Freshwater microbial communities from Lake Matano, South Sulawesi, Indonesia - Watercolumn_Matano_2014_110_MG | ecosystem: Environmental > Aquatic > Freshwater > Lake | place...
GTGGAAGTGGCGTCTGCCACATTTAGGTCTCCAGAAAAAGTCCAGGCGCCAGTTGCTACCTCGTTTTGAGACAAATCGCCGTATTGCGGATGATCATCATCAGTCAATCCGGTCAGCGCTCCATGATCACTCACTCCAGAAGATCCAGACCCCGAACCACTGGCGCCAGTACTACCTCCAAGACTAACAACATTAACCGAGGTGCCGCCCAAAGAAAATGGCCAATTAAAAATATTTGTCCCCGAGAAATCAATAATTGTTCCCGGCTCAAAACTGATGGTGCCGCCAAAACGATTGTCGCCGCGCCATAAACCGCCGGCCACGCCGGTCGTCATGTTATTGCGGCTCAAAAAGTCGCTGGTGGCGTTATTTTCTGTCTTATCTGGATAAACCAATTTTTCCACTTCCCTCACCTTCTCTATTTCTATCACTTTTTCTTTTACCTGAATTTCCCTTTGAATTACCGGCTGAACCACCTGGGTAATATTGTTAGTCACCGCCGTCGGCTGGTTGGCAGTTTGGATTTCTCTATCAACAATTTGTTTTTGTTGATTATCAAACCGGCCAAACAACCCCCTCTTTAACAATTCCTTAGGCAAGGTTAAAAATTTATTTTTTATCTGATTACCAAATGTCCACAAACCAATTTTAATTGAATTTAAATTAATTTGGTTATTGACCGCGGCCGCGTTTTTTGTTTCCCTGTCTAGCTGCGCGCTCTCGCCAGCCACTTGTCCCCGATGAAAAATCAACTTGGTTATATTATTTTCAACCAATTGATTTTTTACAGCTGTCACTGGCAAAATAATTTGTCTTAGCGGCCAGCTATAAATCTTGTTAATACCAGCCACCAAATAATCGCCGGCCAGCGGGCGCTTTTGCCACCAGACGAATAGACGCTCTTGGTTTAAAACCGGTCGGCTCAAATATTCGTTAATCGGCCGATACGCATTAATTATTGTTTGCGCCCACTCTTCCACCTGGTCCGCTCGCGCCGCCAATAAACTCTGCCAATCAAGTCCATCCAACTTTTGAGCGGCTCCAGTGAGCCAATTATTTGGATTTAATTTTTGCCAGCCGACCAGCTGCTGTTGCATCGCTTGTTGCCATTTTTTTGCCTCGGCTCGCACGGCCTGGGCTTGAGCCAAACCAATAATTACCACCGACAAATTCAAAAGCAACAAGACCAGTATTGTCCACTTACCTATCTGCTTCAGTTGTGGCCAGCGACCTTTCATTTTACTTTAGTAATTTATCAATACTGCCATTGGTTAAGACATTAGCTAAAACCGCTAGGGTTGCTAGCGTCGGATTAGTATTAAAGCCGCCTTCTAATTTAGCCAAATTAGAAAGCTTCAAATTGGTTTTACGCGCCAAAAGATCCTGCGACCAGCCCTTTTCCAGCCGCAGTTTTTTGATGTTTTGACCTAATTTTCTGGCATCGACAAGCATGTAACTATATGAACCCGCTTTTTTTTGTCTTTCTATATGTTGATATCTTTATGTGAATATCTTTTTGTGAATATCAACATATTGATAATTATGAATTTATTATAATAGAAATTTTAAAACCTTGTAAAGAGTGCTCCTGTGTATAACTTTTTTATAAAAATGTTTTGTAGATTTTATCCACCACCAAGCCATCGCTTGTGTATAAATTTATTTTTTGCCTTTTTTAAAATTACGACCGCCAGTCGAGTTTCAGCCAAAACAAAAACGCCCCGAATTTCTTCGGGGCGTTTTCTTATTTCTAAACCCTCAAACAATCGACTAGCCGTTAGGGTTGAAAAATTTCCTCTGGTTGGCAGTTGCCCTCAACGCATAAAGTGACTTGGCTGATATAGGGGAATTGCAGCAGAGTTTTTTCCAGTTGCGCTTTAGCGGCTGTCACGGCGCAAGCGCCGGCTATGGTTTTCACGCCGCCGGTCAAATTGACCACTGCCTCGCCGTTATTAATTTTCACGCTGGAAAGGAAAGTGCCGGCCGGAATGCTGGAAACCCAGCCCGCGGCTTTTTCAGCTTCGGTCAAAGCAGTCAGCAGACCGCGCACCGTATTTATCACTTCTGAATCGTATTTTCTCTCGGCCAACCGTTCTAAAGGATACACCCGGCCGCAGTCAATCATGCCCGGATCTTTTTGCGTGTTACTATAATAAACGACCACCGCGACTGTCGGCCCGCTGGCGGCAGCCGCCGGATTATCATCGCCAACCACGCTGATTTCTTCGTCTTTATTTTCTTGGCCTAAAATATTTACCGTGCCTTCTTCCTGATTGCCATTGACCGTAATTTTCACATTTTCTTCATCGCCGCCAGCCGTACTCTGCTTGTCGCGGCTGTTATTCCACTGCCACGCCAAACCCAAAATAATTACCAATACCGCGGCTCCGATAATCAATCGTTTAGAAGATACTTTTGGCGCCTCGCCAAGCGTCTCCCGCTTCACTTCGGCCAATTTACTCTCAAAATTAGCCGCTTCTGATTCGGCTATACTGGATTCAGCCGTTTTTTCAACCGCTGATTCTGCCGGCTGTTGTTTTGTAGTCAGATTAATTTCTGAAGTCGCGGTGTTTTCTGTTTGCTGCTGATGTTGACTGACTGCTGCCCCGGGCTCTAAATTTATCTGCGCCTGAACCGCATCAGCGCCAGCCGCCGATTCACTGCTTGGCGTTGATTGAATTGAAGCGGCCTGACTGGGCTCTAAAAAAACATCGCCAGATTTGGCATCATTGCTAGAATTTTGACCTTCTATTGGCTTATTTTCATTAGTATTTTCCATAATTTTGTGCTTAATTCTTAAGCTATTTGTCTGCCTCCTATTTTAAATCCTTTTTAGAAACATTGCAACTATATTAAAAACCCGCCAAAAGCGGGTCTAGAATATTTTGGACCGTACAGGATTTGAACCTGCGACCTCTTCCATGCCATGGAAGCGCTCTAGCCAACTGAGCTAACGGCCCAAGTAATTTATGTTTTCTGCCAGCCAAATACAAAAATTATTATAAACAATTTTTATTTTTTTTTCAAATTTTATAATTTTTTTAAAAGATAATAATTCCTATGAATAATTTAAATAAAAAATATTATTTATTGGCTAAATTTAGCCAAATATTATATTTTATTCTTGACAAATTTTTACTAGTATGATATAATTATAAAACCAGATTAATCAATCTGCGCGCATATTGAAAAGTAACAGTAAAAAGGGTTTGCTAATGTCAATATTTAGAACAGTGACAGTCGACCGCACCCGCACCCCGCAACAGGTATTGGATGCCACCGGACGGTGGCAGTTCACGAACTCGGACGTGGTAGCCACCATGCCCTCGGGCGGTACAGGCGTTTTGGAGAACGTCACCGTCGAATTCTTCGGCGAGTGCGTCAGCAACAATGACGAGCTGGCCAAAACGTATGAGGAACGCGGTCTTGTGCCTGATCCCTACGCCCAGGCCGCAGTCAACGAAGCTGACCCGGCCTTTGCCGACGATCATCCCAATGGCACTCATTGGAAGGATAAAGACGGCAACTGGTGTTTCATCACGTTCGACTACGATGACGACGATCGCGGCGTGAGCGTGAACCGCAGCAGCGGCCAAGGCGGGCTTGACGGCTGGTGGTTCGGTGGCGTCAAAAAGCAGCAGTAATCATTGGGTTTAACGGCTCTTGTCGCGATGACATGGCCTAAGAGTGGCTCGATAGTAATAGCGTGGCCACGCAGATACCAGAAGGAAAGGAGATGTGAAATGAAATTCATGTTCGGCGGCCGATGTACCTTGCGATTATGAAGTTGACGCCACAAGTAAAAACGGCGAGCCCAGAGGAAGCAGAGCCTCATTCTCCGCATCAAAAGCTAGATCGCTAGTTAGTAGATGTGGAGTTTTTGTTTTATTTTAGATATATTTTGTCGATTTTATTTTCTAGGAAAATAGCTGTTTTTGTAACTTCTTTTCAAATCTTAAAAGTATTCTACTCCTTTTTCTATAAAATAATACCTTATCAGCTTTTTCTTTTCTAGAAAAAATTTGACCCAAAAAACTGCTTACCAGTTTACATATCGTAGGTATGCAGGCAGGGGAAAATCCATGTGAATTGAAAAAAACAAAAAAATATACAAAATTTATCTAAATTTAGCCAAATTTTAATAAAAATTAAACCAAAAATCACTACTTCTAAAAAAGTTCTGTCTAGACATGTCTAGACATTTCTCCACAGAAATCACAGCTTATCCACAAAATTTTATTTAAAAACATCATTCAAAAAATGAACAACCAATTACTGAACTATAGAGGGCCGCTCAACACCATTAATTACCACCTAAGCCAAGCGTTGATCAATCGGCTCTTCAGCGATTGCCACTAATCCGCCAATCTCCGCAAAACAATACACCACCAGCTAGGCAACCGGCCGGTGGTTTTCTATTTATGTCTCCACCAGGAATCGAACCTGGATCTAGGGCTTAGGAGTCCCTTGTTCTATCCATTGAACTATGAAGACAAGGATAAAAATTCTTATTTTAGGTTACTCTTGAACTAAAACATAAATTATTGTAGAATAAAAAAAGAAATAACTCAATAATTTTGTTTTATTTATGCAAATCCAATGGCTCGGTCAGGCCTGTTTTAAAATTCAAACCAAAAACAGCTCTAGCCAAGAAATCACTATTGCCACCGATCCTTTCCAAGAAGACTGCGGCCTCAAAATCTCTAAATTTCAAGCTGATATCTTGACCCTTTCCCAAACCGCTGGCGACAACAATAATTTAGAAGCCATTAAGGGCGAGCCGTTTATTGTTAGCGGACCTGGCGAATACGAAACCAGGGACTTATTTATTTTCGGCGTGCCGACTTTTCACGCTGATAAAAATGGCGGCTATACCACGCTCTACCGCCTCAACGCCGAAAATATCAATTTGGTCCACTTGGGACCTTTGGGCCAAGAACTTACCGACGAACAAATTGACCAAATCGGCGATGTGGACATTCTACTGGTTCCCATTGGCGGCGGCCAGGTACTGGACGCCAAAAAAGCCAGTTTGATTATCTCGGAAATGGAACCGCGCCTTGTCATTCCCATGTATTACCAAATTCCCGGATTGAAAAATAAATTAAATACTTTGGAAGAATTTATAAAAACTTCTGGCCTGCCAGTAGAAAAAATAGAAAAATTAAAAATCCATAAAAAAGACCTGCCAACAGAAGAAACAAAAATTATTGTTTTGTCTCCCTAGGTTTTTATTTTTAACTTTGATTTATTTTTTGACATTTGAACTTTAACTTTTGACCTTTTAATTTCCATGCCCCGCGCCTCAATCCCAAAATCCAAAAAACCAACGGCTAAAAAACACCGCGTTCCGGCTTTCTCTGGCAAGCCGATTGATGCTAGATTTATTACTATCGGCGACACCGACCCAGGCATCCAAGCTAAAACCAAATTAACCTGGGCCATGGTTGTTGCCTTGGGCGTAGTAATTTTAAGTTTCTGGCTCTGGACTTTAAAGCAAAACATCATTGACAATAAAAACGACCAAAGTTTGCAAAAAATAACTGCAGAAATCAACCAGACCGTCGGCGAACTAAAAGATATTTTTAGCCAAACCCAAAAAATTGCCGATTATGCCAAAAGCCAAATCGACCAGCAAAACGAATTAGACAACATTAAACAACAAGTGCTGGCCGAAATTCAATTAAATTTGGATAGCAGCAATTGGCCCCAACACACTTCCAGCCTTTTAAAACTCTCCCTAAGGTATCCGGCCAACTGGAGCCAGCAAGAAACCGCTGATGGCTTAATCCTTAATAGTTTTCCGGCCGCTAGCTCCACGCCAGACATTTTTGCCACCGTCGCTATCAGCAAAAAAGCCAACGCTCAAAAACTATTGCTGGCCAACTGGCTAAAAAATAACGGCCCGCTAGCCGATTCCTACACGCTACCAACCGAGACGACCTTAGGACAAAAACCGGCCGTAAAATATACCAAAACCAATCCAGCTGAAGGAGAAGTAAATTACCTGATTTATGGCTTAAATGATAAATTAATTTATGAAATCAAAGTTGCTTCGCCGACTGGAAAAGATATCTTTGAGCCGATTTTGGAAAAAATCCTCGCTTCCGTAGAATTTATCAAATAATTTTTTCAATATTTTTCAATTTTTTATCTTTAAACTTTTGACTTTTAATTTTTATCATCATGACCCCTAAATCAGTTCCAGCCAAAGAGCAAAACTCGCCCCACAATCAATCCCCAGAAACGGCTGGCGTCTCCCAGCGCTTAATCAACGAAGAGGTTCAGCAAAGTTATTTGGATTACGCCATGTCCGTGATTGTTGCCCGCGCCCTGCCCGATGTCAGAGACGGCCTCAAACCCGTGCATCGCCGCGTGCTTTATGCCATGTGGGACATCGGCCTCAAGGCCAACGCCAAATTCCGCAAATCAGCCAATGTGGTGGGCGAAGTCATGGCCAAATACCACCCGCACGGCGATGCCGCCATTTACGACACCTTGGTTCGCATGGCCCAGGACTTTTCTTTGCGCTACCCGCTGGTCAACGGCCAGGGCAACTTCGGCTCCATGGATGGCGACGGCGCGGCCGCCATGCGTTACACCGAAGCCAAGCTCAAACCCATTGCCGAAGAATTACTTTGGGATATTGATAAAAACACGGTCAATTTTGTTCCTAACTATGACGGCGCCCACCAAGAACCGCTGGTTTTGCCGGCTAAATTGCCAAACTTGCTCATTAACGGCACTCAAGGCATTGCCGTGGGCATGGCCACCAACATCTACCCGCATAACTTGGGCGAGGTAATAGACGCCATCGTTCACCTGATAGACCATTCTGACTGTGAGCTGGAAGACCTAATAAAATTTATCAAGGGTCCGGACTTTCCCACCGGCGGCATTGTTTACAATCTTAAAGACATTAAGCAGGCCTATGCCAGCGGCAAAGGCGGCGTGGTCTGCCGCGCCAAAACCAATATTGAAGAAACTAAAAACGGCTTTCAAATTGTAGTCAGTGAAGTGGCCTATCAAACCAATAAAGCCGCGCTGCTAGAAAAAATCGCCGAACTGGTGCGCGATAAAAAAATCGAGGGCATCCGCGACCTGCGCGACGAATCCAATAAAGACGGCGTGCGCATTGTCATTGAACTAAAAAAAGATTCTTACCCCAAAAAAGTTTTAAATCAGCTTTTCAAGCATACCGCCCTGCAAACCACCATGCATTTCAATATGCTGGCTTTGGTCGACGGCATTCAGCCGCGCATCCTCACTTTAAAGGGTATTTTGGAAGAATACCTTAAGCACCGCCGGGAAGTAGTCACTCGCCGCACACAATTTGAGCTTGACCGCGCCAAAGATCGCGCCCATATTTTGGAAGGTCTAGTGTTGGCTCTGGCCAAAATCGACCAAGTCATCGACACTATTAAAAAATCCAAAGATAAAGACCAAGCCAAAGAAAATTTAATCAAAAAATTCAAACTCAGCGAACGGCAGGCGATAGCTATTTTAGAAATGCGCCTGCAACAGCTGGCTAATTTAGAAAGACTGAAAGTGGAAACCGAGCTCAAAGAAAAACAAAAACTGATTAAAGAGTTGGAAGCCATCCTTAAATCCCCGACCAAAATTTTAAACATTATCAAAGCAGAAGTTATCGAACTGAAAGATAAATTCGCCGAGCCGCGACGCACGCAGATCGTGGCGCATGGTGTGGACAACTTTACCATGGAGGATTTGGTGCCCAATGAAGAAATGATTGCCATGGTCACCAACGACGGCTACATCAAGCGCCTGCCGCCCGATACTTTCAAAAAGCAAGGCCGCGGCGGCAAAGGCGTCATTGGCCTGACCACCAAAGAAGAAGACAGCGTGGAACACTGTTTTCTCACCTCCACTCATTCTGACATTTTATTTTTCACCAACCGCGGCCGCGTTTTTCAACTTAAAGGTTATGACTTGCCGCCGGCCTCCCGCACGGCCAAAGGGCAGGCGCTGATAAATTTTCTCCAGCTCGCGCCCAATGAAAAAGTGTCCGCCATTCTGCCAGCCACCGAAATTGAAAACGACAAATTTCTGATTATGGTCACCAACCGCGGCACCATCAAAAAAACCGCCATTGAGGATTTCGCCAATGTCCGCCGTTCGGGGCTCATTGCCATCAAACTCAAGCCCGGCGACAATCTGGAATGGGTTAACGCTTCCCGCGGCGATGAAAACATCATTTTGGTCACTCAAAAAGGTCAGGCCATCAGATTTAAAGAAAAAGATGTGCGTCCCATGGGCCGGGCGGCCTCTGGCGTCCGCGGCATCAAAATCAAAAATGATGACCAGGTGGTCGGTATGGGCGTCTTCGACCCCAAACTGGATAAAACCGCCAACTTGTTGGTCATTATGGAACACGGCTTTGGCAAACAAACCAAGTTAAACGCTTATAAAATTCAAAACCGCGGCGGTAGCGGCGTCAAAACCGCCAAAATCACCACCAAAACCGGCAAAATCGTCTCCGGCAAAATCGTCTCCGGCGAAGCCAATGATCTAATGGTGATTTCCAGTCAAGGCCAGGTGATTCGTTTGGCCGTCAAAGATGTTAATGTGCTAGGCCGCGATACCCAAGGCGTCCGCGTCATGCGCTTTAAAGCAACCGACGATACTGTCGCCAATGTCACTTTGATTTAAAATTATTTTATCCCATGCTTCTTCATCTGCTTCTAATCGCCGCCGGTTTTGTTTTTCTGATAAAAGGCGCCGAACTGTTGATTGAAGGCGCGGCTTCACTGGCCAAAAAATTAAAATTGTCTGACCTGGCGATTGGCCTGACAATTGTCGCTTTTGGCACTTCTTCGCCGGAGTTGTTTATTAATTTAATTTCTAACTTCAAAAATTCCACCGACCTGGCCATCGGCAACGTCATCGGCGCCAATATCATCAACCTACTCTTGGCGACCGGCCTGGCCGCGGCTATTCATCCCATCAGAATCCGCCTGCGCCAAGCCGACACCGAAATTTTACTCGGGCTGTCCGCGTTGATTCTATTGTTCCTTCTGAGCAATGACTTTTTTATGTCTAGTGGCGACGATTTACTGATAAGCCGCTGGGACGGCGCCGGACTGCTATTTTTATTTTTGGTCTTCCTGTATTACACTTTTGGCCTTAAACGCAGTCACGATGAAGCCAGCGAACAAACTCCTGACCGCCATCATTTCCTATCCTTGGCTTATGTAATCGCTGGCATCGCTGGCCTAATTGTTGGCGGCAATTGGGTAGTGACCGGCGCCGTCATTTTAGCCAATCAACTCCATCTAAGCCCAAGCATTATCGGGCTAACCATTGTTTCCTTGGGCAGCACTCTGCCAGAGCTCGCGGCTTCGGCCATGGCCGCTTGGAAAAAAAACGCCGACCTGGCCATCGGCAACATTATCGGCTCGATCATCTTTAATATATTTTTTATTCTCGGCCTTAATGCGCTCCTCAAACCCCTGCCTTTTAACCCGCAACTTAATTTTGATTTGGTGGTTGCCATGGCCGCCACTTGTTTGCTGTTTTATTTTATTTTAATCGGTCGGCGACGCGACCACATTGAACGTTGGGAAGGCGTTATTTTGATTCTGATTTATCTGGGCTATTTGGGCGCCTTAATTTTTAAACAATAACCAAAACAAAAAATCGAGGGTTCTGTCTGGCAGAATTCTCGATTTTGTTTTTTCTATCGTGGCGGCCCCTTCAGGTGAACAAAAATCGCACCGATTGCTCCGCAATTAGACGGTCAATCACTTGCTCCCAGGTCAGATGATGACGCAGCATCTTAGCCGCCAAAAACTGCCTGATAATCGCGCTTTGATTCCGCCAACTCAAAGCCGCCGCGCGCCTGGCCTGCTGACACAATATTTCCCATTCTATCTGGGGCAAGGCCCGCTTCAGTTTGTCGAGCAGCAAATCATTGCAGCGATGTCTGGTTATTTCCACGCTATCCTCAATACACCTTACACAAGCGCTAGTGCCGTCGGCAAAACCCATATGCGGCCGCTGGTGATTGCGGCAATAAACGCTGGATTTTTGACAGCAGTCCCAACAAACCAAAGTGTTCAGCCGGCCGTCGGGCTGGCTAAGCGGCAAAATTGCCAAAAAATCCGTTTCTGTACAACACTTTTCACACCGCATATCTTGACCCTCCTGTCAACATTTGTGCCCGCTGTTTCTGGCCTAAAGAACTGACTACTAATCTTAATATTTCAAACCGGCTTTGTCAATGACTTTAATTTTTTAATTTGCCACAGCAGATAAACGGCCGCTACCGACAGAAACGCTATTATAGCCAAAAAATATTTTTCCCGGCCGCTGATGCTACTTTGACTGCTGTCGATGGTCTCGCTGACTCCCTCCACTGCGCCGCGAACAATGTCGCTCTCATAGCGCGGCAACAGCCGATAGCCACTTTTGGTCTGCGAAACAACGCCTGTCACCGTCAAGTGCTCTCCCGGAACAATTTGCAGAGATTTTAAATTTATACCCGTGGAACTCTTGATATAAATTGTCACCTCTTCCGAACCGTCGTCCAAATAAATATTACTGCCCTTGACTTCTATCACTTCGCCGCTCACCTGGGCCAGATATCCTTCTGTTTCCTCGCCAATATCACTGCCCGCCAGTTCCTTGATTATTAGCGGCTGGCCGCTGCTTAATATCTTTATGTCTTTTTGCCCGGTAATTTTTACCCGCCGCTCACCGCCGCTTTCTGACAATTCGCCAGTCACCTCCAGATAATCGCCGATTTTCAAATTAGGGAAATCTTTTTTGTAGCAATACACCTGCACCCCCGAACCAGCCAAATAAAAAACTTGGCTACCCAGCACTCCGGGTTCAACTGACACTGTGCCCCGCACTCTCACTTTTTGCCCCAATTCCAATTCGCGCACCTGCTCGAGCGGCACGGCCAATACCCCGCTGGTTGTTGTTTTGCTGGCGCTGGCAGTTTTACTACTCTTAATTGTCTTAGTGGCGATTTTTTTTACTCCACCGGCCAGTTCTTCCTCTTCTGCTGGCTCTGCCGCCAAATCGTCTTGATTGCTAAAAATATTTTCTTGGCCCGGCGTTAAACTACTGGTCCACCGCCAAACTCCTTGGCTAGTACGGCTATAAGAATAATCTTCTTTGGCCGGGCCGACATATTCCACCCGGTCAATTAATTTTTCCGCCGGCGTATATAAGCTTAACGCTTCCACTCCCGAATTATTCAAGGCGATTTGTGAATCAAGACGGTAAATAATCAAAAATCCTCCGGCCGCAACCGTTGATGACGGCAAAATATATTTACGGCTAGTATTATCTTTTAGTTGCCAGCCGGCCAGATTTATCGCTTCACTGCTCAAATTTTTTAACTCAATCCACTCACCCTCTTCGTCGTCACCGGCTGGATTGGGCAAAAATTCATTGATGATTATTTTTTCCGAGGTAGAAGTGGCCGCCAGAAATTGCGGCGTGCTACTTGGCGTCGGTGTAGTATTTCTGGTGGTAGTATTGGAGCCGCCACCGCCGGGATTGGTTATTGGCTTGGGCGTAATGATATTTAGCTGACCCTTGGTAGGCGTGATGGTTTCGCTAAAATCATTTTTATTGTTGCCGGTACTAATGCCATTGATATTTCTAGCTGACGCATAGCTCTTATCCGGCGCCGGCGCGTTGTCTTCTTTATTACCGTCATCCCATTTGCCATAAGCCACTCTGTCTATAATTTTTCCGGCGGCATCTTTAAGAGTGATAATATCGCCATCATTGTTTAGTTTGCCGCTGTTAAATTCCCAAACTAAAAATCTGGCCGTGCCGGTCGCTTCCATGGTGCCCGACAAGGTGGTGGTCGAAGAATTGTCGCTTAGCGTCCAACCGCCCAAATTGATTGTCGAGGTGCTGTTATTATAAAACTCCACCCATTCTTTTTCGCTCTCATTGGGGTTAATTAAAAATTCATTGATCACTACGTCACCGACCCTGATTTCTGCCGGCGTGGAAGTAGCCGCCAAATTTTGCCAAACAGTTATAGTAGTGCTGGTGGCATTAGTGGCTCCGTCATCATCAATCACTGTCAATGTGACTAAGAAATCACCCACCGTTGAATAAATATGAGTAGTGGTAGCGCTATTACTAGTGGCGCTATCACCAAAACTCCAATTATAATTAGCCACCACACCATCACTATCGCTAGAACCACTGGCATCAAAGATTACAGTCTCTCCCAGTTGCGGGCTTGATGTGCTTAAAACCATCGTGGCTGCTGGCGGATTATTAAAAGGCTGGCCAACCACCGCGATATCATCCAAACCAGCGCCCTTTGAGCTAATGGCCGACAAGGTCTCAAACTTTATTTGCGCCGTACTGCCATAAGCAGACAAATCAATCGCCGGCTGCGCCGTCATACTGGACGTCGTTGCTAAAACAGTGGTTAAAAAATTCCAACTAGTCCCGTTGTCCAAAGAGATCTTGATAGTTATTTCCGGGCTATTGCCGCTAACCCCGCCATAAGTTCTGGCTTTAAAATTTAATTTTTGGCTATTATAAGCAGATAAATCTACTACCGGAGAAATCAATGCGGCGCTGCTAGTATTTAAAATAATATATCTATCTCCCGCCGGCGCGCCTTGTTCGCAATTTATGCAGCTCCAACCTCCTAAAAGCGACAGATCGCCTTCGTTTACAGGAATAATGTCAGCAGCCAACGCTGGTAAAATTTTGCCAAACAAAAAAATCCCTGCCGCCAGCACAGAGAAAATAAAAAATTTTTTCCTCAACATCTTCATTATTTTTTATTAATTATCTTTTTATTATAACATCGTTTTATCATTGACAAAACACCTCTTTTTAATTATCTTTAAAATAGTTTTGTGGCGGCGCGGCGGCGAAGTTGCTATGCCTGCCTGCCGCTAGTGAGGGCAAGCAAGCGCGTTGGTGTAAAATACAACAAAGTTGTCAGAGTGGTGAAATTGGTAGACACGCTAGCCTTAGGAGCTAGTGCCGCAAGGCATGAGGGTTCGAGTCCCTCCTCTGACATTACAAACCATGAAATCTTCAAAAACCTACTACCTCCAAACTTTTGGCTGTCAGGGCAATCTAACCGATTCGGAAAAAATAGCGAGCAAATATCAGCAGTTGGGCTATAAACAGATTAATGATCCAACCACTGCTGATGTAGCTATTATTAATACTTGTATCGTACGCGAATCAGCCGAGAATCGCGCCATCAGCTTGATTAAAAAATTAAAACAGCAAAAAAATAAAAATCCTAAATTAAAAATTATCGTCACCGGTTGTCTGGTGGGCGCTGCCAATCGCGAATCTTCTGGACAAAGATTAAGACAATTAAAAAAAATAGCCGCTGACTGCGAATGCGTGCCAGTAGAAAAATTTTTGTCGTTTGAACCGAAACGTCAAAACCAAAAACACGCCTTCATCTCCATTAGTAATGGCTGTAATAATCTTTGCGCTTTTTGCATCGTGCCCTTCGCCCGCGGCCGCGAGGTCTCGCGCCCTTTTGCCGAAATAATCAAGGAAGTCAAAAAACTAGCTAAAAATAATTTTTCCGAAATCACACTGGTTGGACAAAACGTCAATTCTTATGGAGCGGATTTGATTTTTCAAAAAAACCAATTTCAATTGCCCAATGGCAAAATCGTCAAACCAATACTGGTAAAAAGCTTAGGTAAAACTAGAATCCCTACTCTTTTTCCTTATCTGCTGGAAGAAATCTGCCAAATAAAAAAATTCAAAAAAATATCCTTCATGTCTTCCAACCCCTGGGATTTTTCCGATGAACTAATAAAAGTAATAGCCAAGTATCCAGCCATCAATCGGGAAATCCATTTACCAGTGCAATCGGGCGACAATGCGGTGCTTAAAAGAATGAACCGCCTTCATACCCGCCAAGAGTATCTGGCGCTGGTAAAAAAAATCCGGCAAAGCGTCCCCAAAGCCCGCTTTACCACCGACATTATTGTTGGTTTTCCGGGCGAAACAGAGCGGCAATTTCAGCAAACCGTGGCTTTATGCCAAAAAGTTGGCTTTAATCTGGCTTACATCGCCCGCTATTCGCCTCGGCTAGGCACCTTGGCCGCCAAAAAATTTACTGACAATATTCCACCACAAATCAAAAAACAACGCTTTCACGCTCTAAATAAATTAGTAAATAAAATTAACTAACCACAAAATTGTTGTAAATTAAGCCATTTTTAAAAAAGAACAACATTAAAATCATAAAAATATAAACATAACTGTTGACAAAGATTAAAAAAAATAATATAATTAAAGCATCAAACTAAATATTATCCACAGTTTATCTAGATATAAAGAGTGGACAAGGCAATAAAAATAGTTTAAACTAAATTAGTCACAAAAAATATATGAGAATTTATCTTTTAACTCATAACTACTCTCCAAGCTAAAGGATGTGTTTTTGTGTGCGCCTGCTGTGAAGCCGCTTGGAGTAAGGCGGTTTTTTTAGCTCCTAAAATCTGGCTGGCAAAATTTGCCCTCCAAATTATGGGAGTTAAGGATGAATTCTCCAGCATTAGCCATCGAACCTTGACAACTAAAACATATTTTCTGCCAAACGACAACTTGGCAGAAATGGGAAAAATTGTAATTACAATTCTTGTGATTAAACATTAAGAGCAAATGGTGGATGCCTAGACATCAAAAGACGATGAAGGACGTAGCAGCCTGCGAAAAGCTTCGGGGAGGTGGCAAGCAACCTTTGATCCGGAGATCTCCGAATGGGGCAACCCGACGCGGTGAAGCCGCGCCATCCATATCTGAATACATAGGATATGGAAGACAACCCGGTGAAGTGAAACATCTCAGTAGCCGGAGGAAAAGAAAACGCTAAATGCCTACAGATTTATGGCCTACCTTTTAAAGGTCGTAAATCTGCAGGTTGTATTCCGTTAGTAGTGGCGAGCGAAAGCGGAGCAGTCCAAACCTTAGCAGTATATTGTTGGTGAAAGTTGGTTCTTTGAACCGGCCGTAATCAGCAATAGAAGTGTATGCTACTGCTGCCAAGGGGTTATAGAAAAAACGTTTGCCTGCATACAAAGGCAAGGTAGGGTACATATAGCTTCCCTAGTTGAGTGGTCTGGAAAGGCCAACCACAGCGGGTGACAGTCCCTTAAGCGAAAGGGGTTATATCTCTACGGTTTTTTTCTCGAGTACCACAGGACTCGTGAAATCTTGTGGGAATTTGCCGTGACTATACGGTAAGACTAAATACTTTTGATGATCGATAGTGAACCAGTACCGTGAGGGAAAGGTGAAAAGTAGGCCGGTGAGGCCGATGAAATAGTATCTGAAACCATTTGCTTACATAGAGTCGGAGCTCAAGTGCGCCTCGCGGCGATTACTGGGTGACGGCGTTCCTATTGAAGAATGAGCCAACGAGTTTATTCTACGTTGTTTGTTTAATCCCTATAGGGAGAAGGCAAAGTGAAAGCGAGGGTTAATAGCCCGACTTTAACAGCGTGGATAAGACCCGAAACCGGGTGAGCTAACCATGGACAGGGTGAATCTCGTGTAACAACGAGAGGAGGCCCGAACCCACTAGCCGTGCAACACTAGGGGATGAGCTGTGGTTAGGGGAGAAATTCCAATCGAACTCGGTAATAGCTGGTTCTCCTCGAAATAGCTTTAGGGCTAGCTTTGAGATTGGACTTAGGGGTAGAGCACTGAATGAGAACGGGTGCGCAAGCATACTGTTTTCAATCAAACTCCGAATACTAAGTATCTGTATCTCAAAAGTCAGACTATGGGGGCTAAGCTCCATTTAGTCAAAAGGGTAACAGCCCAGATCGCTATCTAAGGTCCCTAAATTCATGTTAAGTGTAAAAGGTGGTATTACGACTTAAACAACCAGGAGGTTGGCTTAGAAGCAGCCAACC
>Ga0233422_10000711_pt1 | contig 15896 bp, 16 predicted proteins | sample Watercolumn_Mata_2_FD_182724 | JGI IMG/M metagenome (GOLD analysis project Ga0233422, IMG submission 182724) | Freshwater microbial communities from Lake Matano, South Sulawesi, Indonesia - Watercolumn_Matano_2014_110_MG | ecosystem: Environmental > Aquatic > Freshwater > Lake | place...
TCGAATCCAATAGCCCTGCCAGGATTTCCGAAGTTTCATACTTGAAACGAGGAGACAGAAAATTTTCTTAATTTTCTGGACGTTCGAATCCAATAGCCCTGCCAGGATTCGAACCTGGGTCCCAGCCTCCAAAGGGCTAGATACTTGACCGCTATACTACAGGGCTTTAAATATTAAATCCCATAAATGTTTATAAGAGTTTTGATGAACCAATTTTCTTTTTAAATCTTAATTGCAACTTAAAAAGAATTAAATTATAATTTAACTAAAAAATACTATCACCACATTACTTCTAAAAAATACTCGACAATAGATATAAACAAAAAAAGATTTTTAAGTTTATGGAAAAGGCATATCTCAAATGTGCTAAAAAAGATGGTGAGGAATTCGTCGATGAATATGTTGTCAAAATTGATTTGTTCGACGGAGGATTTGATTCTGGAATTGTAAGAAAAGAACACTTTAACAAGCAAGGGGATTTGAGAGTAAGCATTGTAGAAAACCATGGCGAAAAAGCATTGGTAATTCTTCCAAAAAAATTAAGTAAAAAAGATGCTATATGGGTTAATACAGAAAATTTGTCTTAAGATTTAAAAACAGAATCATAGAAAATCTCTCTGTTAATTTCTTGCCTATCTGGAGTTAACTTTTTGAAAAAACTAAAAAACAAGGATGGAGAACACTTTTCTCCAATTAAAACAGCAGCAAGTTTCTTAAATTCTTGAGATCCCCTTGAATTTGGGCTATTTAAATTATAAGGCAAAAATTCATTTGCAGATTTTGAAAAATTTTTATCATGGGGAATCACAGCCATTACAGGAATATCCAAAGTCCTCTCAATATGATCTAAACTAATTTCAAAATTTTTATTATAAACTTTATTTAAAATTAAGCCAATTATTGGGGTGCCTCTTTCTCTCGCAACTTTCACTGCCTTCAAAGTGTTGCTCAGCGTCGGATAATCTGGCGTGGTTACAATAAGAAGATTATCAGAAGCCAAAATAACAGATAATGTTTCTTCGTTTAGAGAAGGAGAAGAATCTAAAATAATAAAATCATATTTATCCTTAACAAATTTCAAATGATCTCTCAATTTCAAGGGATTTATTAAAGGTTCTTTAAAAATAGACGCAGGAATAATATCAAAATATTCAAGAGAATGAATTGAATCTTCAATATTTGCTGAATTGCTTAAAACATGGTGAATGGTCTTTTTTGGTTCAATTAAATTCAAATAAACCCCTAAATTTGGCGCAGAATAATTGCAATCCACAACTAAAATTTTTTTTCCAAAATCAGATAAACACGAACCTAAAGAAATTGCCGACGAAGTTTTGCCCACACCCCCTTTTAAACTTAAAATCCCCAAAATTTTTCCCATAATTTAAAAAAGGTAAAAGAATTTAAATAACTTGCTTTGTAGTCACTTAACATAAATAAACCCAGAACACAAGCTTTAAAAGAACTATTTCCAACATATTAAAATGGTAAAAAAACAAAAACAAGAAAATACGAAAATAACACAAGAAGAATATGAAAAAAAAATTATAGAATTAGCAGATAAAGGATTGACCTCTGAAAAAATCGGGGAAACTCTAAGAAAGCAGGGAATTCATCCAAAAGAATACAATAAAAAAATTTCCAAGATACTTGGAAAAAAATACATTAATCCTGATTTAAAAAACATTGAAAAAAAGTTGAAAAAAATAGAAGAACACATTCAAAAGAACAAACAAGACAAGAGAGCTATAAGAGAAAAGGACAGAATTTTTTCTCAATTGCACAGGGCAAAAAAATATTTTAATGTACCTATCAAATAATTTTAAAATGAAAAAAGAGTTGGAAATTTTGAATCAAGAATTGGAAATTTTTACAAAAGATTTTTTAAAAAAAATTGCAGAAAACGAAATAGAAATAGTAAGCCACTTTGATACAGATGGAATAACTTCTGCAGCAATAATGATTCAAACACTAAAAGGCTTGGACAAAAAATTCGAAATAAAAATCATAAAAAGTTTGGAAAAAAATTTTATCTTTACTCTTCCAAAAGACAAATTAATTTTTTTCTTGGATTTGGCATCATCAAGTTTAAAATACATTCAAGAAGCAGATCTCAAACAAGTATTTATTTTAGATCATCACGAAATAAAAGACAAAATCCCCGAAAATGTAAAAATTATAAATCCTGAATTGTTCGGAAGCCCGAAAATGAGTTCATCTGGTTTAGCATATTTATTCTCAAAAAAAATAAATCCCGAAAACAAAAAAATGATAAATCTTGCAGTTCTGGGCATGATTGGGGATTCTTTAGAAGAAAAAATAATTGAATTATTTGGAGAAGATATTGATAATCAAGAAATAATAAATAAAAAAGGGATCTTAATCTATCCTTCAACGCGTCCAATAAACAAGGTTTTAGAATTTTGCTCAGATCCATTAATACCTGGAGTAACAGGAAACTACGACGGAATAATTGAAATATTGCGAGAAAGCGGAATTACACCTGTAAGCGGGAGATATAAAAATTTAATAGATTTAAATGAAGAAGAAATGAAAAAATTAGCAACAAATATTATGCTGAGAAATCCAAAAATAAAAAACAAAAAATTAGTTGGAGATATTTTTTTGCTGAAATTTTTTGGAAAACTTGAAGATGCTCGAGAAATAAGTGCAAAAATAAACGCGTGCTCAAGATTCGGAGAAAGTGAAACAGCTGTGAGACTCTGTTTAGAATCAAATTTTGCAAAACAAAAAATTGAAGAAATTCATGCAAAGTATAAACAGCTCTTATTAAATGGGTTAAAGAAAGTAAATAATTTGCAAAAAATAGAGGGGAAGGGTTTTGCAATAATAAACGCAGACAAGGAAATCAAAGACACTATGATTGGAACAATAACAAGTATTTTATCTTATTCTCCTTTATATGAAGAAGAAACAATAATAATTGGACTCGCAAAATACGACGATAAAATAAAGGTTTCAGCAAGAGCAGTTGGAGATAAAGGAAGAAATACGCGACAAATTTTAGAAGAAGTTGTAAAAATAACTGGTGGGGAAGTGGGGGGGCATGAATTTGCATCAGGTTGCATTATTCCTCAAGAAAAAGAAAAAGAATTCTTGGAATTATTAAAAAGAAATTTAGAATTGCAAGTTATTAAAATTTAATTCTTTAAAACCAATAAACTTTAAAACATCTTTTGTTTCCATAACTCATGGAAATTGAAATAGGAGATATTGTTTTATGCACTGTAGAAAAAATAGAAGGAACAACTGTATTTGTAAATATAGAAGAGATTAATAGACAAGGGTGCATAGTTTTAAGTGAAATCGCGCCTGGAAGAATAAGAAATTTAAGAGATTATGTTGTTCCAAAAAAATTAATTGTATGCAAAGTTTTAAAGATAACTGGAAACACAATTGAACTCTCATTGAGAAGAGTTAGCCAAAAGGAGCAAAAAGAAGCAAAAGAAGAATACAGCAAAAAAAAGAATTATAAAAGTATTTTAAAAAGTATTTTAAAAGAAAAAACAGAAAAAATAATTGAAGAAATCTTAAAAACAGATAATTTATCAGATTTTTTAGAAAGAGCGAAAGAAAACCAAAAAGAATTAGAAAAACTTGTTGGTAGAGAGAATACAAATAAGATTATTGAAATTTTAAAATCCCAAAAAACAAAAAAATTAATTTTAAAAAAAGAAATTTGTTTTCACACAACAGATTCAAATGGTTTAGAAAAAATAAAAAAAATATTTGAGAAAATAAAAGATGCAGAAGTAAAGTACATTTCAGCAGGAAAATATTCTATAAAAATAGAGTCAAACGATTTGAAAAAAGCAGACAATAAGTTAAAAAATATCGTCGAGGAAGTAGCAAAAACTCTAAAAGAAAATACTTTAATTTTAGATTAAATAAATAACTCTTTGGGAAATATAAAGGTTTAAATAAGACTAAGCATTTAAAAAAAGATGATAAATAATAAATTTAAAGTCATTTTAATTGGGATAATTTTTGATCCAAAAAAAAGAAAAATTTTAGTTGGTAAAAATTTTGGTGACAAAGATTTTAGTTTTTTAGAAGGGCAGTTAAATCAAAACGAAGAATTAGACATTTGTTTAAAAAGAGTTACAAAAGAAAAAACAGGATATAAAGTTCATAATCTTGGAGCAGTTTATGCTAAAAATTGCATCAAGGGAAAAAAAGAAATTTTAGAGTTATATTTTCTCTGTGAAGCAACAGAAGGAAGAGAAAAACCAGGTCAAAAAGTTGAAAAATTAGAATGGATAAAACCTTCTCAAACAGAAAAATTAATTAATCAAAAAATTCCAACAAGATTAAAAGAATATATTTTTGGTTTGGAATAATATTAAACCCTATTCTAAAGATTTCTACTTCATGAATTTTGATTATTTTTAGTTTTAGAGGTGGGCAGTCAGGAGATGGATTGATAGGATTTTAGATTACCTCGCGCGAGAGTTTATTTTTAAAAAAAATTAAATACTCTTTTTTTCTTTTTATTTCATGAAACTAAAAAAATGTCCTGAATGCAAAAACTATACTTTAAAAGAAAATTGTTCTAAATGCAACTCAAGAACAAAAGATGCGCATTATAAATTTTTGGGAATGAGAAATGCTGAATTAAAAGGAATTTAAATTTATTCCTTAAAATAAGTTTTATTAAAGCATTCATCGCACATATAATCGTGCCAATCCTTATTGTGAGCTGTGATTTTTCTATTGCATTTTTTACAATTAAAAAGTTTTTCTGCATTTGGGAGTTCATCAATTGTTTTTTCATCCTCTCTACTTGTTCCCTACTTACTGATTGAATAAAAGAATCTTTTGCCCAAAATTCATTTTCTTCATAATTTTCATTGAAATCTTTTTCAGTTAAATCTTTCAATTCTTCTTTTATCTTTTTTCTAATCTCTTTTTCTATATCCACTTTATTTTGCAACGATTATTTTAACTTTCCCAAATATTTTTTTAACTCACTAATTAATTTTTTAGATTTTTTTATTGCATCTTTTCCAACTTCAAAATCCATTTTTTTACCATAATATGTAAGAGAATTTCTCTTGTATCTTAAACTATCAAAAATGTTAAATAAATCCTCTCTTTTTAGAACATCTTTAATGTAATTTCCCAAACAAATATGATTCAAAACTTTATAGCAATCAAGCAAAATTATTGCATGAAGAATTTCAACTAATGAGGAATAATAATCTTCAAAAACAAAATTAATGTTTTGCTCACTTAATTCTTTACCAGAATATTTTATTCTTTCTTCTGATATTTTTAAAAAAGATTTCGCTTCTTCTTTTGTTACCATTCTACTAACAAATAATCTCCAAATTTTTTAAATCTTCTTAAAACAATTTTTTCTGTTTTTCAAGATTTTCTTCTAACAAAGCAACACCATAAACCCCATCATAACCTGGCTTGACTTTTATTTTCCCGTCGCGATTTTTCAAAATTAACTCAATTAATTTTAAATCAATTTCTTTAGAAAGCATTTCTTTTTTTGAAACATTTAATAGAATATTTAATTCATTTCCAAAAGACCCAATTAATTTATTATAAGTTTCCCAGGACTTTTTAGAATTCTCACTAATTCCAAAACATAAAGAAATTATTTCATGCAAAGGCAAAATACTAAAAAAATCTTTTGCATTTTTTGGTTTAATATTGAAGTTAGCTAATTCCTCGACGCGATTTTCAACACCAATAGTTAAAGATTTATTGCAAATCGGACAAATTCCTTTTAATTCTTTTGTTTTTTCAGGAGAACAAGAAAAAATGCAATCTTTATGCCCATCCCAATGATAAATTCCATAGCAAGGATCTGTTTCAATTGTTCCTAAAAAATTATTTTTGCGAATTTGTTCAATTAATTCAAAATAAGAATCTGTTTTCCTAAAAATCGTTGCTTCTCTTCCAATTCTCCAAGGCCAGAAACTATGTGAATCAGAAAAACTTACAATAGATTTATTTTCCAATTCTTTTATTTTCCAATTCATCGGAGGATTAGAGCTTATTCCTGTTTCAATTGCATGAACATTTTCAATTTGATTTCCAAAACATTCTGAAAGAGAATCAAATCCAGATTTACTTCCAAAAACTCCAAAATAAGGTGTCCAAATATGCGCAGGAATTATCTCAATTGCTTTTGAAATCGCCATCATATCGTCGACAAATTTTTCTCCAGAAATTTTAAAAATAGGCCTCCCATCATAATCTCTTCTGCCTTTTGCATCTAAATAAGAATTTATTTTTTCTGCAATTTCAACTGAAGGAACTAAAACAACTACATGAATTCTCCTTCCTCTGCCTTGAGTGTACATCAAAGAAATTTCTCCACTGATTATAAAAGGAAAATTTTCATAATAATAAACTCCTTTTCCATTATGCTTCAATTTTTTTATTTCTTCAAACCAAATAGGATGAGTAAAATCTCCTGTTCCAAGCAAATTTAATCCTTTAATTTTTGCCCATTTAATTAAATTTTCAAAATTTAAATCTTTAGAACATGCTCTCGAAAATCTTGAATGAATATGCAAATCTGCAATCAAAACATTGTTTAAATCCATTTTAAAATTAAAAAACCATACATTAAATAACTATTCTTTCTCTGCTTTTTCTTTTTTCTTTCTTGTTTCCTTTTCTTTATTTTTCCTATATTCAACAAGAAGAAGAGCTATCAAAAACAGCACAACAATTAAAACAATAATTTTCCACCATTCACCAGCAATCTCCTTGAAATTTATTTTATTTTCAGCAGACTGCTCTTCAGGTTTATACTTTCTTGACTGCGAATGAACAGGAATTGCCCCTTCTTCAAGAGAACCCTCAACTGCTTCAGATTCTTCAGTCACTTCCTCATTATTATAAACTATTGTAAGATTGCTTTTTCCAGAAATAAAATTAATTGAATTTAAAATTATCTTAAAATCATAAAATCCATCGCCAGTAACATCAAATCTTCTTGAATCACCAATCTTCAAAGTAGCAATTTGAGGTTCACTTGTAACATTTATTTTCACACTATTTTCAGTTAATTCAATTAATTTAACATAATGATAATCAGAAACACCATATAATAATCTAAATTTATCTCCTACACTAAGAAATTTTGAAAGTCCTGAAATTAATTGTGACTGAGAAACTGCAATTGTCGCAGCACCACCACCACAACCTCCACCCCCTCCAGAAGAAGTTGTTGTAGTCCCTCCTCCACTTGAAGTTGTTTTATAAGTTGAAAATTCACAATATGGAACATTCCAAACACAATTAACAGCGTCTATAGGAGCTCCTCCTGCAGCACTTGTTCTGTCCACGCAATTTTCTCCATTATCATCAAAATGATATAAAACACTGCAACTTCCATCAGATGCTTTTGGAATTTTAATTCTGCACGCTTGCGGATGCAAATTATTAATTATTTTATCTCTTGTTTCAGAAGTTAATCCCACTTTGTTAGAATCTGAGATAACATCCCCAGCACTTGAAATTGTTCTAACTTTATCATTTAATCCTGTTTTAGTTAAAGTAACATTCAAAAATTCAATATAAACGCTTGCATCTGATTTTTGCAACTTAACATTAGCAAGTCTTCCAGAAGAATAATTTGTTTTCATACCTGCATTTGGTCCGCAAACTTCTCCTTGAGTATGCTCATATGTTCCGTCGCTATTTAAATCATAAAGAGCTTTCCAATTAGAAGGGGTTTTAATTCTCGTAACAAAATTACAATAACCGCAAGCAGAAGACGACGCTGCAGTTATAAAACTCGAACATTTGCTTAAAGCGCACCTATTTCCACTATCGCAAACTTTTAATTTGTAATAATAAGTTGTTCCTGCATTTAAATTATACCCTAAATTAGCAGAATAAATTTCTCCGTCGTGCCAAGTTAAAAAATCTCTTGTATTAGTCAAAATTGTGCTATCATAAATACTTGCATTTAAAGTTAAACATTGGGAATCATTTTTATAAAATAATAAAGTTCCGTTTGTTGGCTTGTTAGTATCATACAATATCAAAGCAGAATCAGGATATTCTTCTATTTTAACTCCAATAACTTGAGGGGTGCTTGTATCATTGCTATAATTATAAGTGGTGCACTTTACAGAAAACTGACAGTCGTAATCAGCGCAACCAGACAACCCATCACCATCTTCGTCTCCACTTGCAAAACAATCTTCTCCTTTAACAAATCCATTCTTGAGAATATCTTCAAATTTAGCAGAATCAGCACCATATTCAAATGCACTTGCAATATCAAAATCAATACTTCCAGGTGTTGCCCATCCAGGTCCCGCTATATCTAATGGACTTGAAATATTTCCAGTATTCCCAGCAGTTGTGACAAAAACCCTCATATCTTTAGTGGAATCATATAATTCAGGATATTTAGCTAAATCATCTTTTTTAACAGCAAGCATGGGCCCCCCAATTTCAGAGCACATTTTTTGTCTCCATGCGCTTAATTTAATATCAGTTGCTTTCCATGTTCCATCGTCGCATTTGTAAACATTAAATGTCTCACTAATTTTATCAGAAGTAATATTATAACTCACAACATATTTTAATCTAAACTCATAACCATTTATAGAAGAATCATGGTCCAACACACACCCTCCTATTGTATTTCCATCTGTATCCAAATAAACAAAGAATTTAACTGTTTCATTTCCTGTTCCAATTTTCTCATTAATCCCTCCTCCTCCAGCAAAACTTCCAACACTTGCTCCAGAACCTAAGTTTTCAAACATACCCATTACAAAAGAAGATAATTTTTCTTTATTGCATGCAGAAGCATTTTCAAAATTCAAAACATTTGCACCAAAGCCATAACTGTCTCCCATATCTTTCATTCCAAATCCACATAAGTCTGCACTTGCTTGAACTCCTGAATCAGGACAAGTATCTATTGCAAGAGGAACAAGAGCACCTGATTCCATTCCAGTAAACATTTCTCCCATTAAAGAAGGATTACACCAACCATTAGGATATTTACATTTACCTGTAAAAGTATTATTTGTGCAAGAAGTTGAATTTAAACTAAAGCAAATTGGCTCACAACTTCCCCACGAATTATTTGTGCATAAAGGGTTTGAAGTGCAATTTCCTAACCAGCCATCTGTATTATTCCAACTTTGATAACTAATATTACTCCAACATTGATCCATTATATTTGCGCACCAACCACTTCCACCCCAATATCCAGGATTATACCAACAATTATTTGTAGAGTTGCATCCTCCTGCAGTTGAATTATATTGCCAGCAATCTCCTCCCCAATTAACTTCACAAGTTGGATTTGAATTTGTCATCCACGAACAACTTATTCCAATTAAAGTTTTATTTGTACAAGCAGATTGATTTCCGTCGTATTTCCAACAATCAGCACCAACATTTGTTCCTGCTCCCCCTGAAGAAGTTGTTGAAGTTGTTGAAAATCCTTGAATTGGATCACACCAACCAGATTCTTTCCACCTGCATCCTGCATTAACTCCTGTTGCATTTGTGCATGTAGATTGATTATTAAAATTCCAACAACTCGCAGATTCTTGACACCACCCATTTTCTTCTTTCCAGATACACCCTGAAACAGCATTACATTGACTTGAACTTGTGCTTAAAGTTGAATTAAAACATTTTGGTTGACAATAAGTTCCATCCCACTGACATTTGCTACTCAAAGCATTGCAAGAAGTTTGATTCCAAGCACTCCAACATTCATCCATTTTATTCGTGCACCAACTACTCCACTGATCACTTCTCCATAAACAATTTGCAGCGCTGCAAGAACTATTATCATAATATTGCCAGCAATTTACACTCCAATCAACTTCACAATGTGGTTGAGAATATTGATCAACATACCAAGAACAGCCACTCACAGCAGAACACGACGATGAATTAGTAGCCATCCAACAATTTTTTGGTTTAAATGCTTCATAATCACACCACCCCCCATTATTTTGACACCAATCTGTTTGATTTCCAGAACCTAAGCACCAAGAATCAACAGTCCAATTACAACCTAATGCAACCATTGTCGCGTTTGTGCAAAATGTTCGATTTAAACCCATACACTTTTCACTTTTAGTCCAATCATTTTCACACCAACCACTTGAATAAGAATCATTCTTCCACCGACAAGTTGAATGAGATGAACAATTTGCTTCATTTACATTATATCTCCAACATTGACTTCCGTTAAAATCACACCAACTTCCCCATTTATCAGTTACCCATTCGCATCCATTTGCAATACAAGTAGTATTAGTAATCCAACCAAAACAATCTCCTGAAACAAATCCACAAAAAGAATCAGAATAACAATATGAATCAGCACAATCAATTAAATTATCATTATCATTATCAACTGCATCCCAACAAATTTCAACATCTCCGTCAATATGTGTAACACAACTTCCAGAACTCGCATCTCCATCCCATTTGCAACTTCCTGCAGAAAGATTTCCAGAAGTTCTTCCTAAATTTTGGCAAGCTGTTTGAGTGGCACATCTATCACAACTATCTTCGCAAGTTTTCTCTCCTTTCTTAATGCAATAACCCCCATTTGTAGAATTATCTACAATCCATTTGCAACCGCCTCCCTCAGAATTTGCCTTGCTATTTGCACAAAAATAACTTGGCTTTTTTGTTGTATCATTACTCAAAGCATCTCCTTTAAAACTGCAATCTCCGCAATTTAAATCACAATCTCCCACAATTCCTTTCTTAAATTGTTCTTTTGCTTTACAATAACCAATTTCGTTCGGAGCGTTTGTATCTAATGCAAATTCACAAATTCCCAACTCACTTTCTTCACACTCTGTTTCAGCATTAGAAGAATTAATTACAACTCCCCCGCTTCCTTTTAATTCGCACGCAAAACATGCTTTATCACAATTATCTTCTTCATCAAATTTATATTCACATCTTCCACTTGGAACAGAAACATTTCCTTCGCAATAATTTTCAACAATCCATTTTCCTCCTGCTGCTTCACAACTTTTTTTATTATCTATTTTAACTAAACTCTGACTCCCATCACCGAAGACATCAGAAGATTTAAATCCGCATTTTCCAGAACTTGAATTCCATGAACAAGGCATATACCACGGAAATCCAGCAATTTTAATGCAGTTTTGCTGATTTGAATAAGAATTATAATCTTCACAAAAACTCGCTCCTTCAGGGGGTTGTTGCATTTGATCCCAACAAGAAGTTGTAAATTTATTTTCACTGCAACTTCCATTTTGCCAAGAACAGCAACTTGACAGCATCGGCATCTGATTGCACATTTGAGAATCATTTATAAAAGAACAATTAATTCCGTTAGTTGAAATATAATTTGCAGTTACATTTACAATGCTTGAATTTTCATTAATTGCACTGCAATTTGTTCCAGTCCAATTACATCCAATTATTTTATCACAATCTCTTATTGTTGAATTGCAAAACCCAGTAGAATTATCAACACTTAAATTAAGATAATAACAACCTAATGCTGAGCCAATACAGCCAGATTGATTATTATTAAATTGATTGCAACTATCAACATCAAAAATGTAACAACCTGGATTCCACTTATCAAAAATAGTTTCATTAGATTCTATAAATCCAAAACTTCCTGGCTCATTGCAAGTTCCTCCTGCAGAAACATTGTTCCAATTATTATATTGCCACCAACAATAAAAAGTATCCATGCATGCTTTTTCAGTAGTCATGTTCGCGCAGTTTGTATTCGAAAAATCTTTAAAACACCACCCATTCGTCGTATTTCCTGCAGGATTTCCAGTCCATGAACAAATCCCACTTAACGCTGATTCACAAGTTGTTTGATTTCCACCATTCCATGAATCATAACTCCAGCAATTTAATTCCTCACACCAACCAGAATAATACCATGCAGTCCATTTGCATTCTGATTTTGCTTCACAGCCAGATTGAGTATTATAATTCCAACAATCTTGTTTGTTGCACCAACTTCCACCCCACGAACAAGATAAATTCAAAGTGTTATTCACGCACGCAGTTTCATTTGTATAATCAAAGCTATAACAATCTTTTTCTTGACAAGAATTCCACTTCCATTCACAATTTAATTTTGTAATTGCATTATTGTTGCACCAAGATTCATTATAATATCTCCAACATCTGTTTTCAACGCAATAATTCGAACCAGTGTCCCAAGTGCAATTTCTTCCTTCCCAATCTTTTGCAACAGCACAAGCACTTGAATTAGTATAACTCCAACAACCTTTTGAATAACATTCACCCCATTTACAACCTGTTGTCGTCGAGCATTGAGATTCATTTGCAATATTCCAGCAACTAACTCCTATCATAGAAGTTCCATCAGTAGTTCCAGAAGTATAACATCTTGCATTCCATTCGCAACTCAAACCTTTTGAATTAGATTCACATGTTGATTGATTTGTTCCAGAAAACCCCCAACAATTAACTTTTTCACAGCCATAATTAACTCCCCCTGCCTTCCAATTGCAAGTTTTCCCAGGAATATTTGCAGCACCACACGCTGTTTGATTCCAATAATTCCAACAATTCATTTCTTCACACCAGCTTCCCCAATTATCAGTTTTCCAGTTGCAATTATTATTTGTATCAGCAGTGCATGATGCTGAATTAGAATGCTCCCAACATGCAGAGGAACCAAGTGCGACGCTAAATGCTAAAAAAAACACAATTAAAAGAAAAATTAATTTGTTTTTACACCCCATTTATTATGAAAAAATATAGAAACACATATATTTAAATGTTTTTTATTTTTCATTATTGTGCGATTTCAGCAGATAATTAAATTTTTAAACTAATCACAACTTTGATTAAAATGCAAAGAACATTAGTATTAATAAAACCAGACGCCATGGTAAAAAAATTAGCAGGAAATATTATCACTGAATTATATTATTTAAATTTAAAGATGATAGGTTTAAAATTAGTTAATGTTAAAAAAGAAGTTGCAGAAAAGCATTATGAAGAGCACAAAGGAAAACATTTTTATGATGATTTAATAAAACACATCACAGGAGAATTGCACAATAACGAAAATGTCATTGCAATTGTTTATGAAGGAGATAATGCAATAAAAAAAATTAGAGAATTTATTGGAAAAACAAATCCTGATGAAGCAGAACCTTGGACTATTCGGGGGAAATATGGAAAAATCCACACAAAAACAAATTGCCATGAAACAGTCCTTCACGCTTCAGATTCTGTAAAATCAGCAGAAAGAGAAATTAATTTATGGTTTAATAAAGATGAATTAATAGAAAACTAAATCAATCTTTTTTCAGAAAGCAATTCAAAATATTTATGATAAAGTTCTCTTCTTTTATCATCTTTATCGTCGATAGATAAAATTAATTCATGCCCGCCCATATTTAAATAATCTTGTGAAAGATAACACACTTCAGAAATTTTCTTCAGAGGATTTTTATCTCCCTTTTCTTGAAAAAAAGTATTGCATGAAAAAGGTTTGCAGGTTTTATAAAAATTAAGATGATTATTAGAACGAGATTCAATTAATAATTCTAAATCTGAAGAATTATCTTGTTTGAAAACTTTTAACACTTCTCCGACTGCGCAATTAGAAAAATCTGCGAAAATTTTAATTTCTTTTATTTGAAATTCTTCAATCATTTTAATTATTATTTTATTTAAGAAATTCCACACTTTTTAAAGTTTTTTATTTTGTAAGATTCGTATTTCTTCTCTAATTCAAAACCCAAACTCACTTGTCTCTTCACTAATTTGCATTAACTTTTCTAAATTTGCTTCTTCATAAATAGAAAAAGAAATTTCTTTGTATAATTCACATTCTTTATAATTTTTAGAACAAGGGAAATTATAACAATTTTTAGTTAATTCTCCAATAATATAGAGTGCACAAGTTTTATTCCAATCTCCTTCTTTTTGAGTCATTTTTTATTTCTCAAGTTTAAAATAACACATCCCTTTTTCAAATTCATAAATTAAACTTGCTGAAAACAATTCTTTGTAAGAAACGCAAACCTTCTTTAAAAAATTTATATCCTTTTCCACATCTTCGCGTGCAATAAAAGGAATCTTATTTACTCCTTTTCTTAAATTAGGAAAAGTATCATGAACACAAATTGCAGTATTCTCAACCATTACATCTTCAAATTCTTTTAATTCTTCTTCAGAAAGTTCTTGATCTATTGTTTTTGCCATTTTGTTTTAATCTCCTAATTTAAATCCTTGTTTTTTCATTTCTTTAATTATTTTTTTTATTAATCCTTTATTTGCAGTATCGCCGTTAACCCAATTTTGAGTATAATCACAATAAGGACACTTCAAACCTTCTTTTGTTGCTACCAAAATTCCTTCACCATCTAAATGTTTTCCATCTGTTCTATTACCACCGCAAGTATAAGGATGGAAAACCCCATTTTTTTGATATAAATTTATTGCTTCAACTTGTTCATCTGTAAAAGGTGCTTCAATAATTTTTTTTGTCATTTTACTCTTTATCTCTCAATCCCTGTGTTGTCACAAAATAAACTGCCTCGTTGTCAGGTAAATTCGGACTATCAATTAATTTTGCAACACGACTACCTTGTTTTCCTCTTCTCAAATAAATCCTATAAGTAGATGCATGCCCGACTATATTCCCGCCAATTGCAGTTGTTGGATCCCCAAACATTTGCGCTGGATTTGCCATAACCTGATTTGTAACATAAACAGCAATATTATAAGTTTCTGCAAGTTTCATTAAATCATGCATATAACGATTTAATTTTTGTTGCCTGTCTGCTAATTGTCCTCTTCCAGAATATTCTGCTCTAAAATGCGCAGTCAAAGAATCAATAACCATTAATTTTATTGGCTCACCTGATTTTATCATTTCACTAATTTTTTCAAGCAACAGCATTTGATGATCTGAGTTAAACGCTCTTGCAACTAAAATATTTTTCAAAACATTTTCAGGATCTAACCCCAAACCATCAGCCATTTGCTTCACTCTTTCTGGTCTAAAAGTTCCTTCAGTATCAATAAAAATTGCTTTGCCACTAACACCCCCCATTTCTTCAGGAAGTTGCACATTAACAGTTAAAGACAATCCCAATTGAGTTTTTCCAGAACCAAAAGCACCATACGCTTCTGTAATAGCACGGGATTCAATTCCTCTTCCTCCCAGAAGTTCGTCAAAATTTTTGCTTCCAGTAGTTATATGATGAACATTCGCTCTTTTTTTTGCAAACTCAAGCCCGTCGACAAAACCTAAATCAAGCATAGTTCTTGCTGCCTGAATTGCTTTTCTTGCAACAGCAGGGCTTACACCAGCAGCGTCAGCAATTGTAGCAGGACTCGCAACAGCTAAAGACATTAAATCCAAAATTCCAGCAGATTCTAACTTCGCAGCAACAGCAGGTCCAATTCCAGGCAAGTCAGTTAATTCAGGTTCTTTTTTATCTTTCTTGGATTTTTTTTCTTTTTTATCCTCTTCGATTTCTTCTTCGTCTTTATCTTTTTTTGTCATTTTGTTTTAATCTCCTAATTTAAATTCTTGTTTTTTCATTTCTTTAATTATTTTTTTTATTAACCCTTTATTTGCAGTACCACTGTTAACCCAATTTTGAGTATAATCACAATAAGGACACTTCAAACCTTCTTTTGTTGCTACCAAAACTCCTTCACCATCTAAATGCTTTTCATCTGTTCTATTACCACCACAAGTATAAGGATGGAAAACCCCATTTTTTTGATATAAATTTATTGCTTCAACTTGTTCATCTGTAAAAGGTGCTTCAATAATTTCTTTTGTCATTTTATTTCTTATTTTAATCATAGAAAACCACGCTTTATAAAGATTATAGCACTACAAAATATAGGTTACA
>Ga0233422_10000713_pt1 | contig 15848 bp, 11 predicted proteins | sample Watercolumn_Mata_2_FD_182724 | JGI IMG/M metagenome (GOLD analysis project Ga0233422, IMG submission 182724) | Freshwater microbial communities from Lake Matano, South Sulawesi, Indonesia - Watercolumn_Matano_2014_110_MG | ecosystem: Environmental > Aquatic > Freshwater > Lake | place...
GCGAACGGAAAGAAGAGCCTGTATTATCGGGCAGTCATCATGGGGGCACGGGGACCAGTTTCTCAGAAAGAGGACAAGGAGCCGGTCGCAAGGCCGGTTATCTGGAAGGGCCCGAAACTCCAGGCCGCCAACACCGTCATGGATGAGCTGAAAGCGAAATCGGCCGATACCCGGAGCATGGTTACCAATCTCGTTAAGAAGCTTCAATCCCCCCAAGGCGACGGGAACCTTAAGTTGCTGCTCGGACCCAAGCCAAATCCGGAGAGCAAGGTACGGCTTGCGGTCCGTCTACTCGAATTAGTCGGCGTTCCCGCGCGGCTGGTCCGAGGCATTCAGTTGGAGGAAGGCAGAGCCGAATTCTCCAAGAAAGTGCCTGTGATACCTTGGCTCGAAGTCTACGAGAGGAAGAGATGGGTTTCTTTCGATCCTGACACGGGCAAATCACCCGTGCCGAAAGATTGGTTCCGGTGGTGGGTGGGACCCAAGAAGATGGTTGACCTGGAGGGCGGTCGAGATCTTGTCCGGGAGATCTCCGTAAGCCCCAAACTGGAACAAAGCGTGACCGCTGCGGTTCGCCACGGCCAGAAAACCAGGCCGTTGCTGTTGAAGTTTTCCCTCTTCAGCTTGCCGGTGAAGACACAGGCCGTCTATCGGGTAATGCTGTTGATTCCCATTGGAGCGTTGTTGCTGGTGTTGCTGCGCAACGTTGTCGGCATTAAGACCTTTGGCACGTTCATGCCGGTGCTCATAGCGCTTTCCTTCAGAGAAACCGGGCTGGCCTGGGGGATTGTCCTCTTCACAGCGGTTGTTGCATGCGGTTTGAGCGTCCGATTCTACCTTGAACAGCTCAAACTACTCGTGGTGCCGCGATTAGCGGCAGTGCTCATCGTGGTCGTTCTTGTCATGGCAGCGCTCAGTATTGTCACCAACCTTCTCGGGTTGCAGGTAGGGCTCTCCGTGGCGCTCTTCCCCATGGTTATTCTGACGATGACCATCGAGCGCATGTCAATCGTGTGGGAGGAGCGAGGTTCCCGGGAAGCGCTGGTTTCCGGCCTGGGAAGCCTCTTGACCGCAGCTCTCGCTTTCTTGGTGATGAACATCAGAGCGGTGGAACATCTTGTCTTTGTCTTTCCGGAACTGCTCCTCGTGCTTCTGGCTGCAACGCTTCTCCTGGGGCGTTATTCGGGATATCGGCTCATGGACCTCTACAGGTTCAGGGAACTGGCAAAGGGATGACGGCATGTTCAGGGTCCTTAAGAACCTGAGAGATATAGGCGTACTTGCAATTAACAGTCGCAATGCGGATTACATCCTCCCGCACAATCCTCGTCGTTTTTACCCTCTGGTGGACGACAAGGTGCGCACCAAACAACTGGCCGAGGCGCATGGAATTCCGTGCCCCGAGCTTTACGGCGTTATCGAAGTCGAAGGTCAAGTTCATGAAATCGATTCTATTATCGGCGGAAGGTCGGAATTCGTCATAAAGCCAGCCCACGGTACAGGAGGGGAAGGCATTCTTGTCATTTCCGGGCGACCGAACGACATGTTCCGCAAGGCTGATGGTTTGATCCTGACGCATGATGAAGTTAATCATCACCTTTTCAATCTTCTCAGCGGGTTGTACAGCCTTGGAGGACAGCCTGATAGGGTCCTCATCGAGTATCGCGTCAAGTTCGATCCATTGTTCGAAAAGATCAGCTACCTGGGAGTGCCGGACATTCGCATCATAACTTTTTTGGGCGTTCCGGTGATATCCATGGTGCGGTTGCCAACCCGGATGTCCGACGGAAAGGCAAATCTCCACCAGGGCGCCGTCGGCGCGGGGATCGATCTGTCCAGTGGGAAAACGCTGGCAGGGGTATGGAACGATCGAATCGTCCACGAGCACCCTGATACCGGCCACTCCATCAGCGGCCTGAGAATCCCTGAATGGGACAGACTCTTGGAAACCGCCGCTCGATGCTGCGAGATTACCGGCCTCGGATATCAGGGCGTAGACATTGTCCTCGACAAAGACAAGGGGCCCCTACTGCTCGAAATAAACGCTCGGCCGGGCTTGAACGTTCAGATTGCAAACAACACGGGGCTTCTTCCGCGTCTGCACATGGTCGAACAACGGCATTCCGAACTAGAAAACACCGCAGAGCGCGTAGCCTTTGCCAAGGAGCATTTCAAAGCGGCTTGATACAAAGCCTTCACCCCTTGCGGGGGAGGGAAGAGTGGGGGGAGGGCAGCCGGTCTGACGCGAAGGCGTCGATGTCAACGCAGTTCACGCTACTATTAGTCGGCCTCCGTTAGGGCACAGGAAGCGGCGCCCAGGAGCGTAGCCTCATCATTGAGGATCACGCGTACCGGTATGCGGGAGAGCAACTCCTTGAACCTCCCTTTCGCCGTGAAGGCCTCCATGAAGGTGCCGTCTTCGAGCTTGGGCAGAATTTTCGGTGCAATTCCTCCGCCAAGGTACAACCCCCCTGACGTCATCGCGGTAAGGGCCAGATTTCCCGCAGCAGCCCCGAGTATGGAAACAAAGAAATTCAACGTTTCGACGCAATGGGGCTCGCGTTCTTCAAGAGCCGCGCTGGAGATCGCCTCAGACGGATCGGTCGATCGCATCTTCTCTCTGAGCCAATCAGGCTCGTCATAGCCCCGAGACTCTTTCAGCCAGGAATAAATGGTCAGAATACCCGGGCCGGATGCCAGCCTTTCTACGCTCACGTGCTCCGTGCGGGACAGGAGACTCTGAAGCAGGCCCAGTTGCTGCTCGTTTCTAGGGGCGAAGTCTGCATGCCCGCCCTCTGACGGGATCGGATGGATCCTACCCTGTCGAACGATTCCCAGCCCTATTCCCAGACCGGTGCCGGGCGCCACCACGCCGATGTTGCCCTCGGGTTCCGGGCTGCCTCTGTTCAAATGGCGGATCTCCTCGTCCGTGAGGAGCGGCAACGCCAGTATAGTGGCTGCGAGGTCATTGATGAGACGGACCGTAGGCCAGCCGAAGCGATTCGTGATCTGTGCCTCGGAGACCACCCACGGCAGGTTCGTCGTCTTGGTCTCCCCGTGCACAATGGGCCCGGCAATCCCGAAGCACGCGGCCGAAATGCGACTTGAAACGCCACGGAGGAAATCATCGATCACTTCTTCGAGACCCGAAGCCTCCCCACTTCGGTATGTTTTCGACTCCGCGAGGCGCGGCCTGCCTCCACCGCCAATGAACAGACCCAGGTTGGTCTTGGTGCCGCCTATGTCTCCTGCAAGTACCAACTTCGCGTTGCGGATTATTGGCATCTTGGTTGCCCCTCAGGCTCGGCTTTGAAATACTGATACCAAAGGCTCTGTAGGATGCGGTGATCCCGCGTCTCGCGGGAGAACCGTCCCGCGGAACCGCGGGATTCGAGGCATTTTCTCGACAGATGCGGTTCGCTTCACTCACCGCATCCTACACACTAAGCTTGTGACATTACGCTTTGTTCTTCCATGGAACCGCAACAGGTGAACCCTGCGCCAGCTGTGCATGCGTAACAGTGATCGCCTATTGCTATCCGCGTTCCGGCTTCCGGGAAACCCGTCATTTGCGAAACATGTTGCGAGTCACCGCCAAGACGGAGTCCCTTGGCCTGATTGAAATCGCAATCGTGCAGGTACCCATCCCATGAGATTGATACGAAGGTTCGACACATCACGTTCTCTACCGCATAGGGATTGAATCTCGATGAAAGCCTTTGCATGTATTCGTCAAGATTCCCCGATTCATTGAGCCACTTGAGGAATCTCCCTAGCGGCACATTTGTAAAGGTGAGCAGATTGTTAAAGGAAATTCGCCATTTGCGCGCAAGATCGTTCCTAAACTTCTTCTCGGCCTGTGATTGGGGAGCGGGAAGAAACGCGCCCGTTGGGTTGCAGGCCAAGTTGAGTTCCAGGCCTGTTCCGTCGCGGCCATACCCCCATTCATTAAGTTTCGTGAGCATGGCGATGCTCTTTTCAAACACTCCTGCGCCTCTCTGGGCGTCCGTCTGGGCCTGGTTGGTCGAGGGAAGTGACGCCACGATGACCACGCGGTGGGCCGTATACAACCTCAGCAGGTAATCAGTGTTGTGCTGAGCCATAGCAGTGAGATTCGCCCGGAGCATGACCCTCGGCGTGACGCGAGCCACCTTTTCGATAAGATAACCGAGGTTCGGGTTCATCTCAGGAGCGCCGCCTGTGATATCAACTACCTGGAAGCGCGTCCTCCCTGCGTAAGCCACCACTTGGTCAATGGTTTCCCGGCTCATTATTTCCGAGCGGTTGGGTCCCGCCTCCAGGTGGCAATGCCGACATGCCTGATTACACATCAACCCCACGTTGATTTGAAGAGTGCTGGTCTGACCTCTCGTCAAGTCAAGGCCGTGCCTGGCCAGAGTCTCTGCGAAGGGGTCAAGGCTATAGGTTGGAGCCCTATCATCGTCTGCCGCTTTCTCGGCCGGTGTGAATTCCTGCCGCATGATATCTCCTCCGTTGCTCACAGGGAAATCCTCTTGCAGATTTTCCTCATCTGAGTCCCGTGTACAAGTGACGCTCCACCCCTGATGGCCGTTGTGACGTGAATGGCTTCGGTCATTTCCGCGAGATTGGCCCCCTTTTCCAGGCAGGCCTGGCTATACGCGTCTATGCAGTAGGGACACTGAATAGCATGCGCTACGGCCAGGGCAATGAGGGCCTTCTCGCGCTCGGTAAGTTCGCCTTCGGCAAACACTGCGCCGTAGTAATCAAAGAACTTCTTTGCAAGCTCAGGAGCCTCCTCTCCGACATCAGCGAATTTCGCGAGGTCTCTGGGATCATAATACGAGTCCATGGATTTCCTCCTCATGTCATCAGTTACAGGCGTTCCGTCAACGTGTCCATGATAGCCATTTGGTGAAAAGAGCCTTGAGAAACGGAGTCAGTCGCGTACGATTCCATGCGTCCGCGGCATGCTTGATCGCTTCTGCTTGAGTCGGATAGGGGTGGATCACCCCTGACAGCGTGGAGAGACCGATCTTTCCCGCCATCGCGACGGATATTTCGCCGATCATTTCCCCTGCATGGGCTGCCACAATCGTGGCTCCGATGATCTTATCCGTGCCCTTCTTTACATGTATCTTCACAAAACCGTCTTCCTCGCCATCAATTACTGCCCGGTCCACTTCGCGGAGCGGCCTCAGGAAGGTTTCTACCGGGATCCCTTTGCTTGCAGCGTCCCTCTCATACATGCCCACATGTGCGATCTCCGGGTCCGTGTAGGTGCACCAGGGAACGGTCAACGAGCTTAATTTCTTGGAGCCTTTGAACAGCGCGTTTTGAATGACGATCCGTGCTGCAGCATCGGCCGCGTGGGTGAACTTCTTTGCCATACACACGTCGCCCGCCGCGTAAATGCGCGGATTGGTTGTTTGTAGGTAATCATTGACGAACACCCCCCGGTGGGAATCATACTGGACACCGGCGGCCTCGAGGTTCAATCCTGCCACGTTCGGTGCGCGGCCGGCGCCGACGAGTATCCCGTCTACTGCTACAGCCTCCTCTCTGCCGTCAATCTCGAAATGAATTACCTTTTCTCCGTCGAACTCTGCAACTACCTTTATGGAAGATTTCAGGACGAGGTGAATCCCTTCTTGTACGAACCTTTTCTGTACTATTTCCGCAGCGTCGGCGTCTTCGCGGTCAAGGATGTGGTCATTCTTGTGAAGCAGGATAACCTGGCATCCCAATCGCTGGAATGTCTGGGCCATCTCACAGCCGATAGGGCCCGCGCCGATGACGGCCAGCCGAGCCGGCCGCTCGGTCAGGGAGAAGATGGTCTCGTTGGTACGGAAACCTGCCTCTTGAAGGCCCCGTATCCGCGGGTGTACGGGCCGTGCTCCCGTGGCAATCACTGCCCTCCTGAACCGCAGCGTCTTGCCCGCCACTTCAACGGTACTCGGGCCTGTGAAAAGCCCGTTGCCGAGAAAAACATCTACGCCGAGTCCCTTGAACCGCTCTGCTGAATCATGGTGGCTGATACTTGCCCTCAGACGCCGCATCCGCTCCATGACCGCGGTAAAGTCCACTTCACCGGGTGGGACCTTTATTCCATACTCTCCTGCCCTGCCAATGTCAGACGCGACGCGCGAAGAGCGAATAAGACTTTTCGAGGGCACGCACCCGTAGTTCAGGCAATCACCTCCAAGGAGGTGGCTCTCTACGAGCGCGACCTTCGCGCCGAGCCCGGCGGCGCCTGCAGCCGTTACAAGCCCTGCTGTCCCTGCTCCGATCACCACCAGATTGTACCGGCCGTCCGGCTCCGGGTTTTTCCAATAGGCCGGGCGAACATTCTCTACTAATTCGTTATTGTAAGCATCTTTCGGGGTCACGTCCGGGGGAGGATGTTCCTCAGGAGCCTTCTCGGGAGCGGCCTTTCTCGATCCGGAACGAACGGAAGCCTCCGCGGCCGCGAGACTCCGTCGTGCAATGCTCGTCACAAAAAGAGTGGCAATGACGGTGAATGCCAGCCCGGCCCATTTCAGGACATCCACCGCGAGACCGCCCTCCACCTTACCCGCAGCGACAGCTGCCAACGACCCGGCCACTGAACCGAGGTACACGTACATGAGCGCGCCGGGAATCATCCCGATGAGGGACGCAAGGGCATAGTTGGCCAGAGACACCCTGGTGAGTCCCAACGCATAATTGAGGAGATTAAACGGAAATACGGGACTTAGCCTCAGAAGGAGCACTATTTTGAAGCCCTCGCGTGCTATCGCCTCTTCAACAATCGCAAACTTGGGGTTTGCTGCCACTTTTCCCGCAATCCAGTCCCTGGCCAATGTCCGCCCAACGATAAACGCTGCACACGCTCCCAGATTCGCTCCTACCCATACTGCCAGGAACCCCTTCGTCACGCCGAACAATGCGCCCGCGGCCAAGGTGATGATCGACCCGGGGAGAAAGAGCACGGGAGCCACAATATAGAACCCGGCCAGAAAGACAGGTCCCCAGACGCCAAGCCCGTCGATCCACTGAAGGACCGCCAGCACCAACTGCTTCAGAGGCAAAAGCCAGATTGCCGCCAAAATCCCCAAAGCCAGTGCTACAAGAATGAGCGGCCTGGCAGCCCCTCGGGAAGCGGTGGGTCGGGACCACGCTTCGGCTTTTGGGTCATTTCGGTGCGCCATGAGTCTCTCCTGCGAACAAAAGGTCGGTTCACCACCGATGAGGATCGACCTTCAAAATTTCCTGTCCCTGCTGGTTTTCAATGACAGGCCGGCCGGCCCGTTTTCTTAACGGCGGACAGGTCTTCTTCTGAATAGGAGATGGTACGTGCTTTCCGCAAAGCAAGGGGTGAGGCCGACGGAACCGGATCATGTCGAGACGCGAACAATAGGTGGTCGGCCGCTCTTGCTCGTTCCCATGCTCCAGCCTGGGAACGATATGAAAAATGCCGTACTACGTGATCGGTTACCCGATCACAGAGAAAATCGTTTGCAACGGACTCAGGTCCGAGTATGGTGAATCATCCGGTCGGGACCGAAAAAGGTGAAGAGGTTATGAGACTGCTGTTTAATCCGTCTTCGGTAGTGGTCATAGGGGTTTCTACGAGGTGGAATAACCTCGGTAAGGAGATCGCCCGGAATCTCCTCGAGTTCAATTACAATGGGGTCATTCATTTGGTGGGATTGGAGTCCGGGGTGATCTTCGGCCACAAGATCCACCACTCCCTGGATGAGATAGACGATCCGATCGATTTGGCCGTCATCCTGACACCGTCCAAGACCGTGCCGTCCGTACTTGAACAGGTGGGGAAGCGTGGAATCAAGCGAGCCGTTATTGAGAGCGGAGGCTTCGGGGAATTCGATAACCGGGGCACCCAGCTGGAAGACGAGTTGAGGACGATAGCGAAGAAATACGATATGCGGTTCATCGGCCCGAATTGCGTGGGAATTATGAACTCGGCCAACGGACTGACCACGCCGTTCATGCCGATGAAGAACGTCTTCCGCAGAGGAGGAATTAGCATCATTGCCCAGAGCGGCGGAGTGGGCCTGTCCCTGCTGAACATGTTCGACGGAGAACAACTGGGATGGAGCAAGTGGGCATCCATCGGCAACAAGCTCAGTATCGATGAAAACGATGTTCTGGAATACTTCATCGAAGATCCGGAGACGACGGTTGTCTGCCTTTACCTCGAATCTATTGTAGACGGCCGCAGGCTCACCGAAATTGCCAAGAGATCGACCAAGCCCATTGTAGTGCACAAAGCGAACATCGGATCCCTCAGCCGGGTCATCGCCCAGTCACATACCGCGGCCTTGGCAAATGACGATCGTGTGGTGGACGCGGCCCTTCGTCAGGCCGGAATGGTCAGGTTCAGTGACATGCAAGGGTATGTCGATTTCGTCAAGGTCCTTCAACTTCCGAGAATGAAAGAGAAGAATCTCGCCATTGTGTCTCGCTCCGGCGGCCACGCGGTGATGGCGGCAGATGCGGCCCTCACGTACGGATTCAACCTACCGCCTTTTCGGCCAGAATTCCTCGACGGCATCCGCAAGCATCTAAGGGCCGACGTAATCCGACTGACCAATCCCTTGGATTTGGGGGACCTCTTTGACTTCGACGTGTACATGAGGCTTCTTGAGGACACGGTCCAGCAGGAAACGGTTGACGGGGTGCTCTTCTTGCAGACGTATGCCTCGGGCACGGAGGGTGAGAATTCCCGCGGTCTATTGAAGGCGGTGGCCAAACTTCCCGAGAAGTACGGTAAGCCGGTTGCTATATGTGTATCCACCGAACAAACGGAGATGTCGCGTATCCAGAAAGAGTTCGACTTCCCTATCTTCAGGAGTCCCGAGCAAGCCGTAGAAGCGCTTGATGAAGCCATGAGGTACGAACGACGGAGGGCGTCCATCGCTCGCAGCCATGAAGAACCCGAGCTCATGCCGGCTCCCGATGACCGCTCGGTGCAACAACTTCTCGGCCAGAGTAGGGAACTGGGCCGGTCTCCCCTTCTCCACGAGGCGCTGGCGATCATCCAATCAATCGGTATCAATGTCCCGCCGTACACAATCGTACGTGACCTTGATCGCCTCGATTCAGATACTGACGCGCTTACGGGACCCTATGCCGCCAAGATCGTTGCTCGTGAGGTCTCTCACAAGTCCGATAGCGGTGGAGTACTTCTCAACCTTCACGATAAGAGAGCCTTGCGCGATGCGTGCGCTCATCTTATGAAGGAATTCGGGGACGCGGACAACTTCGGAACATACGGAGTGCTCGTTCAGCAAATGGCTCCTCGCGTCCAGGGCTCTTATGAGCTGATTATAGGAGGCAAGCGAGACCCCCAGTTCGGGCCGGTAGTCCTGGTAGGCCCGGGCGGGATTCTCGTAGAGGTCTTTGCCAAGTCATCCATCAGAATGGCCCCTTTGTCTATGGAGGAAATCGACGAGATGATCGAGGAATTGCCCGGCTCCGAAATCCTCAAAGGGGTGCGGGGCAGGCCGGCTATCGATCGGGAAGCACTCAGACAGGCCATTCTGCGACTTGCCTACCTCATGGTATACTTTCCCGAGATTGACCAGATCGACGTAAATCCGATTTTGGTGTCCAGCAAAGGCGCCCTCGCTGTTGACGCCAGAATTGTGCTGGGAGCGGACTATGCCACATAGGATTGAAACCACGCTGCGACTATCGCTGCCTGACCCGACAGGGCGAAGAATTAAGAGACGCATCGCGTCAGATCTTGGGCTCGAGGTCGAAGCCGTCCGCGTAGCGGATGGATTCATCATCGACAGGAATCTCGATGCCAAGCAACTCCGGCTCATCGCGGAAGAGGTCTTTCAGGACCCGGTCATTCAGGATGTCACAATAGACCGACCGTTGGACATTCCGTTTGATTGGCTCATCGAAGTGGGCTTTCGCCCCGGAGTTACCGACAACATCGGACGCACGTCACGTGAGGCGGTGGAGCGCACCCTGGGGATACCCTTTGACAGCGGGCAAGCCGTATACAGCCGGAAGCTCTATTTCGTGACCGGTAGGATCTCAAGAGACGATGCACGAAGGATCGCAAAGGACCTGCTCGCCAACGATCTCATCCAAACCACGTCGATATCCACTCGCGACGAGGATCGCAGCCGAATAACCGTACCGAAAGTGACCTCCGTCGCGGATCACAGAGTCACGGTGCTCGATCTGGACGTGAGTGACGAAGCCCTTATGAACATTAGCAGAGAGAAAGTGCTTGCTTTGAGCCTCGACGAGATGCGGGCGATCCGTGATTACTATGAACGCTCAGACTTCGCCGCGCAACGCAGGTCCTTGGGTCTCGGCCGCGAGATAACCGACTGCGAATTGGAAGTGCTTGCGCAGACCTGGTCGGAGCATTGCAAGCATAAGATCTTCAACGCGACCATCGATTACCGGGAGCCCGGTGGTGATCGCCTTATCAAGAGCCTTTTCAAAACCTACGTTCAGGCCTCGACCGAGAGAATAAGGGCACAACTGGGTGACAAAGACTTCTGCGTGTCGGTATTCAAGGACAATGCCGGCGTCATCCGTTTCGACAACGAATGGAACCTGGTGATGAAGGTGGAGACCCACAATTCTCCTTCGGCTCTGGACCCGTACGGCGGAGCGCTCACCGGCATCGTGGGCGTCAACCGCGACCCGTTTGGTACAGGCCTGGGATCTCGGTTGATCTTCAACACGGACGTCTTTTGTTTTGCGCCCCCGGATTACTCCGGTCCCATTCCGCCCAGGCTGCTTCACCCCCGCCGCGTCTTCGAAGGGGTAAGAGAGGGTGTCGAACACGGCGGCAATAAGAGCGGAATTCCGACCGTGAACGGCGCGGTGGTCTTCCACGATAGCTACCTGGGAAAACCGCTTGTGTACTGCGGCACCGGAGGAATCATGCCCGCCCGGATCAACGGCAAACCAGCCCATGAGAAACGGGCGCGTCCTGGAGATCGCGTAGTCATGACCGGGGGTCGTATCGGCAAAGACGGCATTCACGGCGCGACCTTTTCCTCGGAAGAATTGCATGAAGGGTCACCTGTTACCGCGGTACAGATCGGCGACCCGATTACCCAAAAGCGCATGACCGATTTCTTGCTCCTGGCAAGAGATCGAGGACTCTACACGTCCATCACGGACAACGGAGCCGGCGGGCTGTCCTCTTCAGTGGGAGAAATGGCTCGCGAGTGCGGCGGTGCTCGCTTGTACCTGGACCGCGCGCCCTTAAAGTATCCGGGCTTGGAGCCGTGGGAAATACTGTTGTCTGAGGCCCAGGAAAGGATGACCGTGGCGGTGCCGCCGGACAAGCTCGACGAGTTCTTGTCCCTTGCGAGCACAATGGATGTGGAAGGCACGGACCTCGGCGAGTTCACGGATGACGGTCTTTTCACCGTAATGTGGAAAGACAAGCCCGTTGCCTTACTGCCCCTCGATTTTCTCCACAACGGCCTGCCTGAAATGCGCCTTTCCGCACGATGGACACCCCCGTCCCGCCCTGAGCCTGATTTCCCGTGCCCGACCGATCTTACCCGGACGTTGCTGACGATCATGGGGCGTTACAACGTCTGCTCCAAAGAGCGTCTCATCCGGCAATACGACCACGAAGTTCAAGGTGGATCGGTAGTCAAACCACTGATTGGTGCCCACAACGACGGTCCGGGAGACGCTGCGGTGCTCAGACCGCTTCTGGACCGATATCGTGGGGTCGCGGTCGGCTGCGGCATTGTGCCGCGGTATTCCGAGATCGACACGTATTGGATGATGGCCGCGTGCATTGACGAGGCGGTCCGGAACATCGTTTCCGTGGGGGCCGACCCTGACCACATGGCCGGCCTGGACAACTTCTGCTGGTGCGATCCGGTGCAGAGCGATAAAACTCCGGACGGTGAGTATAAGCTGGCCCAACTTGTCAGGGCCAACGAAGCCCTATTCGACCTCACCACGGCGTACCGGATTCCGTGCATCTCCGGCAAAGACAGCATGAAGAACGACTATCATATAGGAGACACGAAGATCTCCATCCCACCTACCGTTCTCTTTTCGGCCGTGGGGATCGTTCCCGACGTGCGGCGTGCAGTTACACCCGATTTCAAGAAGCCCGGCGACCTGATTTACGTTCTCGGTGTCACCCGCGATGAAACCGGAGGTTCCGAGTACTTCGCCTCAAAAGGTTCTGTCGGCAATAAAGTGCCGAAGGTAAGTGACCCCGGGAAAGCGATTGGGATGTACCGGGCGCTCCATTCAGCGATGATGGCCGGACTCGTGGCCTCGTGCCACGACCTGTCCGACGGCGGCCTTGGCGTTGCGCTTGCCGAAAGCGCGTTCTCCGGTGGCCTCGGGGCACAGGTTGCCTTGGCTGACCTGGTCCTCGAGGGTATTGACCGCGATGATACGGCCTTGTTTTCGGAGTCGCCCTGCCGCTTGCTGGTCAGTGTAAAGCCGGATAAACGGTCCGCGTTTGAGAGCGCTATGGGAGGATTCGCGCTGGCCCGCGTCGGAGAAGTGACCGGTGCGCCGATTCTCAAGGTCACGGGATTGAACGGGGCTCCGGTGATCGATGCCGACATCTGGGATCTGAAGAAAGCTTGGCAAGAACCTCTGGGGAAGTAGCTCCAGTCTGAAAAGGATTCGCAGTCATGCTCGCTGAAATCGTACAGGGATTAGCCAGCAAGAACGTCAAGAAACAAAATAAAGCGGCAGACAAACTGCGTGAACTGAGCAAAGAAGGTTTGTCGCTGGCGGATGGGATGGAAGCTCTGCAGGCTGCCGCCAAGTCGTTTCCCGCACGAAAAATGGACTGGGAAGATAGTTTCGAAGATTTGATTGAGGCCGCGGCCGAATCACCGAGGCCTGAATACATCTCCGTAATCCTCGATAACTTTTCTCTCTATTCCAAAGGGGGCAAAGAGTCGGCTCTATGGCTGCTGGCCAAGCTTCCACAGCGTGAAGCCGCGGTGGCGTACATGAAATTGCTTCGCAAGCACCTGCGGAAAGGAGATATCGGCCGGCTATTGGTGGAGCCGCTCAAGTCGGAGCTGCGTCATGGGGAGGTGTTTTTCCCCGAGATTCTGGATTATTGTGAGCTAGAAGACTTTGAGCGGGATATCAACCTCCTTCTGCTCTGCTATTTGCACGAAGGGGCGATTAAGCCTGAAACAGTTGCCGCATATGGAGAAAAGCTGCTCGAACGCTACCGTGACATGGCCGAAAAACTCATACGCATGCAACAGCCCCACGGTATTGCCTGGATGTGGGAAGACACTTATGAAGAATTGAGAATGACGGGCGCCCTATATCTCGACCTGCTCGGTCACTTTCCGGAACCACACGCGCAAGAGATTGTTCGTCAGGCCTTGAGCTTCACGGATCCTCGGTTGAAGTTCTTTGCAGTCCTCAGCCTCATTCGACGAGGGGAAGACGTTGAAGCCAAACACTTGATTGATATTGCGGCATCTGCCGAAGTTCGGAACTATTTGTTTGACCAACTAATGACGTTGGGCAAACTCCCGCTGTTCCCGGAAGAATTTCGGACCCAAGCCGCACTAGCCGAATCGAACATGGTTAACTGGCTAATGTTCCCCACCGAACTTGGTCGCGCTCCGGATGAAATAGAGCTTATGCATGTCGCTACAATGGATACGGAAGATGGCCTCGTTGATTATTACGTCTTCCGATTCCGAACCCTCGAGCTACACTGGGGGGCAAAAGACGGATGGATGGCCGGCGTGTCCGGGCCTTTCCTCCAGAAAGATGCACCGTCAACGGTGGCCTATGGCGATACTTTCAGCCGTTTTGACCCATGGGATTCCAAAAAGCCTGAAGAGCATCTTGAAGCGATTCTGGGAAATCTCGACGAATGGGAGGAAGCTCACGCGGACAACGAGTAAGTATCGTCCCGGATTGCTCAGACTGAAACTCCATAGTAATCGTCGGTTCCGCGAAAAGGCTCAGCGAGCCGGGCATGCGTTCCGCCTAATTGCGGGCGAAAGGATGAGGTATTATAGTCACATCGATGACGAAATCCGAAGCTTTCAATTGTGAAATTCTGACGAGGAGGAATGAGCGATGACCACACCGATGCATTGTCCAGGTTTTGAGGCGCACAAAATGCTCAAGTCGTTCTTGTGCAAATGCCCCAACTGCGGCAAAGAGAACGAAATTTTCTCGGACGAATTCGACAAACCCCGCGCGTGCGCCGGATGTAAGCAGGCCATCGACTTCACAAAGTGCTCCATAGAAGCAGGTGAGGCTGAAGGAGTGCCGATCAGGTAAGCCCTCTCGGTGCGACTGGCTATCGGACACCGCACCTCAGAAGAAAACCTCGTCCGGGCACGCACTCGAAGCAAGGATACGGTCGTGAGTACAGGTCTGCTGATGGTCTATACAGGTGACGAAAAGGCAGGGACCGCTGCGGTCCTTGGTCAGGCATTTCGGGCATTGGGAAGGGGGCTCAGGGTATGCATCATCAACTTTGCGCCTGGGCTGCCTCTTTCTCCAGAGTTGATATGGCCGGAACGCGGCCGCGGCGTCCTGGAGGTCCACGATCTCAACCAAGGACCGACCCCGAATGCCAGGGCCCGCGGGAAGGAAGGCTACGCTGAACCCGGTCTCAGGTTGGTGAAGGATGCGCTAACCTCAGGCCGATTCGACATGGTGGTGCTCAGCGACATCGCGGCCCTGACGAGCAAGACGACTGCCAAGGGAGGCCGCGTGATCGACATTTTGCGGTCGAGACCGGAGGGCCTTCATCTGTTGGTTACAGGACAGGACGTGCCTGACGAGATTATTGCCGAGGCTCATCTGGTTACCGGGGCAAGGGCGTCCGGAGCCCTCACGTGATAAGAGTGCACGCTGATACTGGATATAAGCGGGAGTTGCATGAGGCCGGGCGAGAGGCTCACTGATGAAGAGCTGGCCTCCGCGGCTACGGAAGGATCCGAGGCGCATTTTAATTTGCTCGTCGATCGGCATGCGCAACTCGTGTACCGACTCGCCCTTGGCATAACCGGCTCGACCCAGGACGCTGAGGATGTGGTTCAAGAGACTTTTCTGAGGGTCTTGCAGAACCTTGACCGCTTCTCTCCCGCGAAGGCCAGTTTTAGGACATGGCTTCTCACCATCGCACGTAATCAAAGCATCAATGCGTACAGCTCCTTGAAACGAAGAGCGTCTCGGTTCTTCAGCCGCTCTCGAAGCGAGGAACAGGACCACTACGCTGACGACAACAGCAGCGATCCGGTCCAGCAGGACGCGGAGACCATGTTGCTGCAAAAGCAAGAGTATTTCCTTGTGGAACAGGCGTTGAAGGACCTCCCGGAGAGACAAAGGACCTCATTGCACCTGAAAGCGGTCGAAAACCTCAGATATGCTGAAATCGCGCAGATCATGAACACGTCCGAGTCGTCGGTCGAATCGCTCATTTTTCGGGCACGGCAGACCTTGCTGGAAAAACTTAGGGAATAGATGCTCCTTTCAGCGCGGGAGTGACGCTACTCGCCGGTATACTTACAAGGAGGGATCGCGCATGGAATGCCACGGCTATCAAAGGCTGATCTCACGGCTAGTGGACGGAGAGCTGGAGGCTTCTCTCGCGCACGAATTGAACGACCACCTGGCCGGATGCCCAGCGTGCGGGCAGATTTACCAACGAATGCTCGAGCTGAATCGCGGCCTCGGATCAGTCCCCTCTCCAGCTCTGAAGCCCGCGCTTGCCGAGCGAGTCAAGGAGCGGATCGCCGACCGGCGCAGAGCTATTGAAGAAAAGGAAGGAATGCGGCTCTGGGTACGGGTCCCGCTCATGGCCATGGTGGCATTTCTCGCCCTGGGCCTCGGGGAACTTGCCGGTA
>Ga0233422_10000715_pt1 | contig 15829 bp, 11 predicted proteins | sample Watercolumn_Mata_2_FD_182724 | JGI IMG/M metagenome (GOLD analysis project Ga0233422, IMG submission 182724) | Freshwater microbial communities from Lake Matano, South Sulawesi, Indonesia - Watercolumn_Matano_2014_110_MG | ecosystem: Environmental > Aquatic > Freshwater > Lake | place...
AGGTGACGATGGTGGCCTAAAAAGAAGAGGGCGTAGTGACAAAGAAATTTTTCGGCCCCATAACTTGTGGATTATGAGAAACTTCGATTTTCCAACTGTCGAAAATCAGTTTGACGTTTCCTGAGCGCAGCTTTATCCTTAGCCGCGCGGAAAGCCAATTCGTGTCTCTCGGAATCCGTCTGTTTGACCCGGCAGGGCGATATTGACAACGGCCACTCGGCCATTATAGCTTGCCTTGATATCATCCATCGATTAGGAGGCGCCCTCTTCATGAAACAATGGCATCGTGTTTTCATCTCTTTGTCGATTCTGTTCCTGATCGGATGCGCGACGCGGCCCCAATGGGAGCCGACGAGCGTTGTCGACGGCGGGAAGATCATTAGCTTCGCCGCGAACGGCGCGGGTCTCTTCGCGGGAACCGAAGGCCGCGGGGTCTTCAGGTCGACGGACGGAGGCCGAACCTGGACGTCCGCCGGTCTCGCGCAAGAATGGGTGACAGCGCTGGCGGCGAACGGCGCGGAGATTGCTGCCGTGACAGGGACGGGCGGTGTCTTCCTCTCAACAGATAGGGGCGGGACGTGGACGCCGGCCGGCCTGGCCAAAGAATGGGTGACCGCCCTGGCCTTCCTCTCCGGCGAGACGGACGGCGGGAATCTCTTCGCCGGAACCTGGGGCGGCGGCGTCTTTAGGTCGTCCGACGGCGGCGCCAACTGGACGGCCGTCGGCGACAAGACGATGAATTCCAACATCAACGCCCTGGCTGCGAGCGGGAAGAATCTTTTCGCCGGCGTTTTCGGAGGCGTGTTTCTAACGGCCGACAAGGGGAAAACCTGGGCTCCGGTCAACAACGGCTTGACGGACGTAGCCGTCAACGCCCTGGCCGTGAGCGGGGCGAAACTCTTCGCCGGAACCGGAGGAGGAGGCGTCTTCCTCTCGACGGACAACGGCCTGAATTGGGCCGCGGCCAGCGCCGGCTTGTCGCAGACGAACGTCTATGCCTTGGCGGCGAGCGGCCGCAACCTTTTCGCCGGCACCTTCGGCGGCGGCGTGTTTCTCACGACAGACGACGGAGCCCATTGGACGGCGGTCAACGACGGCTTGACGGACTCGAACGTCGTCGCCCTGACGGTCAGCCCCGGGGGGACGGGGGCCGCGAACCTTCTGGCGGCAACCCATGGGGGCGTTTTCCGTTCGACCAACGACAGTTCCACCTGGAGGGTGACCGGTGTCGTATCCTCTCCCCCTCGCCCCTCCCCCGAGCCGAATCCCTACGAAAGCGTCAAGACGATCCGGGCGGCGCGGATTTTGGATGGACGAGGCGCGGTGATCGAGAACGGCGTTATCGAAATCACCGAGACGAAGATCACCAAGATCGACCAGCGCACCGGACCGGTCACCCACGACCTCGGCCAGGCGACGGTCCTTCCGGGCCTGATCGATACGCACGTGCATATCACGATGGTCAATATTCCGGGCTGGAACACCGGCGCCCCGATACCGCTCATCACTTTCTACTCGGATGAGGTCCTGGCCAACCCCCGCAAGACGCTCCTGGCCGGATTCACCACCGTGCAGTCGCTGGGCGCGAGTAATGATAAAGCGCTGCGCGACGCGATCGCGGCGGACCTCATCGTCGGGCCGCGGATCCTCACCTCGCTCTATCCAATCTGGGCTGAGCAGCAATCGCCCGAGGAACTGCGCAAGCTCGTCCGAAAGATGAAGGCCGACGGCGCGGACGCGATCAAATTCTTCGCCTCGGAGCAGTTTCTTTACGGGGGCCAAATCAACGTCACCCAGGCGCAGGCCGACGCCGTCTGTTCGGAAGCGAAGGCCCAAGGCCTGCGCTGCGTCGTTCACGCCCACAGCTCGGAGGCGATCATCGCCGCCGTGAAGGCCGGCTGCACGTCGATCGAACACGGATTCTTTGCCGATGACGCCGCGATCCAGGCGATGGCCAAGGCCGGCGTTTACTTCGACCCCAATATCGGGGCGGCCCTGCAGGTCGAACTGGAGAACATGCCTCTCCCCTCCGCGGCCATCGCCAAGATCGACCGGCAGATTCCGCTGCTCCGGACGGTGTTCCAAAAGGCCCTAGCGGCGGGGCTGCGGATGCCGATGGGCACGGACATGACGGTGGGCGGGCACGGCCAGAACGCCCGGGAAATCATCGCCCGGGTCGAGGCCGGCCAGACGCCGATGGACGCCATCATCGGCGCGACGTCGCTCGCGGCTGAATCGCTTTGGATGGAAAAGACGATCGGGACGATCGCTCCCGGCTACGAGGCCGACATCATCGCCGTCGGCGGAGACCCGCTCAAGGACATTTCGGCACTACGAAACGTATCCTTCGTGATGAAGGGAGGAAACGTCTATAAGCGCTAAAACCCGGCTGTCCCGCGCCTCGGTATTCCCGGCATCGTGGGGGGTGGCCATCGGCCAGGTTTTAGCCTTCCATCGCGCCGGCGTGACGCACATTCCGGGTGAGCAGTAACAAGTCCCCCGCCTGACTCCTCCCCCGGACCGGAATTGACCGGGCTTGACGCCGCGATTCTCGCGACCGGCCGCCGTTGACTTATCGGCTTCGTCATCATACATTGGGGCGAAAGGAAAAGGAGCGATGAAAACGCGCGCCTCGGCAATAACGGCCTTCGTCCTTCTCGGTCTCGCGGCCCTCACGGCAGCTTTGACTCCCGCCGCCCAGGCGCCCGGCGACCGGCCCGACTTGGACATCGTCAACAAGATCCGCTTCGAAGGCCTCGAGCATTCCCAGGTCGCTAAGCTGGCCGCCTTCCTTTCGGACGTCATCGGCCCTCGGCCGACGGGCTCGCCCGAGCTTGACCGGGCTAACCGCTGGGCGGCTTCCAAGATGAAGGAATGGGGGATGGCCAATGTCGAGCTCGAGCCCTACGACGACTTCGGCGTCGGCTGGGCCTCGCGCTACGTATCGGCCCACCTTCTCAAGCCCCACTACGCCCCCCTCATCGCCATCTCCGTCGAATGGGGCTCGGGCACCAAGGGCAAGGTCTCCGGCGCTCCGGTCTATGTCGAGATCAGGTCCAAGGCCGATTTCCCGAAATACCGCGGCCGGCTCAAAGGGAAGATCGTCCTCTATCAGCCGCCCAAGCCCGTCCCGACCCAGTTCACCCCCGACGCCCGCCGCCACGACGAGGAAAGCCTGAAAAAGCTGGCCGAAACCCCCGTCGTCGCGGCCGTTCCCCCCGACCCGGACTACGTCCGTTCGTTTCTCGACGACCTCGAGGACTTCTTCCGCGCCGAAGGCATCGGCGTCCTCGTCTCCTCGAGCGGCTCCCGGCTCCGGGAATACGGGACGGTGCTGGCCGGAGGAATCCGTCAGGCCCGCCTTCCCCAGCGAGCCCGCCCCCTCCCGGAAATCATCCTCGCCGCCGAGCATTACAACCGGATCGTCCGGATCGTCGAAGAGTTCAAGGAACCGGCGGAGATGGAGGTCGAAGTCCGGACCGAATACTACGATAAGGACCTCCGGGGGGATAACGTCGTCGGCGAGATCCCGGGGACGGACAAGAAGGACGAGGTCGTCATGCTCGGCGGCCACATCGATTCCTGGAGCGCGGGGACGGGCGCGGCCGACAACGCCGCCGGGTGCGCCGTCTCCCTCGAGGCCGTCCGGATCCTCCAGGCCCTCAAGGTCAAGCCGCGGCGGACGATCCGGGTCGTCCTCTGGAGCGCCGAGGAAAAAGGCTGGGTCGGGTCGAAGGCCTACGTCGAAAAACACTTCGGCGACGTGACGACGATGACCCTCAAGCCCGAGCACGCCAAGGTCGCCGGCTACTTCAACTTCGACAACGGCTCCGGTCGGATCCGCGGGATTTACGCCCAGTCGAACGCCGCCGTCGTCCCCATCTTCGCCGCCTGGCTCGAGCCTTTCGTTGACCTGGGAGCGACCCGGGTCGTCATGCGCGATACGGGCGGCTCCGACCACGGGGCCCTCGATTATATCGGCCTCCCCGCCTTTCAATTCATCCAGGACCCCCTCGACTACTCGACCCGGATCCACCACACGAACATGGACGTCTTCGACCATCTCATCATCGAGGACCTGATGCCGTCGGCGGTCATCATGGCCTCGTTCGTCTATCATGCGGCCATGCGCGAGGAGATGCTGCCCCGCAAGCCCCTCCCCGACCCGATGAAATACCCCGTCCGGAGGTGAACGATGAAATGCCTGAAATGCCAGAAGGACTATCCGTCGATCTATCACTTCCAGGCGCCCGGCGTCTGCAATGACTGCTTCGCCAAGATGCCCCCCGAGGAGCAGGCGGCCTCCCGCCGTCCGCCCGACATGCACCGGTTGACGACGACGGCCTTCACCCTCGACGGCTACAGGATCGTCAAATCGTTCGGGATCGTCCGGGGGATTACGGTCCGGTCGCGGTCGGTCTTCGGGACGATCGGGGCCTCTCTCCAGACCCTGGTCGGCGGAAACATCACCCTCTTCACCGAGCTCTGCGAGCAGACCCGGGCCGAGGCCTTCGAGATGATGGTCACCCACGCCCGGGAGATCGGGGCTAATGGCGTCATCGGCGTCCGCTACGACGCCAACGAGATCATGCAGGGTGTCACCGAGGTCCTGTGCTACGGCACGGCCGTCCTCGTCGAACCCGCCGACTGACCGGCCCCCCGATGTAGAAGCTCCAGGGAAACCTTTCGACCTACGGGCTGACGATGGTCGCCGTCGGGGCCTGCATCGGCTCCGGCATCTTCCTCAGCCCGGCCCTCGTCGCCGGGTATCTCAGCTCGCCCCTCTGGATCCTCCTCGCCTGGGGGCTGGGGATGGCCCACGCCGTCACCGGCTCCTTGACCTTCTCCGAACTCGGGTCGATGTTTCCCAAGGCCGGCGGCCAGTACGCCTACTTCAAGGAGATCTACGGGCCGTTGGCTGCGTTCTCCTTCGCCTGGACGATGTTCGTCGTCATGAACGGTTCGGCCATCGCCGCCTTGGCCCTGACCTTCGCCAAATACACGGCGTTCCTCGTCCCCCTTTCGAACACGGGCACCCTCGTCCTGGCCGCAGCGGCCATCGCCGTGATGGCCGTCGTCAACGTCCTCGGGACGAATTTCTCGGACCTGGCGGCCAAAATCTTCACCGGGCTCAAGCTCGCCGGCTTGGCGATGATCGTTTCGGTCGGGCTCATTCTCGGCTCGCCGGCCAGGACCGGTTTCAAGCTCTCGGCCGCGACGTCCTCGTCGACCGACCCGGGTTTGGGGTTGTTCGCCGCTTTCGGCCTGGCCTTCGTCGGCGTCTATTTCTCGGTGGGCGGCTGGCAGCACGCCTCCTACCTGGCCGGCGAGGCCCGGAACCCGCGCCGGACCGTGCCCCGGGCGATGATCCTTGGGGCCGTCATCGTCGGGGCGATGTACTGGCTGACCAACCTCGGCTATCTGTTTCTCCTGCCGACGGATTCCATCGCCCGTTCGTCCGGGGTGGCGGCCGAGGCGATCCAGACCGTTCTCCCCTACGGGGCAACGCTCATCGCCGTCATGATCGCCCTCTCCGCTCTCGGAACGGTAGGGATCAACACCTACTCCGTCCCGCGGATATTCTACGCCCTGGCCGACGACGGGCTGTTCTTCAAAGCCTTCGCCCGCATCCACCCGAAATTCGGCACCCCGGCCAACGCCATCTTTCTCCAGTGCGCCTGGGGGATCTTCCTTCTCTTCTTTTGGGGGACGTTCGCCGACATCATCACCTACCTCGTCTTCATGGACGGGATTTTCATGTTCCTCACGGGATGGGGCGTCATTCGCCTGCGGAAGAAACGGCCTCACGCCGAACGCCCCTACCGAACAATCGGCTATCCCTGGATTCCAATCCTCTTCCTCCTGATGTCGGCCTATTTTGTCGGGGTGACCCTGTTCGTTAAACCCGTCCAGGCCCTGGCGGCCATCGGGTCTCTCCTCGTCGGCTGGCCCTTCTATTTCGCCTTCAGCACCCGAAAAAAAAGAGCGGCCGGGAGGCCGGCATGATTCCCAAGTGGCTGGAATGGGCGAGGGACCTCCAAGTCGTGGCCCAGAACGGCCTCCATTACGCCAAGGACCCGTACGACGTCAAGCGCTTCGAGACCGTCCAACGGATCGCCGCCGAGATCCTGGCCGAGAAGTTCGACGCGACGGCGGAGGACATCGAGGGAAGGCTGACCCTCGAGAAAGGCCATGCCACGCCCAAGGTGGACGTGAGAGGGGTCGTCTTCCGCGACGGCCGGGTCCTCCTCGTCAAAGAGAGCAAGGACGGCGGCTGGACGCTCCCCGGAGGCTGGGCGGACGCGGGTGAGGTCCCGTCCCAGGCGGTCGAGCGCGAGGTCCGGGAAGAATCGGGTTTCGCGACCCGGGCCGTTCGGCTCCTGGCCCTTTACGACCGCGACCTCCAGGCCCCCTTCCCCCCCTACCCGTTCCGCATCTACAAGGCGTTTTTCCTCTGCGAGATCGTCGGCGGCGAAGCGACACCCTCCTCGGAGACCGACGAGGTCGCCTTCTTCGCCGAAACCCAGGCGTCCGGCCTGCGTCTTTCGGCCGGCCGGACGACGCACCGCCAGCTCGATCAGTTCTTCCGGATGTCCCGGACGGGCGACTGGACACCCCTCTTCGACTGACTGGCCGGTTACTAATAAATATCGCCCCGAGCATCTCGGTCGAAACGCAAAGATTTATTGATCGTTATTTCGCGGGAGTCAGGACTGCGGCCCAACCGCCGCCGGGAGCGAGCCTGACCGCCGGCTTGTCGGCCGCCGTGACCTTCCGTTTTTCCGTCTTGTAGTCGCTCGCGTTTCGGTCGGCGTTCGCCCCGTCCGCGAAGGACGTCATCTCGAACGTCCCCGGCCCCAGGAACGAAAGGTCGACGGTCATCTCCCGGGGCGTCCAGTCCGTCATCGCCCCGACGTACCAACTCGTCCCGTTCTGCCGGGCGATGAGGATGTATTCGGCGATTTTCGCCTCGAGAACCCGGGTGTCGTCCCAGACCGTCGGGACTTTTGAGAGAAAGGCCAGGCATTCGAGCTCGCGGAGATAATTCGTCGGCGTGTCGGCCAGCATCTGGAGGGGGCTTTCGAAGACAACATACATGGCCAGCTGGTGGCAGCGAGTCCCCTGGCTCATCGGTTGGTTGTAAATGACCTGGAAGCTCTTCTGGGTCCCGTTGACCATCGCCCCCGGGGTGAAGTCCATCGGCCCGGCCAGCATCCGGGTGAACGGCAGGGTGACGTCGTGCTCCGGAGTGACGTTCTTGCTCCACTTGGAGTGCTCCAGGCCCAGGACCCCCTCGCTCGTCAGGACGTTGGGGAACGTCCGGTAGAGGCCGGTCGGCTTGTAGGCCCCGTGATAATCCACTAAGAGCTTGCGCTTGGCCGCCTCGGCCGCGATCCGGTAATAATAGTTCACCATCCATTGGTCGTCGCGCTGCATGAAGTCGATTTTAAGGCCGGCAACGCCCCATTTCGAGAACTGGTCCATGGCCGGTTCCAGCTGGTCGTCGAGCGTTTTCCAGATGACCCAAGGGATGATCCCGACGTTTTTCGATTTGGCGTGGGCCAGGATCGCCCCCATGTCAATGTCGGGGTTGAGGGTCAAGAGGTCGCCGAGCTTGTACCAGCCCTCGTCGAGGATGACGTATTCGACCCCGTGGGCGGCGGCGAAGTCGATGAAGAATTTGTAGGTCGCCGTGTTGACGCCGGCCCGGAAGTCGACTCCGGCCAGGTTGAGGTCGTTCCACCAGTCCCAGGCCACTTTGCCGGGCCTGACCCAGGAGAAATCCCCGGTCGAAGGCTTGGCCAAGCGGTAGATCATGGTCGTCTCGACCAGGACGCCGTCTCGCTCGGCGATGACGGCCACCCGCCAGGGGAACGCTCGTCTCCCGGTCGTTCGGGCGAGGAAGGGGGCCCGCTCCGTCACCGGAACGTTGCGGTCGTTCTTGGTTTCTTCCTTCAGGGCGAAGCCTGGGAATTTTCCGGCGAGTTTGGTCGGGGCCCCCTCGACGCCGGAGAGATACATCCCGGCATAGTCCTCGAGGTCCGCTTCGGTGATGGCGACTTTGGGGCCGTGGTCGATGTCGACCACGACCGGGGCGAGGGCGAATCTCTTGGCCGTCACTTCGCTCAAGGCGATGCGTTTCGAAAGCCGTTCCTGGTGGGTTTGGAAGCTTTCCTCCTCGGCGAAGAAAATCTTATGGTCTTCGTAAAAGGCGAACTCGGCCTGCTCCGAAAGGACCGTGATGGGCCCGGGGAGGGAGGTAACAAAGCGATAGGCGACCCCGTCGTCATAGGCCCGGAAGACGAGGGCGAAACCTCCGGCGAACGAAAGCGTCAACTCGTTGAACCGGTCGCGGATTTTTGCGAATTTATGCCTCACGACCGGGGTCAGGATTTCGTCGACGCTCCGCCGCTTTTCGTCCGGACGGCCCGGACCGGCGCCCAGGACCTTGCCTCCTTCGAGAGTCATCGAGACGGCCGAGGGGGCCAGGATCGTCCGGCCCTGGAAGGCGAGGCTGTACCGGATGTCCACCCCTACGGCGACCTTGAGTTCGATTTTTTTATCGGGCGAAAGAAGGGTGTACACCTTATCACCTTCCGTCGAGGAGGAGGCCGGAAACGGCCCGGCTCCCAAGGTCAAAGAGACCGCCGCCCAAGACAAGGTTTTTCTCATCGCCGAATCTCCTTTTCAAGGAGGCGTAAATCCTCGGACCTAACGGGCAGATTGCACGCCGACAGTAATGGGGCTCGTTCCCGCTCTTTTCCGGATCAGCCGACCTGGGTCGTCAGGAAAATCGGGAGGGACATGTGCTTGATCTGGTCCTGGAGGGCTTCGATGCCGTCGATGTGGCCGTCCTCGTCCTTGAGGATGTTCTCCAGGATCTCCCGAGTGGCGTAGTCGGCCACCTTGCCGGCCAGGACGATGGCCTTGTTGTAGCTCACGACCGCTCCGTCCTCAGCCGCATGGTCGTTGGCCAGCATTTTCGGGACCTCGGCCCCGATCAGGAGTTTCCGGTATTCGCTGACGACCGGAACGCCTTCGAGGAACAGGATCCGTCCGATGAGCATCTCGGCGTGCTTCATCTCGTCGATGGCCCTCTTCTCGAAATGCTTGTGGAGCTTTTCGTAGCCCCAATTGGCGCACATCTCGGAATGGACCATTTACTGGTTGATGGCCGTTAACTCGTCGGACAATAAAGAGTTCAGGGTGGCGATAAGGTCTTTGTTCCCTTTCATGCCTCTCTCCTTTTATGAATTGGAGGCCCATTATACTCCGGCCCGGAGCGCCTGTCACCGCGCCTCCGGCGTTCCGGCCTCACCGGGTTCGAGGCCTTAAAAACGCCGCCCCGTCCGGCGTGGGCTTCGACGGCCGGCTCGCCCGGGCCCTGAACTAGAGGCTCAACAGGAAGACCAAAAGCGTCAAGAGCAAGACGATCGCCCATTTCATGGTCGGCCTCCTTCGGCCGGGGGTCCGATTTTGGAGAGGACGTAAACCCGCCACGGCGGGACCCGCAGCTCGCTGAGCCAACGGGCGTGACCGTCGTCCTCGGCCAGCGGCAGGTGGACGTGGACGACGCCCAGCCCGGCCTGGGCGAAGACGCGGCGATAATCCTCGTCCGGCCAGAGGATGTCTTCGACCGGCCGGCGGTCCGGAACGTCGAGCATGATGTCCCGGACGATGTCGCCGGGTTTGGCCCGGAAGTTGTCCGGAAAATCCCGGGTCGTAAAAGACACCCATTCATGGGTGTAGACTTCCGGGGTCGAAACGAGGTTGACGACCAGGCCGTCGGCGGCCAGGAGACGCCGGAATTCCCGAAACAGGCCGACCTTTTTTTCTTCGGTGGGGATGTTGTCGAAGGTGAATACGGACAGAATGAGGTCGAACGTCTCCGGGGGAAGTCCGTCGAGACGCCCGTCGTCCACCCGCCGATAGTCCCCCGCCGGGTCGAAGGCCCGAGCCTTGGCCAGCATGTCCGGAGAAATATCGACCCCCGTCACCTCGAACCCAAGGCCGGCCAGAAACCTCGTCGACCGCCCCGTCCCGCAGCCGAAATCCAGGGCTCTCTTCCCCCGGACATGCGCGCCGACGATCCCGGGAAGGTCCCGATAGGCCAGAAAATAGGTCCCGGGGAATTCGAGCCGGGCGTACGACTCCGCTCTCCGCGCGTCTTCATAGACATTCTTGAATTCCATCGCTGCCTCCCGGCGGGTCGATTCCCCGCCAGGGGGCATTATCGCATTAATTGGTATCTACACAAGGTCCAATACTAATCACTTATTTACCATCCAATTTATAATTTAAGCCTAATATGACCCGATTAAAATGGTTGGAAAAAAGATAATATCTTTATATAATTCAGCCAGCCAATACGGAGGGAATAAATGGCCCCGATCCTGATCCAACTCTCTCGGAAAAAGGACTCGCCCTTATACCGGCAGATCGTCGACCAGGTGAAATCCTCGATCGACGCCGGCGACCTGCCCCCCGGTTCGACCCTCCCCCCCAGTCGACAGCTGGCCGAGCAGCTCGGCATCGACCGTTCGACCGTCTGCGAGGCTTATGCGGAGCTCCAAGCCTTGGGCTATCTTCGCAGCCGGCCCGGGTCTTATCACTACGCCGAAAAGCGGCGCCGGGAGGTCGCCTACGACCCCCAGCGCCCGAGCACGATCGCCTGGGCCGAACAAGGCTCGGCCGAGTCCTCCGAGGTCTTGAGGGCCTACCGGGAATTCTCCCCCCGCCGTGAGGCTCGGGCCGCCGGAGACAACCCTCGCTTCGACCTGGCCTCGATCGACCCCGACCCCCGTCTCTACCCCCTCCGCGATTTCCGACGCTCGGTCCGCCACGTCCTCGACGCCGCGGGAACGGAGTGCCTTCAATACGGCGACCCCCAGGGATACGAGCCGCTCCGGGAGACGATCGCCCGCCGTCTCCGCCTCCACGGCATCTCGGTCTCGAAGGACGAGATCCTGGTGACCCACGGCGCCCAGCAGGGCATTGACCTCCTCGCCCGCCTGTTCAGCGCCCCCGGCCGCTCCGCCGTCGTCGAGTCGCCGACCTATTCCTTCGCCCTTCCCCTCCTTCGCTTCAACCGCCTCGAGGTCGTCGGCGTCCCGATGACCCCCGAGGGGATGGACCTCGACGGCCTCGCCCGAACCCTCGGAAAAATCCGGGCGGCGTTCGTCTACACGATGCCGAACTTCCACAACCCGACCGGCATCACGACGGCCCATCGCCACCGGGAGCGCCTCCTCGACCTCTGCTTCCGCCGGAACGTGCCCATCGTCGAGGACGGATTCGAGGAGGAGATGAAATACGGCGGGCCCGTCGCCCTCCCCCTGAAATCCATCGACGCCGGTCAAATCGTCGTTTACTTGGGGACGTTCTCCAAGGTCCTCTTTCCCGGCCTCCGGATCGGCTGGATCACGGCCGACAAGGAGCTCATCGGCCGGCTCTTGGCCATCAAGCGATTCTCCGACCTGACGACCAACGCCTTCGGCCAGCGGGTCATGCATCGCTTCTGCGAACTCGGCCTGTACGACCGGAACCTTCGCCGGCTCCACCGCCTGTTTAAACGGAAGATGGCCGTCGCCCTCGAGGCCCTGGAAGCCTCCTTCCCCGCCGGGACGACCTGGACCCGGCCGTCCGGCGGCTACGCGATCTGGGTGACGATGCCGAAAAAGTTCTCGGCCGGAGACCTCCTCCGCCGGCTCGCCCCGTCGGGGGTGGACGTATCGCCCGGCGAGCCCTATTTCCCCCGCGGCGGACCGAGCGCCCATTTCCGGTTGTCGATCGCCCGCCCCAACGAGGCCGAAATCGGCGAAGCCATCGGCCGGCTAGGCCGGGCGCTTCGGGCTTTCTGCTGACGCCCGCCGGACTCCCCGCGGCTTGATTTTCAGGCCGATTCCAGGTAAGTTTGGGCCGTCCGGCGCCGACGCTCCTCGTCCTCTACCCGCGACCGCGAAAGGACCGACCCATGGACATCGCCGAGAATCCCCGCAAGCAAGGCCTGTTCATCGCCATCGACGCCAATATCGGCGCGGGCAAGACCAACGCCTGCCACGCCATCGGCTCGGCCGCCACGGCCAACGGCTGGCCGACCCGCGTCCTCGAGGAGCCGACCCACAGCCCCAAGTTCACCCACTTCCTCGAACACTATTACGACGACCTGCGCACCGGCAAGAACACGGGCGGCGGCTTCTCGATGCAGATGTTCATGCTCTGCCAACGCTACCAGCAGCACCGCCTGGCCGTGGAGATGGCCTGGGGGCCGCAGGGGCAGGTGGTCATCCAGGACCGGCCGATCTACGGCGACACCGTGTTCGCGACGACGGCCATGGAGCGCGGCTTCATGACCAGCCAGGAGTTCGAGCTTTACGTCGAAGTGTTCCGCAACATGAGCCGCGACGTGATGCCGCCCGACATCTTCGTCTACCTGGACGTCTCGCCCGACGAATGCTTCCGCCGGATGGCCAGCCGGGCCCGTACGCAGGAGGAAGGCGTGCCTCTCGACTACCTTCAGCACCTCGATAAGAACTACAGGCTCCTCCTCCAGGAGATGCGGCGGCGGGGAGTGAAGGTCATGGTCATCGACTGGAAGGAGTTCGGGCCGCCGGTGGACGTCTGGAAGCAGATCCTCCGCATGGCCATGTCCTCCGATTCATGGTACGAGCAGCTGGCCTTCTCGTACGGAAAGCATCCCCGGATGCCGGTCATGCCGACTGGAAGCGAAGAAAAATAGGTCAGGTCCGGAGGGCCCGGAACGTCCGCTCGGCCGTCCAGGGGGCCTGGAGGAAGGCCAGGGGCAAGTCCGGCCGGAAGGCCCGGAGGGCGTCGACGATGGCGAAGTAGGCGCCGATTCCGTACATGAAGGGCGGCTCGCCCACGGTTTTTGAGCCCAGAATCCCGGCCGGCGGCGGTCCGCCCTCGAGAAACGCGACCTCCACCTCGGGCGTCATCCGGATATCGGGGACCTTGTAAGTCGACAGGCTGTCGGTCAGGATTTTCCCCAGGGGCGAATAGACGAGCTCTTCGCAGGTCATCCAACCGAGGCCCTGGATGAGAGCGCCCTCGACCTGCCCGAGGTCGGTCGCCGGGTCGAGGCTCCGGCCGACGTCGTGGACGACCTTGACCGAGTCGATTCTGGGGATCCCCCGGAGGCCGTCTATGGTCGCCTCGACGACGGCCGTTCCGACCGCGTGGTAGGCGAAGGGGCGGCCCTTCTCCTTCGTCTTGTCGAAGTGGATGCCCGGCGTGGCGTAGTGGGCATAGGCCGAGAGGGGGACCCGGCGGGCATAGGCCCAAACGACGAGCTTTTCCCAGTCTTCGTCTTCGAGGACGATATCTTCCGCCGGCGTACCCCGCTCCGCCGCGAGGGCCTGCCGGAGGCGCTCGACGATCTGGAGACAGGCGAGCCGCGTCGCCTCCCCGTTGAGGTCGGCGGCGCTCGAGGCGGCGGTCGGCGAGGTGTTCGCCACCCGGGCCGTGTTGGTGCTTTCCATCCGGACGCGGCCGAGGTCGATTCCCAGGGTTCGGGCCGCGACCCGGCGGATCTTGCGGTTCACCCCCTGCCCCATTTCGACCGCCGCCGTCGAGACCCCGACGCTGCCGTCGGTATAAACGTGGACCAAGCTGGCCGCCTGGTTGAGCAGGGTCGTGGTGAAGGAAATGCCGAAGCAGACCGGCATCACGGCCAGCCCCTTCTTGGTCAAGGCGTGGCCGCGGTTGAAGGCGTCCGCCCGGGCCCGGAGCGAGGACAGCCCGTGGCGCCGGTCGAGTTCCTCCCAACACCGGACCGGGCCATCCGACTCCAGCCGCATGCCGTAGGGAAGCTCGTCGTCCCGGCGGAGGAGGTTCCGCCGCTGGATGTCCGCGGCCGGAAGCCCGAGCTCCGCGGCGGCCTGGGCGATGGCCGCCTCGATGACGAACATGGCCTGCGGCGCGCCGAAGCCGCGGAACGCGGTGAACGGCGGCAGATGGGTCCGGCAGCTCGCGGCTGCGGCCCGGACGTTGGGGATGAAGTAGCTCCCGGTCGCGTGAAAAAGCGTCCGTTCGAGGATGGCGGGCGACAGGTCCGCGGCGGCGCCCGCGTTCTGGTAGAACCTGACTTCGTAGGCCAGGATCCGGCCGTCTTGGGTCAAGCCGATTTTGTAATCCGAAGAGTACGGATGGCGCTTCCCGGTCCAGCTCGCGTCTTCCTTGCGGTCGAGGACGACCTTCACCGGCCGGCCCAGCCGGAAGGCGGCGAGCGCCGCCAGGGCGGCCCAAGACGTGGCTTGGTCCTCCTTCCCCCCGAACGCGCCGCCGAGACGCGGCACTTCGACTTCCACCTGATGCATGGCCAGGCCGAGGACGCGGGCGATCGTCCTCTGGACCAAGGTCGGAGACTGAGTGGCCGAGAAGACCTTCAGCCCACCGTCGTCTCGCGGCACGGCCAGAGCGGACTGCGTTTCGAGGTACATATGCTCCTGGCCGCCGGAATCGGCCCGGCCGCTGACGACGACCGAGCAGCGCGGCCAGGCCGAATCCACGTCGCCCAAGGCGAACGTCCGGGACGGGCCGATGATTTCGCCCCGGGCGAAGGCCAGACGGGGGTCGAAGACGGGCGCCAGCGGCTCGACCTCGACCTCGACGAACGGCCTGGCCCGGCGAGCGGCGTCCATGCTGTCCGCGACGACCAGGGCCAGGGGTTGGCCGATATAGTCGACTGCGCCGGAGGCCAGCAAAGGCTCGTCCGGGATGATGTTGCCGATTTGGTTTTGTCCGGGAATATCGGCCGCCGTGAGCACGGCCCGAACGCCCGGAACCGAGGCCGCCCGGGCGGCGTCGATCGTCCGGATGGTCCCGTGGGCCGAGGACGAGGGGACGGGCGCGGCGTAGAGAGTCCCCAACGGAACGGGGATATCCCGGACATAATGGGCCTCGCCGCGGACATGGAGAAGCGCGTCGTCGTGCTTCATCCCAGGTCCTCCTCGCGGACGCGCTCCGGGAAAAGGGCCAGGAAATGGGCCAGGATCAGGCGGGCGAGAAGGGCTCGCCGGTAGTCCGCCGACCCGCGAACGTCGTCGAGGGGGGAGGTCTCGGACACCGCCAGGTCCGCGGCGGCCCGGGCCGTGGCCGGGGAAACGGGCCGACCTTCGAGAAACGCGGACGTCTTTCGGAGAAAGAGCGGAACGGGAGCGATGCTCCCAGCCGCGACATGGGCCTCGAGAATCCGGTCCGCCTGGACTCTCAGCCGGACGGCCGTGCTGACCCCGGCGATGTCCAAAAATTCCCGGCGGCCGACCTTCTCGAAATGGAAGCGGGTCGCGGCGTCGGGGGCGGGGAAGGTTATTTCGGCCACGACCTCCTCCGGCGCCAAGTCCACGGCTTTATATCCCCGGTAGAAATCGCGGAGCGGAAGGACTCTTGGGCGCGGACGCCGGCCGAGGACGAGGGACGCGTTCAGGGCCAGAAAAATCACGGCCAGGTCGCCGGCGGGCGAGGCGTTGACGATATTGCCCCCGACCGTCGCCCTGTTCCGGACGGGCGGGGAGGCGATTCTGGCCAGGTGCCGGCCGAAGCCGGGGAAGAGCCCTTCGATCAGGGGCGAGGCCTCGATGTCCGCGAGCGTCGTCGCCGCCCCGAGGCGGCAGACCCCATCCTCGAGACGGATCCCTTGAAGGTCGGCCCGACGCGAAAGAAAGGTCAATTCCGCGTCGCGGAGCTCGTCGGCCCGGACGACGAAGAGGTCTGTCCCGCCGGCGACCAGGACGGGCGCCTGCGCGGGGCGGCCGTCGGCCGAGCCTTCAATCCCGGCGGCCTCGGAGAGACGGCGGAGGCGTTCCGGGAC
>Ga0233422_10000716_pt1 | contig 15820 bp, 16 predicted proteins | sample Watercolumn_Mata_2_FD_182724 | JGI IMG/M metagenome (GOLD analysis project Ga0233422, IMG submission 182724) | Freshwater microbial communities from Lake Matano, South Sulawesi, Indonesia - Watercolumn_Matano_2014_110_MG | ecosystem: Environmental > Aquatic > Freshwater > Lake | place...
AGACCCTCTCTTGCGATCGTGGTCGGTCATTTCTCATACAGGATTGTCTAGACCTCTCCTGCTTCGTCATCCGATAGAAGAGAGGCACGATCTCAATCACCAACGATCTTTCTGCAGGCGCATTCTCCTGGGGTTGTTCGGAATAGCTACGAACAGGCATCTATGAAGACCGGTTCGGGCCCTGCCTGACCAGGCCGACCGAAAAGGCCAGGAGAAATTGACCGCAGTAGTATAACGGCAACCCCACAAGGCGATTGAGAAACTCATCCGAAATGAATCTGTCCCGCGCGACAAAGATGTCGGACAGGTAGAAGAAGGTTGCGCCGAGCAAAATCACCCAACCGGCGGCCCGTCTCGTGTCCGGATTGCGGAAGACGGCCCAGGCGCCCGACACCATCACGCTGATGACCACAATGTACAATGCCACTGGGACGAGGTTTTGTCCGAGGTGCGGCAAGAGCCACCAAAAGACGTACCCGCTGACGGCCAGGATAACGAGATTGATCGCATGGACCCAATCGGTCCGTCGCGTGAGGCTTGCCATGGCCAGCACGTAGAGAACGTGGCCCGCCAGGAACGCCGCCAAACCAGCGCGGAAGGCGGTATCTCCCGGGAGCGCCAGACAGACGTCTCCCACTAGGCCAAGGACCAGGCCGGCCAGCACCAAGCGGTAGTAACGTGCCACCGGATGTGATTGAAGAAGCGCCGTCAACACGAACAGGCACGATAGCGGTGCTTTGAACAGCAAGATGTGTGAGTAGCCTCCTACGTGCTCCGCCCACAAAAGGCCGACGAGCAGCGCACCGGCGACGATAAGCAGAATAAAGGCGGTCACGCATTTCCTCCCCATGTGAATATCCACCAACACGCCGGCACCGTAACGCACGTCACAGACCCAGGGGGCCTGGCACCGGAGCCTACAGTTTGTCATGGTATCGCAGATGAAGTCCAAAAGAAAAGCCGAAATTTAACGCTCAAGAATTGCATTGAATTCCTTGTGGGCTTGTTCTATGGTCTTCACTACCCTGCATCTTTGCGCGCGGTGCCTCTTCAAGGCGCCTTGAAATCACGAGCGGCTTTGCGGGACCATCCGCAATGCACGACCATCAGCGATCGCTCAAGGCAACAAGGCAGACTCAAACGGGGCGCCCTGCCGTGGCCTTTCGGGCGGGGCCCACTAACTTAAGGTTTCTGTCTTAGAGAATCAAGGAGGGGAACAATGGGACGCGGGCGTCAACATGAAGGAAGCATGCTGGGAAGGCGAAGCTTTCTCCAAGTCACTGCCGCAATAGGGGCCACTATCGTTGCGGGTCCTCCCGCAAATGTCTGGGCTCAGGTCCAGAAGAGGATTTCCATAGCCAAAGGGGGCATGGGCGGCGTCTATTTTCATCTTGGAGGCGCCATCGCCGCAGTGATCAGCAAGTATATTCCACAAGTGGAGGCCACGGCAGAGGTGACGGCCGCGTCAGTGGACAACTGCAAACTGGTGGCCGCGAAAAAATCCGACCTTGCGATCGTTATGGGTGACGTGGTCTATGCTGCCTGTCAAGGAACCGGCGTGTTCAAAGAAAAACTACCGCTGAGAAATCTCGCCGTGCTGTACCCGAATCTCATGCAAATCGTCGTCCTCCAGGGTAAAGGCATCAAGAATGTCCCAGATCTGAAGAGCAAAACCATTTCGACCGGAGCCCCGGGAAGCGGAGTGGAACATATGGCCCTGAGAATCCTCGAAGCCAACGGGATAGACCCGAATAAAGATGTGAAGAGAGATCGATTGGGTGCTACGGAATCCGCAGGCGCTCTCAAAGATGGGAAGCTTGACGGGTTCTTCTGGTGTGGCGGGGTTCCTACGGCTGCGGTGCTCGATCTCGCCGCGTCTCCCGGAATGAAGCTGTCTTTTCTGCCTAATCAAGATGCGGTCCCGAAGATGACCTCCAAGTACGGGCCGGTCTATTACGCAGCTACAATTCCCAAAGGAGCCTATCCCGGGCTCAACGATAACGTGCCGGTCGCAGCGGTGGCGAACCTTCTCATCGCTCACGAGGCAATGGAGGAGAAGTTGGCCTACAACATACTTGCCGCGCTCTTCGACCACAAGGCCGATCTTGTGGCGGTGCACAAGGAGGCGGAGTCGTTAAACCTGAAAGATGCTGTTGTGGGTTCACCGATCCCCTATCACACGGCCGCGCTGAAATACTACAAAGAAAAAGGCTTGAACGTACAGACATGAGACGGCGCCTGCCGTCAAGCGCCAAGGCATTGGTTCTATGTGCCTTGGTTGCGGCTGCCGCTCTTTTGGCGGTGGGGCTGTGGAAGACCATCCTAGTCCTGGAGGTCTCCAGCCCGGCTGTTTTGGCCTCGGTTCGCGAAGGCGACGTGTTTCTGCTCACCTATACGCATTCCATGTATCACGTGCCCGTAACGGAGAAGTTCTGGATAGAAGATGGCCATTTCAGGCTTGTTCATGTGATGACCCAAAGCGATGCGGTGCTCGCGTACCTTGGCCTGGAAAGCAAGACCAAGCCAAATGTGGACCGGAAGTTCACCGAGTTCACGATCCAAGCTGGTAGCATGGGGAACCACGTACTCCAGTTTCACAACCGCAGGATCCCTCTCGCAACGGGCCAAGACCGCGATGGGGGAATCCGTGTGAGACTGAACAGGGTACCGCTGCTGGTGTACATAGCTCAGCTCATCCGGAGATAGCATATGGAAGATTCGAGGAACGCTTGGATCACTGAGGATCAACTCAAGAGGGTCGAAGAAGTCATCGAACTGGAAGAGGGGGTTGCGAGAAAGCCCGGCCGCTTCTGGAACGTGGTCATCACCATACTTGCCGTGGCCACGTCTCTTTTCGCCCTTTACGCTGTTGTTGGCACGATTACCACACAAATACTCCGCGGAGTGCATGTTGCGCTGGTGCTGACGTTAGTCTTCTTGTACTTCCCAGCGGCGAGCCGGTTTAGAAAGCGGATTACCCTGATAGACATCCTGCCGGCGCTGCTTGCCGTTGCTGCGATTGGCTATATGCTCGTCGATTTCGACGACTTCATCTACCGGGCCGTCACTCCGAACATGTGGGACACGGTGTTGGGAGTGGTCCTGATTCTTCTGATCCTGGAAGCGACCCGTCGATCGTCGGGCTGGATCATGGTTGTGGTAGTCGCTATTTTTCTCGCCTATGCGTTCATTGGGCCTATCCTTCCGGCGCCTTGGACACATCGCGGCTATGACATTGAGCGCATCGTCGGCCACATGTATATGACTCTCGAAGGCATCTTTGGAGTGCCCATCGACGTGTCTTCGACCTTCATCATTCTTTTCACCATCTACGGTGCTTTTCTAGAAGTGTCGGGAGCCGGCAAGTTTTTCATTGATTTCTCCTTTGCGGCGTTGGGCGCAAAGCCGACGGGTGCTGGCCGCACGGTCACGTTGGCATCGTTCCTCCTTGGCGGTCCATCCGGTAGCGGCGTTGCGACCACCGTCACGCTGGGATCCGTCGCTTTCCCCATGCTCGCCAAGGCTGGATACAGCAAAGACGCCGCTGGAGGGCTTCTCTCGGCTGGAGGGATTGGAGCGATCCTATCCCCGCCTGTTCTTGGCGCCGCAGCATTTCTTATCGCAGAGTTCCTCAAAGTCTCGTACTTGGACGTAATCCTTATGGCCACCATACCTACGTGCCTCTATTATTGGTCGATCTTCCTGATGGTGGAGTTCGACGCCAAGAAGTTCGGAGCGAAAGAGATATCGATTGAGCACAAGCAGAGCCTCATGAAACTGACCTACACGTATGGATACCACTTCCTCTCCCTCGTCATTCTCATCCTCATGATGGTTGTCGGGTACACGCCCATGATGGCTGTCTTCTGGGCGATAGTGACCTGTTTTCTGACCAGCTTTATCCGCAAAGAGACCCGGATTACTCCGACAAAGCTCATCGAAGCACTAAAACTTGGAACCATCGGAGTATTGAATGTGGCGGTGGTGTGTGCCTGTGCCGGTATTATTGTGGGCGTTGTCAGCCTCACGGGAGTCGGCTTGAAGCTCTCGACGATCATCATCGGTTACGCAGGCGGAAACCTTCTGCTGACGGCCATCTACACTGCCATATTGCTATGGGTTCTCGGCCTCGCGGTCCCTGTAACAGCGACGTACATTATTGCGGCGGTTATTGCCGCGCCAGCCCTTACAAAGCTCGGGGTGCCGGATTACGCCGTGCATATGTTCATATTTTACTACGCGGTTCTCTCGGAAGTCTCTCCGCCGACCGCCCTGTCACCCTTTGCGGCCGCGGCGCTGACGGGGGGTGACCCGTTCAAGACAACGATGATGGCGTGGAAATACACCGCTGTTGCCTTTATCGTGCCGTTCATGTTCGTTCTTGACCCTTCCGGGTACGCCTTGTTGCTCCAGGGACACGGTTTCCTTGAAACGCTGGAAGTCATCGCCACCTCGTTCTTAGGTGTTTTTGCTTTTGCATCCGCTGCATCCGGATGGCTTCTCAGGAGATGCACGTGGATAGAACGAGTGTTACTTGCCGCAGCCGGCCTGAGCCTTCTCCATCCGAGCGTGTGGGCGGATTTCGTTGGGATCGGCTTGATGGGACTTGCCGTTCTTCTCCAAATGGCATTGAAAAAAGCGAAGAGCCCTACGGCGCAACCGACCCCATGACGCTTGCTCTGTAGTTGTATATGGGAGCTTCGGGCCCAGCCGCCGCAGAGCATCAGGCACGCCCAATGAGTGAGGCGCGAGGTTACGGGCGCACGGTTGACACTTGAGGTACAAGGCTCTATATTAGGCGAACAGTTAATAATTCGGGTTTGCACCATGGGTAGAAGAATATTTGCCGTGGGTGATATTCACGGTTGTTACGAAAAACTTGTGGAACTGATGAAGATCCTGCCTTGGAGCAGAAAGAACGGAGACCTGCTCCTGTTCATTGGCGACTACGTGGATCGAGGTACCCGGTCGCGTGACGTGGTAGAGTTCCTTGTGAAACTGCAGAAAAATGGCGGGGATTTCGTTTTCCTTAAGGGGAACCACGAAAAGATGCTGTTGGATTATTACGTCGATCACAAGGACCAGATGCTCTATATCGCGAATGGCGGCGCGGAAACCATCGCAAGTTACGTGGAAGGCGCAATCGGGAGAAAAGCTTTTGAGCTTCCGAAGGACCACCTCCAGTTCCTCCAGTCTCTTAAACTCTACTACGAAACCGATGAGTATATTTTCGTGCATGCGGGGCTCAGAGACGCAGTGCCCCTACCGGAACAGTCTCAGGAAGACCTGCTGTGGATACGTGAAGAATTCATCTACTCTCTGTACGACTGGAACAAGCGCGTCGTGTTCGGTCATACCGCCCTGGAAACTCCTTTTGTTTCACCGGGTAAGATAGGCATCGACACGGGAGCGGTCTACGGCAATAAACTCACAGCGGTCGAACTGCCTGCCATGCGGTTCTATCAGGTTTGATACGAGTTCGGGCCACTACGGGGGATTGCGGGGGACATCTCGGCAAAATCCCCTTGTGCCACGATCATCCCTTCGACAACCCGTCCGTCGCGGTCTCTTCGGCCTTCTTGTTCAGCTTGGTCCAATTACGGTCAACGGTTCTCTGAATGCGGGCCTTCATCTCCTCGGTGAGGTTGCGGAAGCGACCCTGAGGCTCGAGGTATTGTCGTACCGGAATATTTCGTGACTTCACAGTGATGGTATAGCGTTCGCCGTTTTCAACTTCATACAAGGGAAACGCGTTTGTGTGAACCGCGAGTCGGGCGATTTTCACCGCATGGCTCGACGGTATCCTCCACCCGGTTGGGCACGTGGCAAGGACATGAAAGAACCTCGTGCCCCGGATATCACGGGCCTTCTTCATTTTTACGATGAAATCGTCAGGGAACGCGACGCAGGCAGTAGCCGCATACGGAATGACGTGTGCAGCCATGATCTCCATGATGTTCTTCTTCGGCCGCACCTTGTCGGACGGGGTTGTAGTAGTCCAGGCCCCTTCCGGGGTCGCGGAGCTTCGCTGGACCCCGGTGTTCATGTATGCCTCGTTGTCATAGCAGACGAAGATAATGTCGTCGTTCCGTTCGGCTGCTCCCGAAAGCGCCTGGATACCGATGTCAAAGGTCCCGCCGTCGCCGGCCCAGGCCATAACGTTGACATCATCGCGACCCTGCATGTCCAGCGACGCCCGAATCCCCGCAGCTGCCACAGCGCCTGTTTCGAATGCCGTGTGAAAGGTGGGGACTCGCAGCGCCGAATGGGGAAATGGCCCACAAATGATGGACCAGCAGCAGGCCGGCATAGCCACTATGGTACGGGGCCCCAAAGCCTCAAGGGCGTATCGCATGGCCGAAACCGCGGTACATCCTGCACACCCCGAATGGCCAGGGCTCACCAGCTCAGCATCGGAAACTGCTTGCGCGTTCATGATCGAACTCCAATCCACATGTCCTCTTGAGGAGGGCAGTTCAGCGAACAGGCCTGGTCGACCATGTGCTCAATATCGGCTGGGACCACGTCCTGCCCGCCTAGGCCAGCGACGAAGCCGAAGACCGGCGGCCTGCCGTTCCCGGAATCATAGAGCGCGGAGCGCACCTCTGAAGCGAGACCACCACACAGACCGTAAGAGACGCTCCTGTCGATCACCGCGACTCTTTCGGCCTGTCCGAGGAGGGCCCTGATCTCATCGAAAGGAAAGGGCCTCACCATGCGGAGTTTCAGCAACCCGACCGGCTCGCCGCGATCCCTGAGGCTGTCTACTACCACCCGGGCTGTGCTCGTTATGGTCCCGGCAGTAACAAGTATCGTCTTCCCTCCCTCGAGGCGATAGGGCTCCACCACGCCGTATCTCCTCCCGGTCAATTTATGGTATGCGTCGTCAACTTCCTGGGCCACTCTTCGCGTGTCGTTCATGGCCTGCTGCAATTCGTAGCGCAGGCGCATGAAATTCGAGTCAAAACAGATCGACCCGAAAGTGTGAGGTTCATTCACGTCGAGCTTGAAGCGGGGTTCATAGGGAGGCAGAAACTCGTCAACCAGACCTTGTTCAGGCAGATCCACTACTTCGGCCGTATGAGACAGAAAGAAGCCATCCAGGTTTACCATTACCGGCAAGAGCACTCGCTCGGCGATCCTATAGGCCTCAATTATGGTGTCCAGCGTTTCCTGGTTGCTCTCAACGTAGAATTGGATCCATCCCGTATCCCGCTGGGCCATGCTGTCACTGTGGTCACACAATATATTCCAGGGAGGGCCCAATGTCCGGTTGACGTTTGCCATGACCACGGGCAGCCTGGAACCCGCAGCCCAGTGAAGCATTTCGTGCATAAGCGCCAGGCCGTGAGAAGAAGTCGCGGTGAATGCCCGAGACCCCGCGGCCGAAGCTGCAATAACGCACGCCAGGGCAGAGTGCTCCGATTCGACCATCACGAATCTGGCTTTGAGTCGGCCATCCTGGCACATCTCCGCGATTTCCTCGACCACGTACGTCTGGGGAGTAATTGGATAGGCCGAGATCACCTCGGCCCGACAAAGCATGACGCCGTGCGACACCGCGTGATCGCCCATGAGCACTTTCTTCATCGCTCTCTCTCCATGATAATCGCGGACCGCGGACATTCCTGTGCGCAGATGCCGCAACCTTTACAGTGAAAATCGTCCAGAATGTTGACCGTGGAAGCATCACCCAGTGTGATAGACATGTCCGGACAGAATAGCCGGCATACTCCGCACTGATCGCACGTACCGCAATGGAAACAACGTTTCGCCTCGCCTCGTGCCCGCTGTTCATCGTATCCAAGATTCACTTCCGAAAATCCGCGCACCCTTTTCTCCGGGTCGAGGTGCGGCAATCGGGTTCGTTCCACTGGCTCAAAGTGATCGAGATTGACATCTTCGGGTCTGACCACGTCGTTGACGAACGCCTCGGCCAATGGGTCACCATACAGGTAGCGGTTCATGGAGAACGAACCCTTGGTCCCTGTCCTGAGGCGTTGGTCGAGCCGGTCGAGATCTTCGCCGGTGAAAGATGCGTGGATGGACAGGGCCGCGCGCTTTCCCGCGGCGATGGCGTGAACCACCATGCGAGGATCGGTCGCGACGTCTCCTCCTGCCCACAGTCGGGGTAGGGACGTCCGCCCCCAAGAATCGATCCACACTGCGCCCCGCTCTTCCTTGAGACCCGGAGGGAGGTACGCTTCCTCGACCATCTCGCCCACCGCCGCGATCACGCTGTCCAGTTCCATGACGAACTCAGATCCACTGATCGGTTCCGGCCGGCCGCGGCCGCCGGGCTCGGGTTCGGACAACTTATTCCGAACGCACTCGAGGCCGACGAACTTACCGTTCCGGCTCCGGATAGCCACGGGAGATGTGAGCCATTGGATTTCGATCCCTTCCTGGAGGGCCTCTTCCACCTCGGCTGCAATGGCCGGCATTTCATTCTGCGTTCGTCGGTAAATGATCACGGGTTTCGCGCCAAGGCGGAGTGCTGCCCTGGCACAGTCCACAGCGGTGTTTCCGCCCCCAATGATCCCTATCCGCGATCCAACGGAAACGGAACGCCCCAGGTTGACTGCCTCCAGCCAACTCGTGCCGGAGATTACGCCATTGGCAGAGTCTCCTCGGATGCCCAGAGAAGCTGCCGCATGCGCTCCCGCGGCAAGAAACACCGCATCCCGGCTCAAGAGATCTTGCCAGGTGATGTCATGGCCCGCGCGACAGTTGGCCTCAACCTTCACTCCTAAGCTGAGAATGCGGTCGATTTCCCGGTCAAGGACCGCCCTGGGCAGCCTGTACTTAGGTATACCCAACCTGAGCATTCCTCCGAGGACCGCCTGTTTCTCGAAGAGTGTGACTTCATATCCGAGACGCCTCAAGTGATACGCGCACGTCAACCCGGCTGGCCCTGAGCCTATGATCGCCACGTTCTCGCGTCTCGACGGTCCTGCCGCGGGACAGTTGGCCGGTTCCCCTTCCGCGACGAATCGTTCCAGGGCCTGAATCGAGACTGCCTCGTCAAAGGCGCTGCGGTTACACGCGGATTCGCACGGATGGAAGCAGACCCTCCCACAGACTCCGGGAAGGGGGCTCTCTCCGAGAAGCCTGTCGAGCGCTTCTCCGTACCGTCCCTGGTCAGTGAGGACGAGAAAACCTTCAATGTCGTTTCCCGCTGGGCAAGCCTCGCTACAGGGCGAAACCTTCCGTACGAACCGTGGTTTCAGGTACCGCCAATTCCCGGTCCGGTTCCAGGACATATCCGACCAGGTAATGCACGCCGGTGGCAACTCGACTTTGCCTTCGACCTTCTCTATCGGCATGTTTGTTCTCCCCGTTCGTCCCTGTCTGCCTCTGCCCCGCCAACGAGGGTTGTCTCATAGGCTTCTTTGCACGCCGCGGCATTTTCCTTGCCTCCGCGCGGCAGCGCTTCCATAATCGCCTCACAAACAGACTCGATGCTCACCTCGCCGGTAGCTCTGGCAAACGCCCCAATAATTGCCGTGTTCACAATGGGTGCGGTCGCCGTGCCAAGGCCGTGCTTTACCGCGACGCGCCCCGCGTCCACGGTTGCCACCCTGAAGTTCTTGACGCCTGCTACTTCCTCCGGCTTGCACTCGGTGTTGATCACGACCCATCCGCCAGGTTTGAGCCCGGCGGTAATGTCGGTCGTGTCGAGTAAAGAGGGATCCAGGACGACGACGTGGTCCGGCGCGTAGATGTACGTTCTCAGTCGGATGGGGACACCGTCAACTCTGGTGAAAGCAGCTACAGGCGCGCCTCGGCGTTCCGCTCCGAACGCGGGAAAAGACTGGACGTACCGGCCTTCTCTGAAGAATGCCTCCGCGAGAATCTTCGAGGCCACCACCGCACCTTGGCCGCCTCTGCCATGAAACCGTATCTCAATCACGTTCTGCCTCCATCGGAAAGCGGTCGCCGCGGAGCATCCACAGAGCGTCCGGTGCATCAAATTTCATTTGCCCGGTGAGTAAACAACCGCGAGTACCTTGGACTTCTCTTCGCATAAGCTCCGAATCGCGTGGGGTATCTCAGAGTCAAAGTACAGGCTGTCTCCGACCCCCAGCGTGATGACCTGGTCTCCTCCGCGGAACTCCACTCGGCCTTCCAGCACAAAAAGGAATTCCTCTCCCAGGTGATTGTAGAAGGTCATCTCGGTTTCTGATCGGGGGTCTATCTCCACGAGAAACGGCTCCATATTCTTATCTGACCAGGGGTATGCAAGGGATTCGTACCGATACCCCACAGCCGCTCCATCCCCTTGAAACCTGCGGGTTACCTCTCTGCGCTCTTCTTGCCTGACCACCACGATCCGTTCATGAACCGGACCGTCCTGAAAAAAGTGGCCTATGTTCACGCCGAGTGCCCTGGAAATCTTGAGAAGCGTGGCTATGGGGGGGGCAGTCACCCCATTTTCGATCTGAGAGAGAAGAGGCTTTGAGAGACCCGTGAGATCGGATAGCTGTTGCAACGTCATGGCAACCCGGGTGCGAAGGCCCCGGATCTTCTTGCCGATGTTCAAGGCCCGAACGTCCTCGTGCAGCTCCTGTGGCATGAGGGGATACCCTCCTGACTCCATTCTAGGAATGATTGGTTCTTTTTTCAACGATTTTTTTGATAGCGTCAAACTATTTTTCATAAGATCAAACGCACACGATTCGGGAGGGCCGTGTGCGTGGCGCCGAGACCCGGTCGTGGCGCCTACGGGACGGCGAAGGCCGAAATTTTTTGCGAAGCCGCCGAAGCAAGCTATCCCGCTTGCACTGGGAAGATTTCTTTTCTCGCGAAGAGACGGCAACGTGGCCCTTGCTACGGCAATCGCGGCCGGGCCGGGTGACAACCGCGATCCGCTTTACCGAAAGCGATGTGTCATGTTAACGAGATAACAAGGTGATGTTGAGCTGTATAGCTCCGCGTCTAAGGTTTTTCCGTTTTTCGATACAAATACTCAATACAGATAATAGACTATGTAGGAAATAGCGATCTCAAACTGATGCACTACCACATTTTTTTGTTGACCTTTAGGAGATTGATCAAGTATGGTTAAAAAGCATAGAATTCCTGAAAGCTATGACCTCATTCGGGGGGTACCCCGCCCATAACGCATTTGGTGATGTTCACCTTTGGGGCGGGGATACCCCCTTGCCTTTAGGAGGGCCAGGAGAGATCTGTTGAAAGGAGGTGCAGCGCCAAGTTCTCACTGTACCATAGGATAGTGCAACCGTTGGACATCAGAGGACATTCCTTGTGAGAGGAGGTTTTTCTCGTGGCAGTATCGTTTAAAACAAAAGGTGCGATCAAGTTCGTTGTATGGGCCGCCATAGCCGTGGCGCTCAGCGTCTATCTCTGGGTTGAGTATTACAACGGCACCCTCGTGTCATGGTATTACTACAAGGCAAAAACCGCAGGGTGGGCCGTCAATTCAGAGACATTCAAGGACGCCACCAAGGAGAAACCCGCGGTTCTGCAGATAGGCACTTTTCCAAAAATCGAGGGATTGCAGGCAGTACCGGTGCAAAAGGGGGACCGCCTTCCCGTCAACACAAATGGCATAATAGACGACAAGACCGTGAAGGATGGAAAGCGCGTCAGTCTCGAAGGGAATACCCTAAAAGTGACCGTTCCCTCGCAAATCAAGGAATCAAAGGGGTTCAAATTCAGGGACACCTTCAAGCACAAAGGCGTCGAAACGAACCCGTGGGGCGGGCTCTGGTGCGTGTGCTACATTCTCGCCCTCGGATTTGCCTTGGGCATCATGGCCGAAGGATTCACGGACATGTGCGGATTGAAGCTTGAGAAAATCAAGCACTACGAAGGCGTCCACTGAAAGGAGAGTGATTCATGTTTGATTTCATGATTGCAGGAATTGAGGCGCCCATTCTCCTTCTCGTCCTGACGGGCATGACGGTCGGCATGGTGGGCGGTTTCATAGGAGTAGGCGGCGGCTATATGGTGACGCCTGCACTCATCGTCTTCGGTTTTCCAGGCTACATGGCTGCGGGAATCGATGTCACGCACATCGCAGGGAAGTCGGTTGTCGCGACCATCAGGCACCGCCAGCTGGGAAATATAGACTGGGTCCTGGGTCTGGCCATGGTTGGCGGGACCATGATGGGCGTGGAAATGGGGGTCCGGCTCCTCAACTACACGAAAGATCTCGGCCTATCGGGCGTAGCGCTCCTTGCCGCGTCGGTCGCTATCATGATCGGGCTGTTCCTCTACACTCAGATTGAGACGCACAGGGCCACCAAGAGGATCACCGAGCTTGCCAAAGAAGGAAAGACGGTGGGACGCGAATTGAAGGTCAGCCGGATACCGATCTTCTTTCAGAGTATCGCGCTGAAGCCCATCATTCGTTGTCATACGGCCCGGCTCGTCGTATCCATGTGGGTGGTCGTCATCGTCGGGATCGCTACGGGAATCCTTGCCGGGTTCTTCGGCGTAGGAGGAGGCTTCATACGCGTTCCTGCGCTCGTGTATGTCGTTGGTACGAGCACCCATATCGCGGTAGGAACGGACCTGCTGGAGATCGTCGTCTCGGGAGGCTACGGCGCTCTGAGGCAGTACATGAGCGGCAATGTGGACATGATCGCGGTCTTCTTCATGATTATTGGCGCCATGTTCGGCGCGCAGTTCGGAAGCATTGCCACCTCTTTCGTGCGTGGCCCGGCTATCCGCTTTATCTTGAGCTATTCCCTCGTCCTGGCAACAGTGGGAGCGTTTCTCAGGTTGGTCTATTTTCTGACGGGTCAGCAGCATACGTTCATAAACTTCTTCGCGGTGGTTTTCACCCTGGGCGAGATGATTTTCCTTTGTCTCTTTATCCTCTCGCTCGTCTGGTTCTCGGTGCGACATCGCCACGGCAAGTGGGTTCCCGGCTGGATACCTGCTTTGGTCGTTGTCAAGGAATAGGGTGAAGATTGGACATGAGGAGTTTGGTTCGCTAGAACCTCGAGGTTCGCGACGTAACAAGGAGTATTAAATGATGAAATCGCTACTCGATTCCATGCTCGCGTACTGGATTCTCCTTTTGGCCGTTTCTTTGGGAGTGGCGGCCCTTATCTATCTGATCTGGCTCAAAGACGCGCTCATCTAAAGGAGGTGGTGCGATGCAGATCTTTCTGAACATTCTGCTCTATGCCTTTCTGGCGTACTGGCTCTATGATTCCATAGTACACCAAGACTACTGGTATGCTTTCGTGGTGCTGTTTGTCGTTACGGTATCCGTTGTCGTGACCCTGTTGCCAAACTATCACGCGTCAAAGGTTTCGCCCGGCGAATACCCGTATGAAGACTGACCTTAGAGAACTGCGAGAAAAGATTGCGGAGCTTTACCCGAAGCGTGATAGAGGAGATTTGAGGGAGAGAGACTTCCAGGAAAAGCTCACCGAGCTGACCGTGGCCCTCTACCGCGCTGTCGTTAAGAAACGGATGGCCGAAGGTGAGACGATAGAGTGCGAGCATCACACTATCTGGACTCACTTTCGGCTCATGCAGTCCATATTGCGGGAGCCGGCCCAGCAGGCCACGAGCCTGTTCTTGACCGAGCGGAGACTGTACCGTCTGCAGTCAACCATCATGCCTGATCGGCCGCCTACGGCAGACAACCGAGACAATACAACCGTGGACGAGATTCCAATTGCCCGCATCGATTCGCTGAAAAGGAGGCTCCAAATCAGATTCGGGGAAATTCTGCTCGGGGCAGGCTTCATTGGGGTAGCCCTGGTATTTCATGACTGGCTTGCGATTACAGGCCCCGTACTGATTGGACTGGGCGCCCTCGCGATCCTTCACGCGTTGCTGCTGCCCACTCGTTGGATAGAGGTCGAGACCACGAACAAATCTCCGGCAAAAAATCCAATCTTCATTTATACTGTGCGCAAGAAGAGCGCGAAAGAGCTTGTGCGACGCATTCTGGAGAAATTGGGGCATTCATGACCGGGACAAAAGTGCTGCTTGTCGATGACGAGGTCGAGTTCACCTCCAGCCTGGAGAAGGTGCTCAAGCGCCGGGGCTTTGATGTCACGGTCGCAGCGGAGGGGCTTACGGCGCTCCCTCTGATAGCGAAAGAGCAGTTTGACGTTGTTCTGCTTGACATCAAGATGCCCGGTATGGATGGAATCCAAGTTCTCCGGGAGATCAAGCGCTTTTCGTCCAATCTACCCGTCATTCTACTGACAGGGCACTACTCGTTAAGTGAGGAAGAAGATACGCTGCAATTGGGCGCTTTTGCATACCTTCACAAGCCATGTCCCATCGGCGAGCTGGTAGACGTGATTGCTAAAGCAGTCTCCGGAAAGGCCACAGGCTCTTAGGAAGACCCATCAATTACGAGGGAAACCATCAATACCGCCTATGCCGGGCCTCGTGGGGCAGGCTTTCCAGCCTGTCTGTCCTGAAATGCACACTATGGCAGGCTAGAAAGCCTGCCCCACAAGAGCGATTCGCGTTCCGATAAACTGAGCGGCCCCCCCCGCTTCCGTTTGTTCCTTTACAAAAGATCCGGCATGAGTTACCCTCTTAATATGGATTCACAGATAGAAGATTCTCCGGGTCAATCATTCATCACGTGAACAGACCGACCATGGCCGCTACCGAAGCTGAATCTGCCACGCTCCACCGACTTCAGGACGCGCTTTACCGTTTCTGGCGAGGACTACTGGTTCTTCTCGAAATCATCGGTTTGCGCGAAGGACAAGAAGTTGCTCCGGACACCCAGCTTGCCAAGCTGAGACTGTACCATGCTGAATTCCGTAAATTGATTTCGTCCAACCACAGCTTTCTCGAAACCCTTGGGGATTTAGAGGAAAAGCGACTGAGTCGCCAGTACATAGATCGGTCGTTCGTGAGGCGGAAAACCGCTCGTGCCCTCTCCGACGTCTATGCCATGATCGAGAGCATCAATGTGATATCGGGTGACCGGTACCCATCGCTCAGAACCGGTTTTGACAGAATTGCCGGAGGTCTGACCGAGACCATTGAGGACCATCCCGAGCCGGAGTCCTCCGAACTGGTCCTTGAGTTATCCGCGCTTTCCGGTTCGAAGGTAGATGTGGTGGGCGGGAAAATGGCTCATTTGGGGGAATTAGCCAACACGGTAGGACTCCCTACTCCGGACGGACTGGCGGTCACTACGGAGGGGTTTCGCTTGCTGTTGGAGGAGGGCGGCATTCGATCCTGGATCCAGGACAAGCACCTTGAAATCCTTTCAGAGGCAGATGTGGAACGGGTCAGCAAGGAGCTTCAGGATCGCATATTGGGACTTTCGATTCCGCACAGCCTCGAGGAAGAAATCCTCAATGGCTACGACCGCATGGTCGAGAGAGCCGGAAGGCGCATGCCCGTTGCGGTCCGTTCGAGCGCGGTGGGGGAAGACAGCGAATTCTCGTTTGCGGGACAATTCCTTACGTTGCTCAATGTTTCCGAAGAAGAGCTTTGCAGATCATATTTGAGGGTGGTAGCGAGCCTCTTTTCACCTGAGGCGATGCATTACCGCTTTCTTCACCAGATACCCGGCGAATCGGCACAAATAGCAGTGGGCATCATCGCCATGGTCGATGCTGAGGCAAGCGGGGTGGTTTTTTCAAGAGCTCCTAGTGGGCCGGACGCAGAACAGGTCTTGATACAAGCGGTTCACGGTCTAGGCGTCATGCTTGTAGACGGCCGGACCTCGCCCGAAATCGTGCTGATATCGAGAGACCTCAAGGCGCCTACAATCACGCGCATTCCTTCTTCTCAGAAGAGCCGCATAGTTCTTGGTCCCGAGTCCGGGGTTACGGAAGAAAAGTTGGGGCTGGGT
>Ga0233422_10000717_pt1 | contig 15815 bp, 14 predicted proteins | sample Watercolumn_Mata_2_FD_182724 | JGI IMG/M metagenome (GOLD analysis project Ga0233422, IMG submission 182724) | Freshwater microbial communities from Lake Matano, South Sulawesi, Indonesia - Watercolumn_Matano_2014_110_MG | ecosystem: Environmental > Aquatic > Freshwater > Lake | place...
ACGGCAAGAAGGCAAATGTCTGGTTGCGGCACTCAAACCGCAGGATTAGCATTTGGGGGTTTTGACGGAACAAATAATTTTGCCACGACCGAGGAATATGACGGGGCAAGTTGGGGAAGTGGAGGCGATTTATTGGTTGCGAAAAGAAATATAGCGGGTGCTGGAACTCAAACAGACGGATTATGTGTCGGAGGATATTCAACAGAGAGTTTATCAACTACCGAAGAATACAACGGCACGGCTTGGAGTTCTGGTGGAACTCTTAATGTCGTAAGAAATTCCGCAGGGGCATTTGGGGCTTCCACTTCTGCCGCAGTTGCTTATGGCGGAGGATCATATCTAAATTCTTCCGAAGAATACAACGGCACGGCTTGGTCAACGAGCGGAAATTTAGGAACTGCGAGGGCATCAAGCGGCAGTGCTGGCACACAAGCGGCAGGATTGGCTATATGCGGTGAGGGTTCAATTTTGGCAAGTTGTGAGGAGTATTCGTCATCAACCGCTTATTATCAAACCTGTTCTGATACTAATTTCCTGTTATCAACATTTCTTGCTGGGACATCAAGAACTCTCACAGAAACATTAGTTTTAACTTCATCTATAATCCGAACGACTGCAAGAAATTTCGCAGAAACACTTTATTTATCTGATATAATTGAAGTTGTTAGGACAAAAATTTTGGAAGAAAATAATATACTTTCTGATACGATTTCATTTGTTAAACAATATGGGAAAATTTTATCAGAAACATTAGTTTTGACTTCATCTATAATTAGCGGGTTATCAAGAACGCTTACAGAAACACTTGTTTTGACATCGTCAATTATCCGTGGTATTGGAAGAAGTTTGTCAGAAACATTGAAATTGTCAGATACTATTATTAAATCAATTACAAAAACTCTTACCAATACGAATGTTATTTCTGACACAATCATAAAGACAAAAATGACTTTTAGAACGCTTGCAGACACTAATGTTTTAACTGCAACATTTACAGTCATAAAACATTATTCAAGAATACTGACGGAAACGCTTAAATGGTCGGCAAACATAACTAAAATTTTCAATGGTCGTATCATATACGATATGTGGTTAAAGGTTTCAAAATCGGCTGGTAATTGGACAAAAGAAACAAAAACATAATGTCAACATTTCAAGAATTACAATTTGAGATAGAAAATCTTAAAAAGAGCATATCTAAAACAAATAAAGAAATTGCTGATATTAAAATTTTGCTTGCTGGTGCGAAAAGCCAACTAAAAGAAAAAATAATAGATAGGGAAATAATTGATAATTTAAGATTAAATCTTTATCCCAAATATACGACAATAGAGCCAACACACGAAGCCAGAGATGGAGAAATGTATATTTATTATGATACTACTAATTATTGGTTGTATATTTCGGCAAACAGGATTTGGTATAAAGTTCAATTAACAGCCGTTTAATCTATGTATCTTTCATTCAAAAATCTTTCTGGTGGTTTAATTTCACAAAGAAATTCAGCCGTAATAGAGGTTGAGGGGGAAATAAATCAATACTCATTATCAAATGGTTTTATGATGGGAGAAAAAGGAAGTATTGGCTCATTATGTCCGCCAAAAGCATTTGCCGAATTGTCCGCAGTAAGCGACTGGGCTAATCTTGATACCCAACCGAGATGTGCAGATTATATTTTAGGTGCGGCAAGATTATTATTTATTGGAACTGAAAAAAAAGATGACACAGCCGCTGGTTGCGGAAGAGTATTAAAAATTTCTTATTCTGGTGGCTCAATAACACCACACGCAGTTTCTAATGGCGGTGCTTGGACGAAAAGAAGAATTGACAGCATTTTTCCGTATAAAGATGCTTCCGACACCTATGCCCTATATTTAAGCATTGATGAGAGTAATAACATTGATGTTGGAAGATATGTCCTTTCAACAGATACTTATGATGATGATTGGTATTCAACTACTTATGGCGGAAGCGTTGCTTTGGCTGGAAACAGCAATGAATATCTTTCAATTATTCAATCTGTCAATAAAGGAATTTATATAAATTGTGGATATAAAATAGTTTGTTTTTATGCTGGAACATCAACGGTTAAAGAAATTTTTGTGCCAGATAATGGATGGTCTGTTAGAAGCCAAATAGATTTTGGCGGATATTATGTGTGGCTTGCAAGAAGAGAGGCGGGAAACGCATCGGAGGCAAGAGTTTATTTTTGGGATGGCATTAGCAATGTTTCTGATGTCCAATACATAACAATTTATAATATAAAAAATCCAGTATTGGTTACGGATGGAATAAACATTTATATTATTGGCGGAGATGATGAAACTCCAACTTTCGGAAAAGTTTTAATGTATCAGAATGGAACATTTGTAAATATCTTTGAACATACATATTTGCAATCTGGTATTTATCCGCAATCTTGGACAATATGGCGTGGTAAAATTACTTTTATTTCTGCATATTCGGATAGCGGCAGTTATTACATAATGTATATTGATGGAAATAAAGTTCATATTTTGCAAAAAATCACTTCTGCGGAGTTGCCGCTTTTCTTGAAAAATCTACAATTAGGAAAACTTTATTATCCATACAAATTAAGCACTACAAGAAAAATATATGAACAATCATCAAATTGGGTTTCAAGTTTATTCACGAGCGGAATTATTACTTTTCCGCAAAAAGTTAGAATACCAAAAGTAAAGGTCTATTTTGAAGGAACTGCGGCAACAAATAATGTATTTGAATTGATAATTTATAATCCAATGACTGGAACTGATGGCAGGGAAATTGATGTCCAAATTTCTCCATCAATGCTTGATACAGATAATAATTCATATAGCATTGTTAAAGCATTGGAAAAAGTTGATAAGATTTGCCTTAAAGGAATTTGGGACATTCAAACTCCATCTGGCAATCCGCCAGTAATAAATGAAATAAGAATTGAATACGAAATTTTAGATTTAATATAAAATTATGCCTACTTTTTTACAAAACATAAAATCTTTGACTGGTCTTGTTACAAAACCATTAAAAAAAGTTGCGGATGTTACTGGTCTATCTTCAAGTTGGGAAAAAGCAAAAGTGACACAACAACAGCAGAAACAAGATGTGATGGCTGGTTATGACCCCAAAAAATTTGGTCAGGGAAGTTTTTTCTCAACTCCAACCGAATATAAAATTACGCCAACAGAAACAAAACAGATTGCTTCCGCTACTCCCGTCTCTGATTTACCACAATCTATTGCAGAACCAGACCCGACAAAAAGAACTCCATTATCAGCATTGACACCAAAACAACAAGGTGGTGGTGTTGGTGTTGCCCAAGCAACTTCCGCACCGACACAAGATGAAAATAACCAATTTCAAGAAATTATAAAACAACTTATTGATAAGAATGCCGATGTTCAAAGTGGTGATTTGGCAGAAATCAGGAAACAAATGACCACTGCGGAAGAAGCAATGACATCTGCCAAAAAAGAAATGGAAGATACGAAAGCATTAGTTAAGGCGGGTATTACTCCGAAAACACCAGAGGAAATTTATAAAGAATTGGAGGATATTAGAAATTTAGTTGGTATTCAGCCCATTGAAGATAAATATAATGAATTATTCAAGATAGTTACTGAACTCCCAACGCAAGTTAAGAAAGAATTTTCAGTTAGGCAAACTGGTATAACATATCCACAGCATTTGATTGACCAAGAAACCAAACAAAGAATGGAAGTTTATAAAGCCCAATTTGATGTGGTTGCAGACCAATTATCCAAAAAGGAAGCAATGGTTAAAACAATCCAAAATAATTTGAATTTATCAAGGGCTGATGCGGAGAAAAAACTTGATGATTATTTTACTATCACCAAAACGACTTTTGACCAAGCACAAGACCAATTTACAAGTGCTTTTTCAACATATAAAGAACTATTAAAACAAAGCCAAGAACAAGTTAAGGCAAACATAGAGATGGGATTGAAATATCCCCAAGCGGGAATTTTGCCATCAGATAACCAATATGTTTCTTATGTCAAGGCACTTCCCTTCGCCCAAGCACTTGATGCCCTTGCCTACGAAAAGAAAATGGCTGAATTATCATTAAAAGAAATATCAACCGCAAAGGCAGAATTGAGTTTGCAAAAACTTCAACTTGAAATTGCTGACACTACTGGCGTTGCCGATAGGGATATTATTAGTTCTTCCGTTAATCAAATTGTTTTTGAAGGAAAGCCAGTTGCTTCTGTCACTGGTCAATTCACAGACAAAAAACTTCAAGACAATATCTATAAAAGTGCTATTATAGCCGCAAAAAATCTTATTGCAGATGAGCCGCAAGAGATATTTAATCAAGCATATAATAGGGCATTAACGCTTGGACAAGACGCAGACCCAGAAATAATTGCTAATAATGTTTTGAATAATCAATTTTATAAATCAATTCTGTCAACTGACGAATTGCAATCTTTATACAATGCTGGAAATTCTTGGGAACAAAAACAAAATGAAATTTATAAACAGCAACATCCAAGTTTCTTCTCTTCGCTTTGGAGTTGGTTGAGCGGTGGAAACAAAGATACGACCATTACTCCGACAACTGCTAATTATAAAAAAGATAATATAACAATTATTAACCAACGATAATATGGCTAAATTTTCGTCAGAAGAACCACAACTTTATTCTTCTGGTTTACCAGAAAGTTTGCAAGAAAAGGAAATAAGAAGTTTACAAGAACTTGCCCAAGAAAAGGGCGTTTCCACAGAAACTGGAAAAAATTTGATAATGGATAAAATTAAGAAAGTGGGAAATTGGGCATTAAATATATTTGATAAATTAGAAACTCCATTTTATGGCTTATCTGGTATTGTTGCTGGCATTGGCTGGAATAGGGGAATAGAAAAGAAAATAAGAATGTCAGAGGCATTATTGGGAGATGATTATTTTTCAAAAAAACTTCAATTAACTGGCACGGCAAAGGTGGTAGCAAATACTGCGGAATGGATTGGCAGAATGGGAGTTGATATATTCACTGACCCGCTTACTTGGATTATGCCAGCAACTTTTGGAAAATTCAGAGTAGTTGCGGACGAATTAGGTAATTTGACAAAAATAAATAAAAGTGGAATGGAAATTTTATCTGACCTTGCGGAAAAAAAACTTGCTCAAAAAACTATCGGATTGGCTGATAAATCTCCCAATCTATTAGCCAATTTGAAAAAAGAAGCATTTGGCGAAGCAAGCCAAGATGTGGCAAAAATAGTTTTGGGTCAGAAAAAACAAATACTTGCTACTGGCAAATATGGGGAACTTTCTCCGAATGTGCTGGATGTGAAGAATATCCTTGAAAAAATAGGAATTTCGGGAACAAAAGAAAATGTTGCCAAAGCAATTAAAGATGGAATACCAGAACTTCAAGCAAGAAGAATGTTCAAATTGTCAAATCCGTTCGGTTCTTGGGAAAAGGATATTTTCGGTTATGACAAAATGTCGGATGTTTATAATAAAATTTCCAAATCTTTTGCAACACGATTATCAAAGACGGAAACTGGTCAAAAAATTTTAGATATTAGAAATTTTAATAGCCAATGGTTAAGGGGTCTTGGAAAGAAATGGTTTGATATTGGAATACCAGAGGGGGCTGACCCGCTTAAATATAAGCAATTAAAATCATTGCTGAAAACTAACGAATGGGCTTTATTAAAAACGAACGAAAGAACTGGGAAAATAATTGATACTCTTTTTTCTGATTTTAAGGCAGACGATTTAGAAAGATTGGGACAACAGTATTGGAAATGGGATTATTTTTTAAGACAAGGAAAAGAAGTTGAAAGTAATGCTATTTGGAATACACTCGCAGAAAAGGAAAAAGGATTGTTCAATACCCTACGGGGATTTTATGACAATTTATTTGAACAAGAGACGAGAAGAGGATTACAAGCAAATTATCTTGAAAATTATTTGCCGCTTATTTTTCGCAATAAACAAAAGGCGGAAGAATTATCAAAACTTTTCAAATTACCAGACCAGTTGCCAATTTATTTAAGATTTTCAAAACAGAGGACTATTATAAATCCGCTTGAATTGCCAGAAGCAACATTAAAAGAACTTGACCCAGTGTGGGATTTAAGAAACCAAATGTTTGCCAGAGTTTCTGCCCACAATTCCGTTGTTGGAAGACAAAATCTACTTTTATCTTTGGCAAAAGACCAAAAATTTGCCATCAATAAGTGGGGTTCTTGGGATGTAGAGCGGGTTCAAGTTCCCGCACAGGTTACAGAAACTCTTTATGAGCAGTTTGTTAAAATACCAATCGGAAAAGATGCACCAGATAAAGTTAAAAAAATTATCAATGATGTTGATAATTTATTAGGAAAGGAAATAAAAACTATTGATGGTGTTAAAATTGGGACACCAACTACGCTTAATGATATTGAGAATGCGAGAAGCCAACTTTATAAACACAGAACTTCATTGATGAAAGAATTTAAGGAAAGTCCCACTCTTGCAACCGCACAGAGCATAAATGTTTTGAAAAAGAAAATAGGAGTTTTAGATGATTTTTTAACAGACCCAGAGTGGAAAGATATTTTTATTAAACAAAGGACAAGGGCTTTAATTCCCGATGTTAAAGATGGATATGAAGTTCTTAATAGAGTTAGACAAACAAATCCACGGCTTTCTTCGGAAATGCTTGATATTGTGTCAAAACCCCTTGTTCCGCTTAAAGATTATATTACTGGCGTTGAATTACGTGGCGAAAAAATAATTCCACAATTAAAAACTGTATTGGGAGAAATGAAAAGCGGAGATATTTTGATAGAAAAATGGGTGGCGGATGAATTAGTTAATCATCTTAATGCTGATTTCTTTGCAAGGGGAGGCGGATGGAAAGAATTTTCTACTCCATTAAAGAAATTTACGCAATGGTTCAAATTTTCTGTCACTACTCCATTTCCATCGTTTCACGCAAGGAACTTGATTTCTGACACATTTAGGTCTTATTTAGAAAGTGGATTATCTGTTGTTTTGCCAAGATTTCATAAGGAAGTTTCTGCACTCGCCACTGGAAAAATTGATAACATTATTACTGATATTGGAGAAGTTATCACCTCAAAACAATTCATTAAAGAACTTGAAAAATACAATGTTAAAGCCAATGCAATAGCATTTGTATATGACAATAAGGCGGCTGTTATTGAGGGATTAAAAAGACATCCATTTGCCAATAAAACCATTGGAACAATAGCGAGGGCGGCAGAATGGAGAGAAAATAGATGGAGGGCTATTACATATTTTTCTTTGAGAAAAAGGGGATTTGACCCAGTTTCGGCAGTTGAGAAAATGAACAAGGCAATGGTTGATTATACTGCCCAAACTGCTTTTGAAAGGGAAGCACTTTCTTTGGCTTTGCCATTCTATAAATGGTATAAATCAAATGTTGTCCAAACCATAGAAAAAACTTTAACTGAAACTGGTAAGTATTTTCCGATGCTAAAAGCATATCAAGGTGTTAATGAAATGTTTGGCAGGAAACAAACAAATCCCGAAGAAGCAAAATTTCTTCCGCTTTATATCAAAGAACAGCCCTACATTTGGCTGATGTCCGACCAGAATAAAGAATTATATCTTTATAATTTTGATTTGCCGCTTGAACAAGCGTGGAGTATGTTAAATAATCCGCTTAAAGCCACTTTTGAATTATTATCCCCATTTTTGAAAGTTCCGATTGAGGCGGCAACTGGATATAATATATTCAAAGAAATGAAAATTAAAGAAGATTATTCTGGTGAAGTTTTCAAGCATTATCCGCAACCGATGAAAGATTGGCTTGAATATAAGGAAATTACTAAATTAAGTGCTACTGGCGAGGAATATGTGGTTTCAACCGTAAATCCGCAAAAGAAATATCTTGTGTCTGCATTATCGCAATGGGCTGGTGCTTCAAGGTTGCTCGCACAATCAAACATCAGGGACATTGAGGCACTTGGGGCAATGTATAAAGCCATTACTGGCACGGAAAAAATGACCAAAAAGGATAAATTGCAGTTATTACACTTTGTTTCTGGTGCGATGGTTTATGAGCAAGACCCCAATAAAGACAGGGCAAGGGCTGAAAAAGATTTATTAAATGAATACGGCAATTATCTTGAACGGGTCGGTATAGTTAAAGATTTCAAACAATTTTATGAAGACCCAAGAGTTACCACAACCCCAGAAGAGTAAAAGATGGTTCACTGCGGCAGGAAAGGATTATAATGAAAAAGTAAAAAAGGAAAGAAAACTAAATCATTCAATTAGATTGGTTGGCATTAAATATAATCCAATTTTCAAGAAAAAAGCATTCAAATGTCGTTTTCTTTCAAGGTTATATGACCCGCCAAGAAAGAAAATTAAAGTGAGGCGGGAAAAATAAAGGTCGTATGTTAATAGTTAAATTATTGTTAAAACAATGGAAAAGAACGAAGTATTAACGCTTGTAGAAAAATTTTTCGGTCTTTTAATAGATGAACCGATTGGCATAGAAATCAAAGAAGAACAAATTGTATCTGATGGCGAAGTTAGAAAAACTGGCTATAATGTTTTAATTGACGCTCCGCAAGACATCAAAAAATTCTTGATAGGAAAAAGCGGCAGAACTGCTAAAAAATTGAATTATCTATTTGGACAGATTGTTTCTTTTAGGCGTGGTCGTGTTTCAATCACATTATTTATTAAGCCGTAATATTGAATTGTTAAATTTTGAACCAACATTTGGGATATGCTGGTTCAATCATAAATTATGGAACTACAAATCCCGCAAGATACAATCAAATTAAGAAATTCTTATACTAATATGAGCGAATTTTTCAACCAATTAGGCGTGTTTTTTTCACAAAAGATGTTGTCTGGCATTAGTGCATCTGCCATTTTGGGTTCAATTACATTCTATATGCTTGGTATAAACCCCGAACTTGTTTTTATCCTATTTGTAATGGCTGTCTTTGATACGATTACTGGCGTTCTAAAATCAAAGAAACTTGGTATTCCGCTTACTTCCGCAAAAGCATTTGCCTTTCCCTCAAAGATTGTATTGTATTTTATATCTATTTCCGCTTTTAGATTGGCTGGAAGAGCGGCTACGATTGCTTATGGATTGCCAGAAGAAGCGGTAATAGGTGCGGCAACTGGTGTAGTTTTATGGTTAATTGGCTGGGAAATTAAATCAATTATAGAGAATTTTGATGAGATGGGAATGTCTATTCCACAATGGATAAAAGATAAATTATCTTCATTCTTTAATGGACAATCAAGAGGACAATCCGAGTAATTTATGTCCAAAATGTAAGAAGGAGATGAAACGCTATTTAATGGGAAAAAGAGAGGGTATATGGATAGCCGTAAAATATGTGGCGATATTTTTTGCAGTTATTTTTCTAATAATTTTTCTATTAAATCTATGAGAGAATATACAGAACGCTCTATTGTTATCGGAGATTTACACATTCCATTCCAAAATAAACAAATTGTTGATTTGGTAGTGCAAGATTTCATTCCATATTTCAATCCGCATATTGTTTTCATCAATGGCGACCTTCTTGATTGTTGGGAAATTTCCAAATTTGAAAAACCATTAAATATACATAGCCGTTTGAGAGATGAAATTTTACAGACAAATATATTTTTGAGAGATTTAAGAAAAAAAGCCCCAAGAGCAAAAATTATTTATATTTTTGGCAATCACGAATTTAGATTTGAAAAATTCATATCCAAAAATGCAAAAGAATTATATGGATTATCTGGTCTTTCATTGGAAGAACAACTTAATTTAGATAAATTAAAAATTCAGGCAATCAATAATCATCAAAGAGAAAATTATTTTAGATATGGCAAATTGTTGATTGGTCATTTTAATAAGGCAAATAAACATTGCTTATTAGAAGATACAGAAATTTTAACAAAGAATGGATGGAAAAAAATTGATACCATAAATGAAAATGATATAATAATAAATGTTGTTCAAAAAATTGGCGAACCATCACTTTCTATTGCCGAGGATAAAGTAATCAAAAAATATATTTATGGAGGACAAAATGAAGTTTATTTTGTTGGTGGGAAAAATGGAGCAGTATTTGATTTCGTGGTTACGCCAGAACACGAATTGATTTATAGAAGCAGTAAAAGAAAGGGATATATTTTCAAAGATAAAGCAAAAAATGTTTTCAAAAGAAAAATGGCAGGAACAATTTTACCAGTTGCCACTCAAAGTAATTTGCCAGAATATAACATTAAAGATGATTTATTAAAATTGATTGCTTGGATTATCACAGAAGGACACTTTCGGCAAAAATACAATTATATTTATATTTATCAAAATGAGGGTTCTAAAAGTAAAGAAATTAAAAAAATCTTAATTACTCTTAAAATTTCTTTTACTATCCAAAAAAAATATAATAAAAATGGAAAAAAACATATAGTATTTAATTTGGGAAGAAACAAGGATATTTTATCACTTATAAACAAAAAAATTATTCCCGATTGGGCATTCCAATTAAGCGATAGACAAACAAAATTATTTATTGATGAATTGATTAAGGGAGACGGGCATAAGGGCAAAAAAGAAAAAATAGGAAGTTATTTTTCGGGAAGCGAAGAATTGATAGACAAATTACAAATTTTAGCCATAACTCACGGATTATGTGCCAACAAAACTATTATAAATTCTAAACCGAATAAAACTTATTCTTTATATTTTTCAGATAGGCAATGGAGGCATTTATCTCAATATATTGAATTACAGAATGTTAATCAGAAAGTATGGTGTGTTTCCACGCTTAATGGGACGATAATAACAAGAAGAAATGGAAAGGTCATCATTGTTGGAAATTCGGGTTATACCGCTAAAAATCTTGTAGAAGAAAAAGGAATGTCGGTTATACAAAATCATACTCATAGGGGCGGAGTATCTTATAAAAGAGATTATGACCGTCTAAAAGTAGGCGTTGAGAACTTTTGTCTCTGCGACCTCAATCCCCCATATTGTTCTATTCCAAATTGGCAAAATGGATTTTCAATAATAACAAAAGATAAAAAATCAGATTTTTTTTCTATTGAGCCAAAAATTATTGTTAAAAATAGAATTATATATAGGGGAAAAATAATAGAATAAAATTTCAATGGTGAATAAAATAAGAAAATTCAAAACTGGGGCTACAAGGGATATTGATAGCGGAAAGATTGACCCAGAGGGATATATTTCTCCAATAGTGATTAAAAGATTTGCTGAATATATGCTGAAACATCAATATCAATCAGATGGGAAAGTTAGGCAATCAGACAACTGGCAGAAAGGAATTGGACAAGAAATTTATATGAAATCTTTATGGAGGCATTTTTTAGATTTATGGTTATTGCATAGAAAAGAAGATGGGAGTAGAGAAGATATTGAAAATGCTTGTTGTGCAATTATGTTTAATGTTATGGGATTTTTGTTTGAGGAATTAAGAAAGAAAAAATAATGAAAATTATTTACATAGCCGCACCATATACAAAACCAGACCCAGTGTGGAATACTCATAAAGCCGTTCAAATTGCGGAAAAAGTTTATGATGCTGGATTTATTCCTTTTATTCCCCATCTAACTCTATTATGGCATATAATAAATCCAAAACCAGAAAAGTTTTGGTATGAATATGATTTACATATTTTGAAAAGATGTGATGGGCTTTTAAGGGTAGATGGGTATTCGGTGGGGGCTGATGGAGAAGTAGAATTTTGTAAAGAAAATAATATACCAGTATTCTATGCAATAGAAGAAATCATAGAATACTTCAAAATAAAAGAAAATTTGGAGGATAAATAAGGAGGTTGATATGCGACCCTGTCAAATCTGCGGATTGCAGACGGCAATCGGGAGGATTGGTGAAATTGAAATCTGCCAATCCTGTCTCAAAAAGTTTGAGACGCACATTCTTTGTTCTTGTAAAACTTGTTCTTCTATGGGCTGGCTGGAAAAAACACCGACAAATATCAATCAGATTTCCGCCAAGCACGGCTTCCAAGAAGACCAAGTCCTTTTTGGGGCAATCCACCTGCAATACGCTGTTTGTAAGAATTGTGCCTCGCTCTGTGCAATGGGCGTGGCACAAAAATCAGCGTGGCTTCATTAGGAGGGATTATGGCGATGAAACCGACCAAGAACGGATTTGACACGAGCAAAGAGTTGGAGAAAATCCGAAACAAATTGTATTCTATTCAACTCCAACTCAAAAAAGAGGGGGGCGTGAGAAATGAGATGGCACAGCACAGATTGTCGCTTGCTGACGAAACCATCGCCAGAACTCAACGCATCCTTACCCGCACCTTTTAACCGACCAGTTTGGTGGGCTCTGGTATAAAAAGCCCACCACAATTCTTATGAATTGTCCAGTTTGGCAAATTAGCACTTCTGCTAAATAAATGAATTTGACAATTTTTATAAGAATATGTTTCTATTTTGAAAAACCGCCCCACTTTTATGAAAATAAAAATTCCAACAAAAAAGATTATTCATATCCCTATTTTAGAAAATGAAGTTTTTATAAGAATTGGCGGGAAAACATCTGATTTTCTAAAAGAGTTCAAAAAATTGGCAAAAGATGATGATATTGAAGACGCAGACCAAGTTAATTCAGAAATGGCTGGTTGGTGTATTCACGCCAAAAATAAAGGGATAGTCGGTATATGGCTTGAAAAATATAGACCAAGTATTTTTGTTCACGAGGCAGTTCACGCAACGGCATTTCTCTTAAAATGGGCTGGAATTAAGGCAGACCTTGTAAACGATGAATTGATTGCTTATTTAACTGAATATATTGTGGAAAATTTCAGGGTGCGTTAACAAATGTTAACCATCAATCAGTCGGTTAACAGGTGTTGCCTTGACCATATTTTGTTGCCCAAGCAACATAATTTTATCCACAAGTTATCCACACCGAAGCACTTGCAGTATTAAAATTTTTGTGATAGCATTATTTTATGCCAGCAAGAATAGAAATAACTAAACATTTAGAAAATAAAATAATTTATTTAAGAATTAAGAAAAAATTCACTTGTAAAAAAATCGCCTTAAAGTTGAATTGTAGTGAAGGATTTATTTATAAGTTTCTTATTAAGAGGGGAATAATGAAAGCAAAGAAAGTAAAGAGCAGAAGGGTTTTAAGCACTTACGAAGGATTTATTATTCAGCGTTACCCGCAAGAGCAGGCGGAAAAGATTATCAAGGAATATCGTCAAAATAAGAAAAGAAAGATTTTTAATTTTTCAAATTTCACTTTATGAAAATAGAAATTATAAACACAACAGACAAAAATAGATATAATTGTGTAAAATATGCAAGGTCAAGATATTCTTCTTTGCCGTATGGATTGTGGACTTTGCGAGATAAAACAAAAATTATCAATTCTTTTACTCCAAAAATGCTTGAATGCGTGGCAATTATAGACGCTGGCTTCTGGGGGCATATTGCTATTGTTGTTGAATTTACTGGCGATGAACACAATCCAAGTGATATTGTCATAGAAGAAGCCAATTATTTATCTGGTAAAATCACCCGCAGGTCGGGAACTCCAAAAGAACTGAAAATCTTGGGCTACTTCATCTAATAAAATCCTATTATTGGCAATAAAATCAAATATGGGGAGTTTTTGAGTGGTGGTATGTATATTTTCTCATCTTTGAAATTTAGACCCCTTAAAACGCAAAAATTGACAATATAAGATTTTTATTCCAAAACTTTATCCACAAGTTATCCACACCAACGACTTGACATAATTTTTAGATTTGCTATACTTAAAAAATATAATTCATTTTTACTTCTTATGCCGAAACAAAAACAAATCATAATTAAAAATTCCCACAAAAGTGAACACAATACAAGGGTATTGTGTGTGGTTCAGAATTGTAACCATTCGGCACGCTTTTGTGGGGATTTTTGTTTGTGAATATGGAAAAATCCGCCTTTTTTTAATAAGAAAAACAACAATAATGGAAAAAAACAGATATGTAAATACAAAATTTTGGTCTGATACATATATTTCTAATCTTGACCCATTGGAAAAATTATTATTTCTCTATTTCATTACAAACCAATATACTAACATTTGTGGTTTTTACGAAATCCCGTTAAGGCAAATAGCATTAGATACTGGCATTGATAAAGAGAATTTAGAAAAGGTTTTATTACCAAGATTAGCCAAGGCGAAGAAAATCTATTATTTAGATGGGTGGATTTGTGTTAGAAATTGCCTTAAACATCAAAATTTGAATAATTCTAAAATAATGGCTGGAATTAAACAAGAAATAGCCCAAATACCACAAGAAATTTTGGAAAAATTAAGAGTCATAGATGAGTCATATATGAGTCATCTATGTCTCATTTTGGACACTATATATAATATATATATATATAATAATAAAGATAATAAAGATAATAAAGATACAAAGATACACAAAGAAGTCCAAGAATTATTTTCTCTTTATAAAAAGTTATATCTTGAAAAGATTGATGATGAACCACCATTCTTCAATTGGGCTATTTGTGAAAAAATGACAAAAAAATTGCTTAAACAAATTAAGTTTGAAGAATTAAAACAACTTTTAGAGATTTATTTTGAAGAAAATGACCCATTTTTCAAAAAGGTTAGTTGGTCTTTACCAGCATTTTTATCTGCTTCGGTAATTCATAAACTTAAATCTTTGAAGAAAAAATATGGATATAAATAAAATTGACCCATTTTTTGAACAATCTAACCCAGAAGTAGTAGATTTGCTTGAAAATGTGGCAAAAACATATAAGCCAGATAATCTTGTTTTCCCAGTCGGTTTTCCTATTTTTGATTATGCTATGGATGGCGGCGTAAGAAGTGGAGAATTGATAACTGTTTCTGCAATGACTGGACACGGAAAAACTACATTTTGCCAACAATTAACAGAGAATTTTACAAAAAATAAAGTTCCTTGTTTATGGTTTTCGTTTGAAATGAACCCATATTATTTGAATGAAAAATTTGTGCAAATGGGTGTTATAAATCATCCGACATATACGACAATCAAAGATATTTATGTAGATTTGTCAGAAATTGAAAGTATTATTAAAAATGCTTATAGCGAACACGCCTGTAAAATAGTTTTTATTGACCATTTACACTATCTTGTTCCGCTTAAAGATGCCCTCAATGTTTCTCTTATGGTCGGTGGTTTGGTTAGAAAGTTAAAAACCATTGCGGTTAAAAATGATGTAATTATTTTCTTGGTTGCTCATACAAAAAAACTTTATCAGGGTGAAAATCTTGATTTATCAAGCATAAGAGATAGTTCTCTCATTGCCCAAGAAAGTGATTATGTTTTCTTGATTGAGAGATTAAAAAAAACAATAAAAAAGAATTTTAATCCAAATGATACGGAATGGACTAATGAAACAAAAATTACACTTGCTAAAAATAGAAGAACTGGTGAATTAAGATTTATTACTTGCGAATTTCAAAATAAGAAATTTGTGGAGAAAACAAACATTTATGACGGGTTGCAGTATTAAAACGCAATAAAATCGTTTTATAGGGGCGATTTTTATCAAGATGAGGAATTGGTCAACTTTCACAATTCAATCGTTTATAGGGGCAAATAAGCGGCAATAAGGCGATTTTAATACAAGACCCACCCCTCGTTTTTACTTATTTCCAAGGCGCTCAGGATGACAATATTAAACAGGATGACAATATTAAATATGTTCAGATAAAAGATATCAAAGGCGGGGAGTATGTTTTATCGTTGGACAAAAAATCCGCGCAAAGCGCGAATTCTTCGGAGTTTT
>Ga0233422_10000720_pt1 | contig 15776 bp, 14 predicted proteins | sample Watercolumn_Mata_2_FD_182724 | JGI IMG/M metagenome (GOLD analysis project Ga0233422, IMG submission 182724) | Freshwater microbial communities from Lake Matano, South Sulawesi, Indonesia - Watercolumn_Matano_2014_110_MG | ecosystem: Environmental > Aquatic > Freshwater > Lake | place...
ATTGGAGTTTTACCGTCTTCTCCGAGGATGACAACGTGTAGTGTCCTCGGGTCTTTGCCCAGCGTGAATTGATATTGCCCATTTGCGTTCGTGCGCTGACTCCTGAGCGGGATGTCATCGGCATAATAGCCCACCGCGACATTCGGTAACGCGCGCCCCGACACGTCACGCACGACGCCGGCGAGATCACCCACTCCGGTGCAGGGTTTGTCGGTCGGCGTTGAGGTTTTCCATGTGTAACTCTCTGCCCCCGACGTACCCAGCGGCGTCGGTGTGCCTGCGTTCGCCGTCGCACCGGGCAATGGAGTGGCTGTCACCTGCCTTTTGCAGAGTGTCTGCGCCTGTGCACGCTTTGACGCGACTTGCGGATCACTCTTGAGCTCGAGCGCGGCGTCGTACTCGCGTTGGGCAAGCGCCCACGCCCCCTCCTTGCACGCCTTGTCGCCGTACTCGAGATGGGCGTCGTACAATCGCCGTTTCACGTCGTCATAATTTGGGTCTTGCTGGTAGAGCGCCGAAAATTTCTGCACCACGGTCTGCCAGTTCGAGCCAACCGCCTGTTGTCCCTCCAGGTACAAGACAGCCAAATCGCGTTGACGTTTAACTTCGGCATCGGTGCTGTGGATCGCCAGGGCTGAATCAAAACGCTCGCGCGCGATTTCGATCTGTCCGGATGTGACGGCGGCTTTGCCAGAATTGACGTACGCGGTATACAGCAAATCACTCACCTCGGTTCTCTTGTAATCGGCTTGCCGGACGCGCAGTTGTTCCAGGCGGACGATCGCATCGCTCCACTCTTTTTGGGCGATCAAGCCGCGCGCTTCATCGAACAACGCCGCCGCCACGCGATCTTCGGAGGGCGCGCCGGGCGTGCCGCCGCCGTTCGGTTTCTGCAGCCCACTCAGTTTTTGACGCGCTGGTTCGAATGCCGCGTCGTATCTGAGCGCGATTTCGAATTCGCTGCGCGCCAGCTCAGGGTAATTCTCAGCAAGATAGCCCAAGCCACGATTGAAATGGATGATCGCCGCTTCGTGGTTGAGCGCCTGCAATTCCTGATAGCCGACGAGCGCACCCAATCCGCCGGGCACGACCACCGCGCTCGCCATGCAGACAAGTAATCCCACCAACCAGAGCAAGACGACGCGCGCGCCCTGCCGTGAGCCTGCGGCCGAACCAGCAGAGACCAAGTCAGTTTGCCAATAAGAGTCGTGCTGCATATTTTGATTCAATTATAGCCCTTATCTTGGAAATTGGCAATTCGCCAAAGCCATCACACGGTTCAACTCATACTTTGACATCCTGTGCGGTGTGGAATAGAATGAGCGCAAGTCCTGATGATTTTCGTCCTTGTCTTTGCCACTGGATTCCTGATCGCGCTCGTGCTCACCCCACTCACCGCGCGCCTTGCCCTGTACACCGGCGCAGTAGATCAACCGCGCAACCGGCATCAGCATGCCAAGCCCACTCCAAAACTTGGTGGGCTGCCGCTCTTTGTCGCGCTGTGCGCGGCGATTGGCATTTCGTTGCTCTATCCGCGCACGGATGCCTACGAAATGCCGCGCCTGGCTGGGCTTTTTCTTGGCGGCGCGTTGATGTTCGTGACAGGCATCTACGACGATCATCACGAACTTTCCGCCCTGCCGCAACTAATCGCACAAACAGTCGCGGCAGGCATTGCCGTCGCGTCCGGCGTATTGATCCACGAAATCCCCAATCCCTTCGCCGGGCAGACGGTCCCCTTCGAAGCCTGGTTCGCCGCGCTGGTCACCCTCTTTTGGCTAGTCGGCATGATGAACACAATCAACTGGCTGGACGGGATTGACGGACTCGCGGCTGGCGTCGTCGTCATCGCCGGTTTTATGCTCTTCGTGCATACGTTTCGCCTGGAACAGCATTCGCTCGCCCTCCTCGCGCTCGCGCTGATCGGCAGTGTGCTGGGCTTTCTCCTATTCAACTTTTTCCCGGCGCAAGTATTCCTGGGCAGCGCGGGCGCGAGCGTGCTTGGTTTCGCGCTCGGCGCGCTCTCGATTATCGGCGGCGCGAAGGTTGGCACCGCGCTCCTGGTACTGGGCATCCCCATTCTTGATGTCGCGTGGCAGATCCTCCATCGCGTGCGCGCAGGCAAATCACCTTTCTCCGCAGACCGGGGACATCTCCACCATCGCCTACTCGACCTGGGTATCCCTCAACGTGTGATCGTCTTTCTCTATTACGCACTGACCGCGTTATTCGGCGCGCTCGCGTTGGTTCTCCCCAGCGGCATTTACAAATTGATCGCGCTTGTCATTATCGGCGGCGGCGCGGTGTTATTGCTTGTGAAGATAAGCAGTGACTCGGCACGGCGGGAAGAATAAAGACGAATCCGATTCCCACCGGAAGGACTGCCGTCCTATCGGCAGGAGTTCAGTCCTCTTATAGGAATCCAGTCCTGACAACTAGGAATCCCATCCTATGGGTAGGAACTCAGTCCTGAAAGTAGGAGTTCAGTCCTATTGTGATGCTTGAAGGCAGAAGGTATAATACGAGTGAAAGATTGATTGACTCGCTTCGATAAACGGCAAACCCGGCGAAAGGCGGGGACGCAAAGCCACGGGCCTAACGTCGCAGGACAATGGCAGCCAGGTTACCGAAAAGCGCGCATTGGAGATACACGGTATACCCGCTTCGGTAACGAGGCGGGTCTTTTTACAATAGATTTCGGATACTCCTCCACGAAAAGAGCAAACCCGTCGAAAGATGGGGACGCAAAGCCACGGGCCTAAAGTCGCAAGACGATGGTCGCCGAGCCGCCGAATGGAGACCAGACACCCTCAGTGGCTGGACTCTAGCAGGGCAAGGAGAGTAATCCACTGAGAGGTGTCTGATGCAACGCAATTGGTTTTGGTTTTTGGTTGGGTTGAGCGCGGTGATGCTCGCGGTGAACGCGCCTATCTCCGCCGGCGCCGCCCTGCCGGATGTGCCGATTCCGGTGACCGATACACCGCCGACGAGCGCGGTAACCGGATTTGCCCAGGCGACCCAAATCCCTTCGCTCGAAACGTTCGCCGCCACACTCAACCAGGGTCAACCTGGCGTGACCGCGGGCGTGTACGTCGCGGGGACGTTCGCCGTGCGCGTCGTCAAGCAGGTGGCGAACAATCCCGCGTATGTCTCCCCCATCAACGGGACAGTCACTCAATTTGGACTCGCCATGCAACAGGGAACCATCGGCTTGCTCGCGCACAACTACCTCACCGGCGCACATTTCTCCAAACTTGCGCTCGGGCAGGAAATAGACATCGTGGATGGGGACGCAAGTGTCCGCCGCTACTTCGTCTCCAGCATCCGCCGATTCCAGGCGCTGAACCCGACCAGTCCTTATTCCACCTTTGTGGATGCGGAAAATGGCGGAACGCAGCTTTCCAGCACCGATCTTTTCAATTTGATGTACAGCGGCGGCAACAAAGTTGTGCTCCAGACGTGCATTTACGCAAATGGCAGTTGGTCATGGGGACGTTTGTTCGTTACGGCGATGCCGCGCTGATACCCTGCAGACACCCGAGACCCGTTCTCGCCTCCCGGCGAAAACGGGGCTGCAGTTTGCGCGCTTGCGCTCAACGCGCCGCCAGGATAAATGTGCCCGGATAGTCTACCATCGTTTCAGCCCGTCCGCGCGCAACGGTGATCGGCACCTCCGACCAATCCCCCATGCCACTCTTCAGCGCCAGATTCCAATAAAAGATCTTGAGATTACGACTTGCCATTGCGTTCGGCACAACAAATGATACAACCGCAGCTTTCTCTTTGCCCCAGTTGCCAGCCAGCACGTTTCCCTTCAGGACGTTGATCGTCAGGCACGAGACAAAACGATAGTCCCGTGCCAATGCCACCGGCAAGGTTTCCTCTGGCACGGCTTCGAGAATAGCCCGATCCGCCACCCCGCAGGGCAGGCGTACCTGATCGCCATTGCCCAACTGCATGACGACCGTGGGCTGATTCGCGGTGCAAGCCAATTCGGCAACCGGCGTATCGCCCGTCACAGGAATAACGGGGGAAGCCGGGGTGTTACAGGCAAACAGGAACACGACAGCACAACAACAAACAGCCACGCTCATTTCGCGTTTGAGGCTAGTCAATTGACCAAACATTCGGTTCCTCCATTCGGATAACCCCACGGCTCATTTTCGTCGCACTCGATACTCGGCGCGCCTACCGCTGAGCCGCTGAATCGTCTGCTCCAGAATCAACAAGATGATGGCGACCGCGCCGTTGATGATCACCGCGAGCCCCAATGCGAACGTCAGCGCGTCGAGCCAATTTCGCGCCAGCACCACCAGATCCGCCGGTATGCGCGGGGTCCACCCCAGCACAAACAACACGGCGACGCCCAACCCAAAGAACGTGAGGATAGGTCCCCACGGCTCACGATCAGATTCGCTCGGGATCATTGCGGTACTCACCGCGAAGATCAAGTACAAGTCGAGCCAGGTCGTCCAATCGTTCGAATACTCGCGGACGCGCTGAAGCATCAATTCCAACGACGCACCGGTCTGCGGATACACGTCAAAGCCCCATGCCGCGATCAGCCAAATCGCGCCCACGCCGACGACGAACGGCGCGACGCCGATCAAGCTCTCGCGCAGCGGATCCGTGCGTTCGACATTCACCGATCCAAGACTAACACGTTTCGCGCGCGGATTGCCCAGCCCGATCTGGATGTTACCTGTCCGCACGAATAACAACTTGGCGACGACGTAATGACTCAACTCGTGCAAAACCACGCCAGGCAGGAGCAAGTAGAAAAGCAAGCGAAGCCCGCAGCCCGCATTTCCCGTCAATGCCAGCGCGAATCCTTGAATGTGTTGATGCAGCCACCGCTGCAGAAAGATCGTCAGCGCGAAGACGACGAGGAAGACGAAGATGGACATACTGGGAACAAGTAGACAGGGAGACAAGTAGAGAGAGAGTTACTTGCCCACTGGTTTGCCGGTTACTTCGCCGCTGCCCCGCAAATGGCGACGAAATCTACCGCGACAAGACTCGCGCCGCCAACCAGCGCGCCGTCGATCTCTGGCTGCGCGAAAAACTCGGCGACGTTCTTGGGCGTGACGCTGCCGCCATACTGCACGCGGACCGCTTGCGCGGTTGCTTCGTCATATAGATCGGCAAGCGCGCCGCGAATCGTCAAGCCGACGACCGCGTTCGCGCCCGCGCCGCTCGCCGCTCTGCCTGTCCCGATTGCCCACACGGGCTCGTATGCCACGACGATGCCGCGCGCGTCGTCGCGCGCGATGCCCTTGAACGCGGCGCGCACTTGCGCCCCGACAACAACGTGTGTCTCTCCCGCCTCATTCTGCTGCAGATTCTCGCCCACGCAGACGATCGGAATCAGATGATGCGCCAGCGCGGCTTGCACTTTCCTATTCACACTTGCATCCGTCTCGCCAAAGTATTGGCGTCGCTCCGAATGACCAATAATCACATAATCACACACTTCGTTCAACATCGTCGGCGAGACCTCACCCGTGAACGCGCCCTTGGCTTCCCAGAACAGATTCTGCGCGCCTACCTTGATCGGCGTGTCTTTGACCAGCGCCGCGACCTGCGGAATCGAAATGAATGGCGGACATAGGACCACTTGCGCTTTGCCGCTCGCCGTGATACGCACGAGATCACCCCGCATCGCGTTCACCAGTTCGCGCGCCTCGGCAATGGTCTTGTTCATTTTCCAGTTGCCCGCCACGATGGGAATTCTCATTCTCTCTCCTTATTCTTGAGTATGCAGTCTACTGGATCCTGCTTTCTGCCTAGTGGTCGGCGATCCAGCGGAGATGCCACGCATACGCGGCAATCGCCAAGGTCCAGAGATAGAGCCCGCGGCCGTACACGTGTATGCCTAACAGTCCCTGCATCCCCGCCGGCGCGTTTTCGAGATGGTAGAGATCAATCAGAAACATAAACCCGCCCACGAGCAGAATGATCAGGCCCACTCCCACAGATGCCGCAATCACTTTGAGGGGTTGCACATGGTCTGGAGTCTGGTAGAGAAAAGTAACATAGCGGACGTAGAGCAACAAGCCGTGAAAAAAGATCATGGCGAAGAATGTATATACGTAGACATCGCGCAGCAGGGTATAACTCGCAACCAGATCGAAATTCACCAGATACAACAGCAATGCCAATTCAATGATGTTGAGTACAATCGTAATTCCCGCCGACCAGGTGGTTATGCTGCTGAACACCCCCCAAGCGCGCGGATGATTCCAGGTATCTCGCACCAGCATCGGCGGCACCAAGAATGAAACAAGGTATCCGGCGAGCGCGAGCAGTGTCATCAACACGGTTAGCGACAGCGCATCATTGAAAGAACGCTTTGACCAGAAATTGTGGCTTGCCCAACCCAATTCAGTATACAGGAATGCCAAACTGAACGACGACACGACGGCGAACTGACGGTGTTGTTTCAATGTCGGCATCAGATCCAGCGCGGCCAAGGACACCTCCTGCTCTCATTATAGCATCGTCTCGGCAAAAAAGACAAACGGGCAAACCGCGCGTACCGCGATTCGCCCGCTCTCGGTTGGAGACAGTTTATGCTCACGGAGCCCGTTTGGCTTTTTCCGCTTCCAAACGCGCCATGAGTTCATCCCGCTTTCTCGCCGCGGCTTGCTTGCCCTCGTCGAGCGCGTCCTGCAAGTGCGCGCGCTGTTCTTCCAAGGCAAGCCGACCACGCTCCTGGGCGGCTTCCGCGCGCTGGCGCGCCTCGGCAGTCAATTCCTCCGCGCGCTTGCGCCCCTGCTCGGACAACTCTGTGGCGCGCCCTTTGAGCTCGATGCCGCGCTCGCGGATCTGTTCACGCGTTTCTTCGCCGGATTGCGGCGCCAGCAAGAGCGCTGCGGCTGCGCCAACAACCGTGCCGAGCAAGAAACCCGTCAGAAACTCCCACCCCCGACTGTCATCTGACATGGATGTGCTCCTTTCCCCTACGCGACTAGGCGCGTAAAATATTGAACCTCAACTATTTGTGCCGCGTCAAGATGCGCAGGGCTTGCGTCACCCCTGCCAAGAAACTCGATGCGCGCACCATCGGATTGACAAAAGTATCGCTCACGAATACGGTCGTCCCGCGGACCGTCCGCACCGTCTCGTCCGCCGAATTCAGGATCGGTTTGATCTCCTCGCGCAACAACTTCGCCAGGTTCCGGATTTCCCAAACCAAAATGATCAGCAAGACGCCGATGACCAAGGACTCAACGGCAAGCAGGATGATTGCCAGATCGCGAACGACAGCCACTGTGATTCTTCCTCACTTTCGTCAATGATTATAGCACAGTTTACGACATCGCGCAATCGTCAGGCGCGTCGCCAAATCCGCGCCGTCCACAGCCCCAGCCAGCTCACAAGAGTCCCTTCGATCACGCGCAAGCCGCCAATACTAAAGACCGCCAATCCCAGCAACCCTGCTACCCAATGACCCAGAAAAAAGGCAGTGACACCCACCAACCAATAGAAAATCAAGCGCAGCCACCCGTGTCCAAAGATCACGTAAAACACGAGCCCATACAGCGACCCCAGCACGAACCCGAAAACGATGACAGGCGACATAGTTGCCTAGTCAATCGGGCAACCCGCCAACAGGTGCCCGATCACCTGATGGACTGGATGCCTGGATCAATCCTCCGCCCAGACACACCTCACCGTCGTAGAATACAACGGCTTGCCCTGGCGCAATATCGCGCAGGGGCTGATCGAAGATGACCCGCGCGCGGGTTCCCTCCAGCGGCATAACGCCTGCGCGGGATTCGGTCGCGCGATAACGAATCTTGGCGGTCACGCGTGTTTCGCCGCGCGGCGGCGCTCCGGTGATCCAATTCACCATTGCCGCGATCAATTCGCGCTTGCCCAATTCGTCCGCGCGCCCAATGATGAGACGATTGCGCGCCGTATCCAGCTCGACGACGAACAGCGGTTCGCCGACTGCAAGCCCCAAGCCCTTGCGCTGGCCGATGGTATAATTAGCCAGCCCGGCGTGCCGCCCCAGCACCCTGTTGCGCCGATCCACAATGTCACCGGAAACCAAAGTGCTCGGCGCATGCCTGCGGAGAAAACCGCGATAATCGCCATCCGCGACAAAACAGAGATCCTGGCTTTCAGCTCTTGCCGCAACCCGGAGGTTGAACCGGCGCGCCACCTCGCGCGTTTGATCTTTCGTGAACTCGCCGAGCGGGAACAGGGTGCGCGCCAGTTGTGCCTGACTCAGCAAGCACAAGGCATAGGATTGATCTTTTTCCGGGTCCACCCCACGCAGCAACTCGAACTTGCCCGCGCGCTCGCGCACGCGCGCGTAATGACCAGTCGCCACATAGTCCGCGCCGAACGCGCGCGCCTTGTCCAGCAGCGCACCGAATTTGACCGCGCGATTGCACTCCACACACGGATTCGGCGTAACGCCGCGCGCGTAGCCGTCAATCATATAGTCCACGACACGCGTTTTGAACTCGATTTCAAAGTTCAAGAGATAGAACGGGATGCCCAATTGCGCGCACACGGCGCGCGCATCGGCGACCGATTCGGGGGAGCAGCAGCGATTATGCCCATCCCTTGCCCCTCCGCCATACGACGGGGAAAGTGAAAGTGGAGGCGGCTCGCTCCACAGCCGCATCATCATTCCGATCACATGGTAACCGCGTTCGACCAAAAGTGCCGCAGCCGTAGAACTGTCTACGCCCCCACTCAGCGCGACGACGACGGTGGCTCGATTGTCCACTTTTTCTCACTTGCCCCGTAACTTGCGCGCCACATCCGCCACCGCGCTCACCGCGAACTCCACCTCCGCCTCCGTGTTGCCGCGTCCAAGCGTCAGCCGCAGCGCGCCGCGCGCGACATCGGGAGCATAGCCCATTGCCGCGAGAACGTGCGATGGCTCCGCCGAGCCCGCCGTGCACGCGCTCCCTGTTGACGCGGCGATGCCCGCGAGATCGAGCCCCAGCACCATCTCGTCGCCAACCACGCCAGGGATAACGAAACTCGCATGACCGGGCAAACGATTTTGGGGATCGCCTGTCAAGTGCGACCCAGCCACCCTCTCCAGAATGCCGACGACCAATTTCTCGCGTAACGCCATCAAGCGCGCGTTCGTCGGCTCGCGTTCGCTTTGCGCGATCCGGAGCGCCGTCGCCATCCCGACGATGGAAGGAATGTTCTCGGTGCCTGCGCGGCGGGCGCGCTCCTGACTACCGCCCGTCTGCGTCGGCGCGAGCCGCGTTCCGGCGCGCACGTACAACGCGCCAACCCCTTTCGGTCCATGAAATTTGTGCGCGCCGAGCGACATCAGATCCACCCCGAGTTTGTCCACGTCGAGTTCGAGATAACCGCCGGCTTGCACCGCGTCGGTGTGAAAGACAATCTCGCGCGACTTCGCGACGCGCGCGATCTCCGCCAGCGGTTCAATCGTACCGATCTCGTTGTTCGCGTACATGACGCTGATCAAAATCGTGCGCGGAGTGATCGCGCGCGCGAGGTCGTCGGGATTGACGACACCGCGGCGATCCACCGGCACGCGCGTTACCTCAAATCCAAATTCCTTTTCAAGTTGCGCAGCGGTGTTGAGAATCGCGTGATGTTCGATCGGCGTGGTGATGATGTGGTTGCCCCGCGCCCGCCGCGCGAATGCGACGCCGCGCAGTGCCAGGTTGTCGCTTTCCGAGCCACAACCGGTAAAGATGATTTCATCCGGATGCGCGTTGAGAATTTCGGCAACCGTTCGCCGCGACGCATCCAGCGCGGCAAGCGCGGCTTGCCCCCAGCGGTGCAGACTCGACGCGTTGCCGAATTTATCAGAATAGTATGGCAGCATCGCCTCCACGACGTGCGAGTCAACCGGCGTGGTCGCAGAGTGATCAAGGTAAATTGGAGACCTGTCCTGAGCGGGGTGAAAGGATTGGCGATTGGAGGTTGGAGATTGCATATTTATCATCGTGTTTTGATTCTAGCAGACAAACAGCGAACAGTCAACCATGTCCGGCTGACTGCTCATTGTTCACCACTCACAGTGAACTGCCCCGCGTTCCAGTCACGACGGTCACGACGCTGGCTTCATCCTTGACGATATCAACCTGCACCTGAAACCCAGCGTGCGTGAGGATTTGAGTCGCAAAATCTTGAAAAGGCGCTCCGCCTCCACCGACCGCATCCAGCGCGGCATTGAGCGCCCGGCTCAGCCAATCGCGTGGGAGCAAGCGCGCGGCATCCACCCAAATCAACCGTCCGCCCTCAACCAGAACCCGCCGCAACTCGGTGAACACCTGGGGGTCGCCCGCGAAACCGGGCGGAAACGTCATCGTGATCGAGTCGAAGGCACAACTTGGAAAAGGCAACCGCTGGGCGCGGGCGCGGAGGAGCGAAGCGCTCTTTGACTCTGCGGCGTTCCCCTCCGAACGCGCCGCGCGGCGAAATTTCTTTTGGGCGATGTTCAACATCGCCGACGACAAATCTACACCTATTGTCACGTAGCCTGCCGCGCACAAATCGAGCCATAGGTTGCCCGTGCCGCACGGAATCTCCAGCACGCGCGAACCGACGATCTGCGGAATCGCCGCGCGCGTCCATGCGCGCCAATGTCCGCGCGAAACTAGCGCGCTCACCCAGTCGTACGTAAAGGCAAAAGGGTTGTAAAAGAGACGAAAAGCCCAACGCAGGAATGCAACGTATAATCGCATAATTGCCCCGCCGCGTGGTCGTGCAGTTAATTATCCGGGGCTCACTCAACTACGCGACCAGGTGACAGATGTGGTACCGCAGGGTCATCGCCAAAGGTACTACAGACAAATGACTTGACCTGCGCTACAATGCAATCGAAGTCAAGCGCCAGGGCAGCGCTACTTCACCCCCCAAAAACTCAGGGTACCTCCTCCCCCTGAGTTTTTGTTTCGCGTTTCAGCGCCACCATCGTCAAGTCGTCGAAATGCACGCCTTCACCAGCGAACTCGGTGACTGCGCGCTTGATCTCATCAATCAACGCCTCAGGCGGGAGGTGCCTGTTCGCCATGACCAGATCGGCAAGGCATTCCGCGCCGAATTCTTCTTCTTGCGCGTTAATCGCGTCGGTCACGCCGTCGGTGTACATCAGTAGAACGTCGCCTGGCTCAAGCTCAAGCGTGTATTCCTCCAACGTGACGTTGGGCAACACGCCTAACGCGATTCCGCGTCCCCGCAACTCGGCCAGTTCTTGCCGCGCCGCGCGATAGAACAACGGGGGATTGTGTCCTGCGTTGACGTACGTAAAACGATGCTGCTGGGGATCAAGCACGCCGTGAAAAACAGTGACGAACATCTCTGCGCGCGCGTCCGCGAGAATTACGTCATTGGCGCGCTCGACCGTCTCACGCGGAGTCGGCTTGCCGATCGTCATTGTCCGCAGAATCGTGCGCGACAGCGCCATGAACATCGCCGCCGCCATTCCTTTGTCCGATACATCGGCAATCGTTATTCCCAGGCGACCACCGCTGAGCGAAACGAAATCATAGAAATCACCGCTGACCTCGCGCGCGGTCTGCCACATCGAACAGATCTGGTAGCCCGGGATGACGGGGCACGCTTCGGGCAAAAAACTGGTTTGAATCTGCCGCGCCAGTCCCAGTTCGTACTCCAGGCGGCGTTTGTCTTCCGCTTCGTGCGAGAGACGCGCGCCTTCGATCGCCACGGCGGCTTGATTCGCAATCGCCATCACCACGTCAATCTCATGCGCGGTAAAGCGCGTGGGGCGCGAACCCTGGTCTACTAGCATCGCGCCGACCACCTCGCCGCGCGTTGCCAGCGGCACGATCAGGAGTGAACGCACGCCGAATTTCTGCAAGTACGCGGGTTCGACCAGCGGACTGTTTGTCGCGTCTTCGATCATCAGGGGATTCGGTTCACGTACCAGTTTGCCGAACGCAGATTCGTTGTCGGTGGGGAAGCGCAACTTTTCGAATTCGGCTTGGAGCCCGCGAGAGAGTCCGTACGCCTTGGCAGGCAAAAACACGCGCGTGTGCGGGTCGAAGAGCAGGACAACACAACGCGCCACTCCGACGAGCAGCGGCGTGATCCGCACGACGGTCTCGAGCGCTTCATCCAGGTTCAGCGTGGCTGAGAGGTTTTGCGCAACCTGGAGCAGCACGTTGAGGTAATACGCCTCCTCCTTTTGCGAATTGTAGAGCCGTGCATCCTCGATCGCAATGGCAACTTGCGACGCCAGAGTCTTGACGATATACAGGTCGTCGGCGCTGAACGCGTTCCGTTGATCGCTTTCGACGTCGAGCACACCGGTCACTTTGGCGCCTATGGTGAGCGGCACCACGAGTTCCGATTTCGTCTCATCAACGGCTTTGTCGGGATACGGCGCAAAGCGCGGCTCCTTGGTCACATCGTTGACGAGCAACGGCTCTCCTGTTGCCGCGACCCAGCCCACGAGTCCATCCAGCCCGATCCGATAGCCGACGTTGCGCGCGCGCCACTCGACGCCGCGCGGGTGTGTACTGGCGCGAAAGATGGCGCGGCTCGCTTCCGCGTCCACCGTAAATACGTGGACGTGCGTGTAGCCAAATCGCTCGCGAATGAGCGCGACGACCTGCGGCAGCAACTCATCGAGATCGAAGATGGCTGTGACCTGGCGGCTCACTTCGCTCACCGCCCCCAATTGGGCAGCGCGCTTGCGCTCGCTGGCGTACAGGCGCGCATTCTGAATCGTCACCGCGGCTTGCGCGCACATCGAAGTCAGATTGCGCGCTTGCAGCGGAAAATACGCGCGGGCGCGCAAAATAAACAACGACAACGCTCCGATCAAATCGTCGCCTGCAAACATCGGCACGATCAGCGCGCCGCGCGCGGCGCACCCCGCGAGTTGCGCTCGCTCGCTTAACGCGCGCGCGGTCGGCATCGCTTCGAGCGGATAGACGAAGGCGCGCGGCAGATCCACCGCGCGGATCGGCTCGCGGTGCGCGGTGAAATACTCGAGCAGGGGAGAGCTGGACTGCGTCTCGTAGGGATGCTGTATCCCTTGCGCGGTGGCTTGCAGCACGACGAGCGCGCCGGCGGCTGGCGCGCGTTCGTGGTCGAAAAACTCAATGCGGTACAAGTCCGCGGGTGCGATCCGCCGCGCGTGGTCGTACAGCAGATCAACCACCTTTTCGGAGTCAAAGCTGGCTTGAGCGACCGCGCGCGCGAATTCATTGAGCACGGTCAGATCGTTGCCGCGCCGTTCGAGCCGCGCGCTCGCATCGGCAAAGCGCTGGACCACAACGGCAGTACCGACCAGTCCTGCGGCAATCAACAGAAAAATGCCTGAATCGTGAATGGAGTATGTCACGGCGAGAACCACGGCGAATGGAAGTGGCATCAATTCCATCAAGACCGAATACCACAGGGTACGCCGCAGGAAACCATCGAGAGCCGCCGTGCCGCCTCGGAGCAATTCGAGCAGTGCCCAGCCGATGTTGTCTGCCACGAACCACACCAGCACCGCGCTCAACAGCGGCAGGATCAGATCGAGCGTGACCTGGCGCGGCGGGAACATTCCGCCGAACAGCCTGTACACGTGCGTGCTTGCATACGCCATCCCGATTTTCAAGCCGGCGTTGAATAGCGGCATTTCGATCAAATCGCCGAACGTGTGTTTCGCCCGGCGCACTGCGCTCAGGAATAGGTACAGAAACCCGCTCGCCGCCGCGACCCACGCGCCCAGGATGGGGCCGAAGATCAGGACTGCCGCGAGATCCACAATACCGACGAGCGAATGCGTTATCTCGGGTGCAGCGTGAAAGCCCGCGCGTTTCAGGATAAACGACAGCGCGACGAAAAATGCCAGCGTTGGGAGATGGGGGAACCACGCGCTCCAGTCTGTCAACACGACCAAAGCGATCACGCCAAAAACACCGATCGCAAGGGAATAGGTCGTGGCAAGTAGGGAGTTACGGTTCATCTATCTGACCACCAATGGCAAGTGGATCGTATACCCCAACAATGACTGGATGAAACTGACAATCCGTTGCGTCGGGGTAGCATTGATATCTTGAATCGCAAAATAGCATTTCTACTGATAGATGCGGAATGTTGTCATCAAGATGGGCGAGGGAATCAAGGCATCTGGAATGCCCCATCGTCCTGGAACATCGAGAACAAACACTCTGGGGGGTCTCTACTCCATGGCGTTCGAAATCGCTTGCAGTGAATGGTCGTACCGATACTGAATACCCATATGATACTCAGTTTACTGCACTTGCGTTCACGGTTCGGGTTAACTTGAAGATGCCAGAGAATGCCCGAACACCCATCATTATGGTTCGGCCAGCAGCACTGCAAAAAGGTTCGAGTGGCGCCGAAAGCCGCGTATCATTCTAGCATAATACGAGCGTGGTTACAAATCATTCAGGCGAGCAACGTTGCTCGCCTGTTTTCTTTTTCGTCCGAATCCATACGGCGGAAAAAATGTTACTAGCAATGGTCGGGCTGACTATGTGGCGATAGCTTCAGAAATTGCTTTGAGGGAATGGTCATACCTATATTGAACACCAAAATGTCCATCATCGAATTCTTCGTGAGTATATTTGATGCCATGCTCTTTCAATCGCTTGGCAAAAATCCGCGCTCCGTATTGCAAATTGAATTCGTCGCGCAAGCCTGCGTCGAGATAGATCAGGCGCAGCGAGCGGAGCGCATCGGCGTACTTGTCCACGATGTAGACCGGATCCCATTCGAGCCAGCGTTTCCATACATCCTCGCACAGTTCGCCAGTTTCGAGGTCGAATGGCAGATCGAACCCGTGCCGCGCGTTCGGATTCGGCGAGTAGCACGCCGCCATCGCGATGATGTTGATTGCATCGCGAAAGTTTTTGTCTTTCGGGCGAATTGTGGGGATATTGTCCCAAAACTTGTCCAAGCCGCCCAGCTTGAGCAACGCCTTGAGCGCACTGATGATGTCCGGCTTATAGCACAACTCGAAATACATATCGCCACTATGCGACGCCATCAAGCCGAAGACACCAGGGTTCCGCATCGCAAGGATCACGCTGCCGTAGCCGCCGGAGCTTTTGCCGACAACCGCGCGATGATTGCGGTCGGCAATGGTCCTATAATTACTGTCGAAATATGGTACCAATTCTTTCACGACATGATCTTCGTACTGCCCGACTGCGGATGAATTCAAGTATTGGCTTCCACCGATACGCGCGAAACAGTCCGGCAACACGAGAATCATTGGGCGAACGGTTCCTTGCGCGATCAAGCGGTCCATCCGCTCGGCGATGTTCTCATCCCACGCGGCGTCGTTCAGCAGCATCGTCCCACGTCCGGTAAAGCCGGTGAGCACGTAGATGACCTGATACCGCGCGTTGCCGCTCTCGTATCCCGGTGGCAGATACACTGGCACGCGGCGCACAAACGGGTCGCCCAGCGGGTTATTTCGCAGAACGTCGCTGGTGATAGTTTCGATGACCACACTACCTTCAGACATAGAATCCCCCTAGATTACCACTGCACGGTTGGGCAAAACAGCTTCAATTTATAATTGCACCGTGGTCGTGAAATTTCAAAAGGCCCTGTTAAGCAGGTCTCGTCGCGCATAAAGAAGCCTCCGTTGCCACACCGCATTGCTCTGATCAATACTTGCCAATCGCTTCGATGACGAGGGCGAAAGGCCTTCGGCGGCAATGTGTTAGGGGCCGAGTTCTTTGATAGTGATAGAGCCGGTTCCGGCTGAATAAAATGGTGCTGTGCTCCGCCACCATTCGTCAGGCCGTCCATCAAGGGCGGCTTTTTTCTTT
>Ga0233422_10000721_pt1 | contig 15758 bp, 13 predicted proteins | sample Watercolumn_Mata_2_FD_182724 | JGI IMG/M metagenome (GOLD analysis project Ga0233422, IMG submission 182724) | Freshwater microbial communities from Lake Matano, South Sulawesi, Indonesia - Watercolumn_Matano_2014_110_MG | ecosystem: Environmental > Aquatic > Freshwater > Lake | place...
TAATCTTTGGAACATTTTTAAAGTTTTCTTGACCCAGAGACTGTATTCTTCTTTGGCTTTTTCGGCTTCAATTTTCAGACGAGCCATATCACGTTCAATAGAAACTTTTTCTTGTTCCAGATTGTGAATTTTGGCTGTTAAAGCGTCTTTTTTGGCTTGATCAAGTCCGGGAGTTTGCAATTCCGCAGCAGCTTTTTCACATTCTTTATAAGCTTTTCGATATTGTTTACTATTTTTGCGATATCTTTCAGCAAGAGTTTGAAGCTCTTTAATCAATCCTTCGCGAGGTGCTTCCACTTCCCAATTACCAAGCTGCATAAATCCTTTTTCTACTCTCTCGGCAGTAGAGGGATCTTCTAAAGCTTCTTTGGCTACTGTCCCTATGCGGCCTTTTGTTTCGGCTGCTTCGGTGTCTGTTTCTACTCTGGAGACAGCGTCTTCTGCTTCCTTTTTGGCTGTAGCGACTATATCTTTTGATTGAGCTTCATCTAATTGTGCAAGATATTTGTCCTGTGATTTTTCGGTTAACGGACCTGAATGAAGATAGGTTTCTTTGAGAATTTTTAATACTTGTTCTCTTTCATTTTCACCTCCTTCGATGGCTTTTAAAAATCGAGGGATTTGAGTTCCTCTATTTGGGAATTTGCCATCGGCGATAGCTTTCATCAAAAGATAATATGGATTTTGAGGATCTTTTGGATAAGTACCATCGCGTAAAATATCGCATTTATACAACTTGTCCACGATGCGTGCATCCAAAGCGGAAGGCCCTTTAAATTGGCTTTCTTGAAGCCCTAATCTCCTTATTCTTCTCTCTTGATCTTTGGTCAAAGCTCCCGTTTTTTGAAAAGCTTCTGGGCGAGTCTTTGGAACCTTTGGAACTTTTGGCCCTTCCGGCTGATCCGCGAAGTGAATCAAACGGGTTTCTTTTAGAGTGAGCTTATTGTAATGAAAATGTGTAAACATTTAGATTATGGTTTTTTAGGGGCTGGTGCTGGGATTCCTAGAGCGCCTCTTAGTGTTGTTAATTTTGTAGCATCTATAGCCGGAACTTTTCCCGCTTCTTTTTCATCTATGCTTAGCTGTCCTCCAGCAGTCCTTCCAACTCTTCTACCTCTGGCTGCAGGTTTAGGAATAGCTCCTCCTTCTAATTTTTTTAATGCTCCACTTGCTGGATCTACCTCATATACTTCAGTATCCGATACTACTACAGTTACACCACCTGCCCCTGCAAATATATCACCATTTCCGGTAAAACTACCACCCTTACTGGCTAATGCTCCTGAAGTGAATCCTCTCCTGGCAGCCTGTGCTTGTGCGCTTGCGGTCCTTTGTATTCTGTCAGCATCTGCACTGCCTCTCTGATCTAGTGTTGCTTTAGCTGCCTCTATTTCTGCTTTTTGCTCTGTTCTAAATTTATCATCAGCTGCTAATGGATTAAATTTTCCATTTACTGAATCCCATTTACCAACTTCTCCATCGTTCCTTACGTAATAGTCTTCTTTGATTTGTTCAAAGCCTGAGGTAGATGGTTCCTTAGAAGCGGCCGGATCCGGTGTAGGACCAGGAGTGGCTGGTTTTGCGCCGGGAGTAGCTGGAGCTGCTGGGGCTCCTGGGGCTGCGACCGGAGCAGTTCCTACATTAGCTAAATCTCCTTCATTTATCAGTCGATATATTTCTGCACCTGCATCTTTTCTTTCTTGTGAACCTTCTTTCGCCTTTTCATATTTTTCTATAGCTGCGTTCAGTCGTCCATATTTTTCTGGATGTCTCTTTAGATCTGCAACGACTTCCGGATTCCTTTTGATTTCTTCCGCGGTAAGAGTTCCTGCTTTAACTTTTTCTCCTAAAGATCTTAATGCTCCGATATAGCCTGGAGCATCCGTGGCTTGTTTAAGAGCATCCGATGTAACGCTCCCTTGAAGCCCAAACTGTTGTCCAAGAGGAGAATTTACCAATCTCATATCTCTTTGATTTAGCTTATCTTGTAATTGATCTACGAAAGTCGTAACAGCACCCAAACTGTATTTCTGTCCACCAATTGGAACCCATGGAATGTACTTGAACGGAGCAGTGCCAAGGAATTTTCCTGCAGCAGATAATTTATCTTTGATCCAGCCTGTTGCAGCTCCGGCAATAGTGCCTTCAGCAGAGGTAAATACTCCCATCCAAATGACAGCAACACAACCTACAGCCACGATCAATTCTTGTAATGTGCTCATTCCCATAACCGGGATACCCATTGATAAATTTGTACCTACTGCCAATACGGAGTTCATATTTTGTTGTTGAACAGCCTTTAACATAATCCATCCAATCGACAGAGATAGAGCTATTGGAATTGGAACTATTAAATGTTTTACGAAGTGTTCAGAAATTTTATTAATCGCGCCGAGCTGTTCTTTTAAAGAAGGAATTGCAATCGCTACAATCAAAAGCGGTGAAACCACGACTGATAACCACATCACTACTAGTCTGGCTAATAGAACCAACAATAGAGCCACAAATGATGCAGCAAAGAGCACATACATAACCACTCCAAAAATTGCACTTAAAGCAACTTTCGCTAGATCATCTACAGTTTGTAATCCGGCAAGATCTTGCTGAGGCATCATGTGAACATTCATCATGTTAACAGCCATAGCAAGAGCTACGTTGCCAGACTTGAAGGCGTCAAAATAGGCCAGTCCATCCTCTGCTAAAAGTCTTCCATCACAAACCGGATGTTTTTCTGCATCTTCTAACTCTTGCTCAAAGGCTTTCTGTTGCGTCTCCTCTCCCGGGGCGGTTAGTCCTTGTATTTCCGCGAAAGTATCGGTAGTTTGGAATTTTATCTTATATTTTTGAGCTATACGTTTGAAGGCTAATGTTTTTGCTTTATTGTTTAAATTAGAGTCTTCAAATCCTGGTTTGGCACCACCATTTTCGTCTTCAGCTTCAGCTGCTGACACTCCAGCAAGATTGTAACAGAGTGATTTGATTGTTTCCTTATGATTGGAATTATTATTATCAAGAATTGCTCCTCCATTAACTTCATTTGGCAGGGCAAAAATTGCAGTGGTTATGATATTTACTGCATCCAAAGCGACTTTGATTCCTAAAAATGAAAAATTCACGGCTATAATTCCTACGATCAATTTGGGTAATATTGTTTTAATAGCATAAGCTCCGCCGTCCTCTCCTATTCCTAAAATATTGTAGAGAGCTATTCCCACCAAAGCGATAACGAAAAAGATGTTTACGATATTGCGAATAGGCACCCATAAGGCTCTTAATTGTTGTCCCATTCCTCCTCCAAATAAAAGGCTATTGTCCATCAAGCCTCCAATCAAATACAGTACCGGCCAAAGTAATTTATTAAAAAAGGATTGTACTGATAACAAGCTTCGCAACCTAGTCATTGTTTCTGCTGTCTGATCCTGAGTTGTCCCTGTAGGGGCGGCGGGATCGGCCCCAGCGGCATAAGCAGTGTAATGATTGTCGTTTTCGGCGACATAATTGACAATTTGTGGCGCATTTACGACAAGCACTAATGACAATAGAATCATTAGAATGATTCTTTTTATCCAATTTTTTTGTTTTAGTTTTATCATGGTACTTATTGAAAAAGAATTTTTAATATAGTTGAAATAAAATAATGATTGTCGATGACGCTTGCTGGCATAAAGAATGTGGCGGCAATACCGGTAAGTTTTGCTCCAGCATAACAAGCTCCAATGCCCCCGCCGACTTTACAGGTAGTTCCAAAAACTCCTCCCTTTTCTTCTGGCGCCACTGATTGGCTAGCCATAGCAGCATCGGTAATATTTCTTTGGGCTTGAGCCTGTTGAGCTTGTGGATCAGGAGTTCCTGATCTTCCTTCTGTTCGAGATTGAGCCTCTTGATTAGGAATTCTACCTTTTCCTCGACTTCCTTTTCTTTGACGAGTCCCATCTCTACCACGAACTATCCGATTAGGAATTTGTAATCTGTTTTTTTCGGGCATTCCTCCAGCGATCAAAGGGGCTCCTTCAAGTCCACGACTTGGAGAGGTTCCTTCACTCACTCGAGAGCCTAATCCACTTTGAGCACGAGCTGTTTCAGAAGCTCTCTCTCTTGCCATTTTCTGAGCTTCAGCTTGTTTTGGAAGCTCTAAAGCTCCTGGCTGTAATGGATCCGGAAGTGCTCCGGGAATTACGATTTCAGGTTCTTCTTTATCATCTCTGATTTCTGCTGCAACTTGTTTTTCTCCTCTTTTGTTGGCGAATTTTTCGTAAGCATTTGCATAAGTGGCAGTTTGCTTAATTTCTGTTCCCAAACTCACATCTGTGATCATTGTCCCGTCCCCGTAATACAATTGGCCATCTTTATCGATGTAAATATTTTCAAGATCTTCTTTAGTCATCTTGATTCCTTTTCTTTTGCAAACAGCCAAGATTTCCGTAATTTCTATAGCTGTCAGGTTTAGTTTTTCAGCATTTCCAATCCCTACCTGATATTGTAAAGTTTGGCTTATGGCAGCTCCTACAGCAAGAGTTGTTACCGCTGTCCCGTCTCCAGAATAAATTGTTCCACCGCTTCCAACATAATAATTGTCCAATTGGCTTGATGAAATTGTCGTTCCTTGTTGACGACATTTTTCGATCACGTCAGCTTTTTCTTTATCTGAAAGAATCAGTTGCTGATAAGTCTCATCTTTAGCTCCTGCTTGAGCTAATCCTCCTCCGCCCGCAGTTTGCATTTTAAATTTAAAAGCCTCTGAAACTGCGTTTTGATAATCAGCAATTATGGTCATTGGATTTTGACCAATTCCCAGTTCGTTGAAAATATTTGCGAATTCTAGAATAGATTCTTTGGTCATCTTGGCATCGCGAATCATGTTTTCGAATTTTGGAACAGTCTTCTGAAAATAGGATGAATATTTTTCTTTTTGATCTTCTGGTAATTCATTCAAATAATCCACGAAATCTCTGGCCTTGCGAGGCAGTGCCTCCGGGATCTTATTGCCGTTGGCTAATTTTAAATGTTTCACGTATCCAACAAATATTTCAACTCCTGCATATCCTGAAAAGGCATTTCTAAACACACCACTTGTACCAGTCCATTCCGGGGAAGTGTTCATTTTTTGTGCCAATAATTTTATGATTTCAGGTTTATTTTGCATATTACGTTGTTTGTGGTTTTGGGGATTCCTTACCTTGAGCTATAGCTAAATTTTCTTGGTAAGTCTCGACGGCTGTATCTCCTCCGATTTTTAGTTTTGAAAAAGCCATTGTAAGTTTACGAAATCTGGTGGAAGTAGTTTCCGGATTTTCTTTGCCTTCTATTGCTTCTAGTTGGGCTAAAATTTTGTCATAATTTTTGCCGGGATTTTGAGACTCTTGAAACTTTAAAAATTCTTTAAACTTGGCGACAGTGGCTTCTTTTTCTTGTAAATTTTCGTTACTATCAAGTTTTGAATTAACAAATTCCGATAAAGCTATTACTCCAAAATTTTGATCGCCTTCCAGCATAGTTTTCCATCCTCTCGGGCTGGCTGAAACAACGGATAAAATACCGTCTTGTGATTTTTTTATATCCCATGATTCGATTGTATCTTTTCCGGCAACGATTTCTCCTAAAGTCTTATCACTATCAGCAAATGTGGCCGCTGCGATTTCTCCAACTCCAATCCAAACTTGTGGAATTTTAGCTATGTATGACGGATCTTCTTTAATTTTTTTCCAGTTACAAATTCCGTTCAAAAGAATGGTCATACTTCCTGCTATATATCCAAAAGTTGTGAGGACATTTTTCAAAGTGAGCATTTCATTAGCCATGTTTTTTGCTCCATAAGATTCTCCCATGAGATATTGTGCTCGTTTTATGTAATCATATTTTTCTTCCCATAAAGCAGCCATAGCTCCGATTTCTGTGTCTGAAAAAGTAGCTTCTCCCGCTAAATATTCTTCGGCTTCCAGTGGAGACACTGCTCCTTGGTGACAGAGAGTTGTTAAGAATTTCTTTTTACCATCCGGTTCAGCTTTTAATTTTGGATTTTCCAAAGCTTTTGCGACAATAGCCTTTCTGTCTTCTGGTTTTGCAAAAGCTAACAGAGTGCAAGCATAAGAGAAATTAGGTTCAGGAATATCTGTAGGGTTTTTCGGATTTTCTAAAGCCTTTACTATACTTGCATACACCTTGTCTTTTCTTTCTTTGGAGTCAGCACTGCCATTTTGATTTACTCCAGGCAGTCCCATTACGTATCTTAAAGCGTCTTCCACCCAGCTAAATTGTGATTTTTCTTGACTTGTAGTCAACTTCAATAATTCTGCAAATTTTTCCCCGTATTGCTCCATTTTTGCTAAAGTTTCCACAGTAAGCCTCATGTCTGCCGGAGTCATATTGTCTATCTGGGCCTTGATAACTTCTGATCTTTGACGAACTAAATCGGTTAGTTTGGCTATGGCTTTGTCTCCCTCTTGACTGGTAAGATCCCGAACCATTTCGTCCCAATTTCTTAGGACTTCATCTAATGGTTCCATCATCCTAGCCATTACAACTTCTTCTGCAAAGTTAGCACGATCAGTATGCCAGGCGTCCATTTTGCCTTTTACATGCCTTTCAGTAGCTTTGATTGTATCTGCTACGTCTTCTGGTAAATGTTCTGGGTAATATCTTAATGTCATAATCTTAGATTTTAAATAATCTTACGAAAACGTCACTTAAGGATTCTGATTTCCCATCCATTTCCGGAATCTTTGAGATTAAATATTCTCTGATTTCTGATGGGTTTTGGCCAGCTAACTGAATTGTAATTTCTCCCACGAAATCCCCTTCCACTCTAAGGTTTAAAGTCTGCACAAAAGGAGGTTCATAAATCATCCAAAAAGCTTTGATTTTGCTGTAAGAATATTTGCGGAAACCAACTTTTATACCAATTTCAGAAATTTTTATTTGGACATTTCGTGGGTGCTCCAAGTGAACCAAAGTGTGGACAATTGCGAAAATTACGATTACCAGGGCAAACGTCCAGGAATCGTAATAAAGGCTTAGCCCTGCGGTTACAATTACTAGAAGCAACATAACTATTTTCCACACGATCCCCCTCTCGTGCACTACGTATTCTGGTGCTTCCCAAGAGATTACAGCTTCATCGAAAGCTGAATAAGCGTTTAAAAGAGCGTGACGATATTGCTGCCTAGCTTCTTTCTTTTGTGCCCTGTGAAGTTTATGGGCATGGTATTTTTCTTTTATTTTCTTGAGCATTTGTTTTGGTTTTTATTTTTTAAATCTTATTATTTTATCATAAAAAGCCCCTAAGAGAAAGGGCTTTATATGTATATTTCCGCTGTGGAAAGAAAAATCTTTAGGTTGTGAATGGAATTAGAGCCACAAGTCTTGCGTTTTTTACGGCTCTCATAACCATTTTTTGGTGTTTTAGACAGTTCCCATTGTAGTACTTTGGAACGATCTTTTTGTACTGAGAAATGTACTTTTTGATCAATCCTACGTTTTTGTAATCAATAAAATCGATTTGATTGATACAAAATTGGCATTTACGACCTTTATAAGATGGCATAAGAAATTAAGTTAAAATGATTAAAATAAGTTATCGCCTTCAATTTCTGGAGTGATGGCTGGAGCTTCCGCCTCTGGTGTTTGAGCCGCAGCTGCAATTTCGGCATCAGCATAATCATCACCACTAGATCTCTTTTCAAGCATAATCATGTCTTGTAAAACGATTTCGGTGCGAAATCTTTTGCCTCCCTCGGCATCCCAGCTTCTAGTCTTGAGATATCCCTCAAGATATACTAATTTTCCTTTTCTGAGGTATTGATGACACAGCTCGGCAAGTCTTGCCCATGCTACTACCTCATGAAATTCAGTAGATTTTTTTCTGTCGCTGCCTTGAGTCATCCATTCACGATTTGTGGCAATTCCGAAAGTTACGACAGATTGTCCGCTTTGAGTAGCTTTCATTTCCGGATCTCTTGTTAAGTTGCCAATTAAAATGACTTTGTTTACTGATCTCATATTGAGCTAATTTATTAGTTTATAATGTGATATCTGGATCGTCGATAATGCTTTTCAATTTAGCATCTACATCTTCCAGAGTAGCTGCTTGTTTTTTAGCCTTTGGCTTTTCCGTCTTCTCTTCTGTTTCTTCGATCGGTTCTTCTTTCTTCACTTTCTTTACCGGTTTTTTCTCTTCTTTTTCCTCTTCTTTAGCGGGTTTTTCTTTTTTCACAAGCTTTTCTTCAGATTTTTTTGGAGGTTCCGGTCTTTCAAAACGACGATTAGCTCCATTTCTACCCCCTCTGTTATCACCTTTTTCGGCCTTTTCCTTGGCTTCTTCTTGAGCTTTTAAAGCCTCTTCTTTAGCAATTTCTTCATACTCCGCTAAAGTTTTGATTTCATAATTCTTTGGAGTTTTTTGGATCAAATATCTTAATACTCCTTGGTGGATATTTAATTGTTTTTCAAAATCCTTCACCTTGATTGGATCAGCGGTAAAGTTAAGAACAATGTAAAATCCCTGTTTTTGCTTCTTGATAGTATAGGCCATTTCACGAAGTCCCCATAAGTCTTCATGGGTTACTTTTCCACCGGCTTCAGTAATAAGTTCTTTCATTTCTTTAAGAACTCCGTTGGTTTTCTCCTCGCCTAGATCCGGCTGGAGAATAAGCATGATTTCATACTTAGGAAAGCTTGTTTCCGTCATATTTTCTTTGGGTTATAGAGTGGTTTTCTTATTAGCCCTATGCATGTTTCAGCATAGAACAGAAAATCCTAATTTTTAAAGCAGACGGACTCTATCAAAAGGGTATTTTTTTTGCAATAGATAAAGACAATATTGCCTTCAAAACGTCAAGTTTTTATTAAAAATGCCCCGGAGGTGTCCATAAAAAATCAAGAGCATTTTTTGGCTTGCCAATAATCTTTTTTTCGTATATAGTCTTCCCTCAATATATTAGCCTGAAATAATAAGCTCGGGATGTCAACGAGGCAAGCTTGTCCCCACTCTAGAAAATTCGGCATAATATATAAGTGACATTTTGTTTAAAAAACTAATGAACGATATTGAGACAACAACAATGGAATCTCTTCTGGAAGTAAATCACTTCGCTAGAAGACATCGTCATCTAAAGGTTTTTTCAAAAGCCACCTTGGTGAAAATGCATGCTTTAGAGTTTTTTAAATGGCTTTCTTCTCCTATTAGTAAGTTTTTTCATAATAGAGCTTTTCAAGCTGTTGTGAAATTCGCAGAAGCTGTTTCTCAATCTATTGCTAAAACTTTACCAGTACTTTCTCCTCAGAAAAAAATTGTTTTGCAATCTGCTTTGTTGGCCTTAGCTGCATTTTTGGTAAGTACTCTTAGCCCTGGAGTGGGAATCAACGTAATTGAAATGGATTATTCCAGTGAGTATATTAACGAATATTCTTTGCCTGGAGACGTGCTTGTAGCTGATGAAAATGGTTATTTGGTAAAAATTAATCCCCAAACAGACGAAGCTAGCCGTATTGGAATGACTGACTATGCTGTGCATACGGTAGAAGGCGGTGAATCTCTATCTCAAATTGCCGAAGAGTATGGAGTGAATGTTGAAACAATTATGTGGGAGAATAAGCTGGCGAATGCAAATACTCTAAGAGTTGGTCAAAAATTGGTTATTCCTCCAGTTAGCGGTATCAGTTACAAGATTGCTAGCGGAGATACTTTGGATAAAATTGCGAAAAAATACAATGTAACCAAAGAAGCAATTATTGCCCAGAATGGGCTAGAGGGAGAAACTGTAGTAAAAGGTCAATCTTTATTCTTGCCTTGAGCTAAGCCAATTGTTCCTGTAAGCACAATCGCTTCCGGGTCTAAGGCTAGGTATGTTTCGGCTACAGGAACAAAATCTTATGCTTCTGTAAGCAGATCTGATGCCACTCCTTCTGTTGGAAGAATTTTTATTTATCCAACCATGGGATCTATTACGAATGGATATAAGGCTGGTCACTATGCTATCGATATCGCAGACAGATCAAAACCTGCCGTTTGGGCTGCCGGTGGCGGAACTGTTGTAAAAGCTTCTTCCGGAACATGGGGCGGTGGCTACGGTAACCATGTGATTATCGATCATGGAAACGGTGTAAAAACTCTATACGCACACTTGGATTCGCTAAATGTCTATGATGGGCAAGCTGTGAGCCAAGGTGATGTAATCGGTATTATGGGTAATACAGGTCGTGTTTATGGCGCAACCGGCATCCATCTACACTGGGAAGTCATCGATAACGGAGTGAAAAAGAATCCGACGTTGTATTACTAATTAGCTTAGCACTTCAATCAATCTGTCGTGCTCTATCGCCTTTTTGAGTTCCATGGCAATTCTTTCGCCATAGCTCATTGATTCACCGTACAGATAGGTCGTACAAGGCGTGAATCTGGTGCCAGGTGAGCCTGGAATGCGCATACTGACATCAAAGGCCACAAATTCTTCTTTGCCTTCATAAGCTGCGATAGCGCCTTGTAGAGCGAATGGGCCGATGATTCCGGGAGCTACTTCTTTTTTCAAAGTTTTGACGAATTTCTCACCCGCTTGGAAAGCTTTTTCGAGGATAGATTCTTTTGTAGTACAAGCAATATGTCCGGTTTCAATCATGGAAGGCTTGTATCCGGATTTGATTAATTCCATTTGAGTTTGAGCATCAAGTCTGAGGAAACCATCAAGGCTGGTCTGTCTTCTAGTATCTGTTCCCATTATCTCGAGTTCGTCTTCGAGTGGAGAATAGAAATAATTGAAGTTGATTTGAGCGCCGAGGATGAATTCTTCGATGACGGATTTGTCGAGATCGGGCTTATTTATTTTCCCTTCAGCGATCATTTTTTCGCTGATATTTTTGTAATCTTCAGGTTTTGTAATGATGAAAAATGCCCTCTCGTAGCCACGAATCGCCTCGTTTACTTTTACCAATAACGGGCCACCTTTTTCGTCCACAAAATATTTATGAAGCACTTTTCCGAGTTCTTCATCACTCATTTTACTGTCTCCCGGACGAATGATTTTCGGCATTCTGATGCCGGCTTTTTCCAGCAGATAATACTGATTTTTGGGATAATCTCTTTCTTCCAATTTTACCAATTCTCTACTCCCGAAAATCGGAACTTTGAATGAATTTTCAATTTCAGCAAAATCGCAATATACCCAAAAATATCTATTATGAATGAAAATCGTATTTAGTTTTCGAAGTTGTTCTTGGATTTCCGGCTTCACAATGTCCTTGAAATGATCGACCAAAATTATCTCATCAATACAACCAATCTCGCCTTTTGGAGAATGAATGTCTTTGCGAGTTTTGTAATATTTTGAATAAGTAGCGTCACGTCCTTTCATGCAAACAGCCATAGTTCTAAAGCCATATTTTTTGGCTCCACTGCATACATCTAAAGCGCTATGCCCTCCGAGAACTCCGATCGTAATATTTTTCGGATCGTAGTTTTTGAGAATTTCTAAAATGTCATCTTGATTTAACATGAGAATAAAAATTAAAAATCAAATTTATTGTCCCTATTCTAGGCGATACCGAGATCCGCCGCAACTTTTGTCAGAGCATCGATCACATTTTTGATGTGCTCGTCTTGGTCTATATTCATTTCAGCAATGCCCTTGGCGATATCTTCACGGCTTATCTTAGCGGCAAAAGCCTTATCTTTTAATTTCTTTTTTACAGATTTTACTTCCATCCCATTGATCTTTTCCGGCCTGACATATGCTGCCGCCATCACAAATCCGGAGAGTTCATCAACTGCAAATAGAGTCTTTTCCATAAGAGTGTCTCTGCTTACTCCAGTATAATCGGCATGACCTTGGATCGCTCTGATGATATCTGGTTCAACGCCTTTTTGTTCCAAAATTTCTTTACCTTTTTGAGGATGATTATCCGGGAACATTTCATAATCAAAATCGTGTAAAAGGCCTGTGCATTCCCATTTTTCAACATCTTCTCCAAATTTTTCAGCATAAAATTTCATTGAAGCTGCTACTGCGTAAGCATGTTTCAGCAAACTTTCCGTTTTGGTAAATTCCTTCAGAATTTCTAAAGCTTGTTCTTTAGTCATATTGTTACATTAAAAATTACCCTAGAACTTTTTCGATTTTATCCTGTTCGATGGCCTGTTTGATATCGCGAGCCAGTCTTCTACCTGTACTCATTGGCTCATTGTATCTTAAAGTGGTATATGGAGAGCCATTGATATATGGATTTGTGCCGGCAACGATTCTGGCTGAAATTTCGAAAACATAATAATTAAGCTCAGGATCAATCACTCCTTCCAAGCAGAATGGACCAAAAAATCCACCATCCACCAATTTCTTTGATTGTTCAACAACTTTATCTCCCATTTCAAACATATTGGTGAGAAGATATTCTCTAACTACCAATGGAGTGTTTCCAACGATTGTATAAGTTGTGTGAATATTGGCTTCCACTTGATCCTTTGCGGCAATTCGTCCGATAGAATCGGCATTGGATTCATATCTCTTATCAAATCCCATAATCTCTAATTCTCCAGTTAATTTGCTATAGAAATAATGTGTATATACCGGAACCCCGACAATATATTCTTGGATCGCAAAGCCGTCGTTATCCGGGAATTCTTTAATTCTTTGTTTAAATTCTTTTTCGTTATTGGCAAGGAAATAACCTTGCCCACCTTTTGCTCCGTGAAATTTAATAATCACCGTGCGATCAATGTCTTCCGGTTTCTTGATAATTTTAGGAACCTTAATCCCGGCGTCCACAAGCCATTGTCTTTGTTTTCCTCTGTCTGCTTCATGTTCCAAGATGCCTCGAGCTCCATAATGCATCGCTTTAATATCTTTGGCTTTTGAGGCTCCTACATGTGCCACAAATGAACCATGAGGAATTAGAATTGCATTCTTTTTTACCAATTGAGGTTCAATTTTAAAATAGTCTTTGAAGGAATCTATGCTGATAATTTCATCAGCAACTTTATATGATTTATAAGGCCTTTCTGAGCCTTTTTCGCAAATACAAATAGTCTTAAATCCTTCGTCATGAGCACCCTTTAGGATTTGTAAAGCCGTGTGGCTACCTAATGTCGCAATGCAGTAGTCGTTTATATTCCCCATATTTATAAAAATTAGATCTTTTGTGTATTGTACAAAGACTATTTAGATTTGTCTATGATTTTTTAATTTAGAAGGATCGCCCCGCCAATAACTACCAAATATACCGCAAATCCATTAAGGGAATATTTCTTCAAAAGTTTCATTAAGATTGCAATACTGAACAACCCGAAAATGAATGAGGTAATAAATCCGATTATTAATGAAAATGCAGAAATATCGTGAGTAAGAGTGTCAGAGTTTTTAATGAAAGTGAAAATTCCCGCTCCGAGAATTGCCGGGAGCCCTAATAAAAATGAAAATCTGGCGGCTTGTGACCTCTCTATTCCCTGAAAAAGTCCGGCGGCAATAGTTGATCCGGAACGAGATACTCCAGGAAGAAGAGCCAATGATTGAGCTATTCCAATAATGATGGCTTTGCGGAAATTTAGTCCCGCAATTTCAGCAGCTCCTTCTTCGCATTTGAAAAAATCTTTGATTTTATTGATTGCTTTCTCGATCACACCTTTGAATGTTGACGAATAATATTTGCTATAAAAAGCTTCTGCTGCGTAATAAGCTGTGCCCATGATAATCATGAGGGTGGCTACAGCTTTTAAATTTCTAAATTTTTCATCTATCCAATCCCCAAAAAACACGCCTGCTATCACTGCCGGAATAGTTCCCACTACAATGTAGGCGATCAGTTTTGTATATGGATTCGCCCATTTAGATTTTCCTATAAACAGGCCGAAAAAGGTCTTAAGCAACTGCCAAACATCTTTCCAAAAATAAATTAAAATTGCTAAAAAAGTTCCCATGTGAACAGTAACATCAAAACTTTTTAGAAGTTCCGTTTTTAGTTTTAAAAATATTTCCGCCAAAACTAAATGTCCGTCTGAAGAAATTGGCAAAAATTCAGTAATACCCTGAAGTGCTCCAAGGATCAATGATTGTAGTAAATTCATAAGGATGAGTTTTAAAGCCTATAATTTTTAGTGCCTAAAATATCTGCGTCCTGAGAATACCATGCTGATTCCTAATTCGTCAGCTCTCTTAATAACTTCATCATCACGAACCGATCCTCCCGGCTGAATAATAGCAGTTACTCCATTTTTCACAGCGAGTTCCATCGCGTCTGTAAATGGGAAGAAAGCATCTGAAGACATTACTGAACCCTTAATTCTGTCTCCTCCTTTTTGACAAGCGATGGAAACGCTATCAACTCTAGACATTTGGCCAGCTCCAACGGCCATAACCACTTTTCCTTTGGACATAACCACAGCATTACTCATAACGTGCTTTACAACTTTGGTGGCGAAGAGCATAGAATCTATTTCTTCATCAGTTGGTTTCTTTTTAGTAACTACCTTGAGATCTGCAGGCGTTAATTCATACATATCTTTGGTTTGAATAAGCAAACCACCGGCAACTTTTTTGATATCAGTTTTTAGCATGTCGAGCTTTAGCTCGCCAGTTTCTACGATTCTTAAATTCTCTCTAGTCATCAATCTTTCCAAAGCTTTTTTCTCGAAAGAAGGAGCAATAATCATTTCCACAAACATTTTCGCTTCTTTCATATAATCAACAATTGCTGGAGTAATCTCACGATTTGAAGCGATGATGCAACCAAATGCAGACATCGGATCGACTTGATGAGAAAGTTTAAAAGCTTCTTCAATAGTTGTGCTGCTTGCAACTCCGCATGGATTATTATGCTTAATCATGACAACTGTTGGTTCTTTGAACTCCTTTACAAGTTCCAAAGCGCTATCTCCATCAACGATATTGTTGAAGGACATTTGTTTACCATGAAGAACTTTTGAATTGGTAATATTGGCATCTTGATTTTCCGGATTGCGGAAGAAAGCGGCTTTCTGCTGAGGATTTTCGCCATATCTTAGACTACATAATTTTTCATAATGAAGATCTAATAATTCTGGCTCATCGAGCTTAATTCGGAGATAACGTTCAATTCTATCATCATATCTATGGGTAAGAGTGAAAGCTTTTCTGGCTAATTTTTTACGGAACTCTAAGGTGGTTTCGCCATTTTTTTCGATCTCATTTGCAACTTCATCGTAGTCATTTGGATCAGCAACAATGGTGACAAACTTGAAATTCTTGGCCGCACTTCTGATCATAGAAGGTCCGCCGATATCGATATTTTCAATTGCTTCTTCTTCGGTGACATTTCCATTTTCAGTTACTTTTTCAAATGGATATAAATTCACAACCACTAAATCAATCATCTTAATGCCGTTTTTCTCGGCTTGTTCCATGTGAGCCGCCTTATCTCTGAGAGCAAGTAAGCCTCCATGAATTTTAGGATGAAGCGTTTTGACTCTTCCATCCATCATTTCCGGAAATCCTGTATAGTCGGAAACCTCGATTACGTTTACTCCCCCTTCTTTCAAAGCTTTCGCTGTGCCTCCTGTTGATAAGATCTCAATACCTTTGGTAGATATTTTTTTGGCAAATTCAACAACGCCAGTCTTATCAGAAACGCTTATTAGTGCGCATTTAATTGGCATAGTAAGTTTGGTTAAAGCCCTCTTAAACCAGAGCAATTTTAATGATATGAGGAGAGAAGTCAATAGAAGGATTTTGTGATGTTATTTTATCGGATCCCATCCCCCTTTACTCCATGGATTGCAGCGAATAAGTCGCCAGATAGATTTT
>Ga0233422_10000722_pt1 | contig 15748 bp, 16 predicted proteins | sample Watercolumn_Mata_2_FD_182724 | JGI IMG/M metagenome (GOLD analysis project Ga0233422, IMG submission 182724) | Freshwater microbial communities from Lake Matano, South Sulawesi, Indonesia - Watercolumn_Matano_2014_110_MG | ecosystem: Environmental > Aquatic > Freshwater > Lake | place...
AACAGGTTCGACAAGGTCGATAGGGGCTTGGAACCAGTGCACCTCAGGATTGAGATGGTTTTGCCTTTCCAAGTCTACAGGGACCTGCAAAGGCACAGGATCCTGTCGCAGTATGACCAGCTGCTTACGACAGAGCTTGGCTATCACACTCCTGAAGAGATACTAGAGATAGGGCGTAAAGATGATTGGGACAGAGCGATGGAGATGGTGGCCAGACTAAATGAGCGGGCAAGAGGAGTTCATCCATACCAATCGCAATATCCTGTCACCTTCGCCTTCAACAAGAGGTTCCTTGTTGATATCAGCCTCAGAGAGGTCTTCTGGATGACTGAATTGAGAAGCGGCACAGCAGGCCACGAGATATATAGGGGATTAATGCACAGCATTAAAGAACAGCTGGACACCATACCAGAGTTGGAAATGATAACACCCTACATGTTCGTCGACATGAACAAGTATCCAATAGGAGCTTTGAACCAGGAAAGGTTAAGGCAGTTGGGAAGAGCTTAGCATTATACATTGCAATTCAACAATCTATTTAAACATCAAGGTTTCTCGTTTTGATTATGGGGGGGAAATTATTTGTAATTGAAGGAGGGGATGGTTCTGGCAAAGCCACACAGACCCTGCTTCTCAAAGCAAGATTGGAAAAACAGGGGTTCAAGGTCAATATCGTGGATTTCCCTGTGCACCACACAGCTTTCTACGGCAGGATGGTTGACCGCTATCTTAGGGGAGAGTTCGGAGAGCCAAGCGAAGTCAACCCTTACCTTATCGCAATCTTATATGCCAATGACAGGCGCGCTTTAAAGGAATATATGCAAAGATGCCTTGAGCAAGGTAACATAATCTTGGCCAACCGTTATACACAATCCAACAAGGCTTTTCAAGGAGCCAAGTTCAAGACCATGGAAGAGCAGGATGCATTTTTTGAATGGAATGATGAGCTCGAGTATAAAGAACATGGCATCCCTAAACCTGATTTGGTTATATATTTGTCTGTGCCTAGAGAGGTGGGCAATGATTGGGTTCTCAAGAAGGAAAAGAGGGATTACTTAGGCACTATCAAGATGGACAAGCATGAAACCAACCTGGATCTTCAGAAAAAGGCAGAAGCCGTCTATGAAAGGCTTGCGGACAAAGAAAAGCTTTGGAAGAAGATAGTGTGCTTTGAGAAAGGCCAGATGCTTTCAAGAGAAGCCATAGCAGAGAAGGTGTGGCGCATGGTAAAGCCTTATCTAAAGCCAGTAAAGCAGAAGAAATTGTTCTAGAGTTTAATTCTCTTCCTCTTTGGTTTCAAAGAATTTGGTCAAAACCTTGCTGCTCCTCTTCGCCTCATAGCTGATTCCGTTTGCCATCGTCTAAGCCCCTTTTTTATGCAGCTTTTTAGTATGACTTGGTTTATAAAGTTAGTTGTCCTTTGAAATATAACTGACAACATATAACTAGCAAAATATAACTGACAAAATAGGTTTAGCAAGTTATATTTTACAAGCGCACAATATTTAAAAAGGATACTAATCTAGAGTTACAAAAATTATTGCTTGCCCAGCTGCAGAATAGAGGTTCTCTCGTCGTGAAAGATCTTTCCAGAGTCAGCATCAATCTTTAAGTTGATGATATTAAACGCTGCAGTGACAAAAGTGAGATTCCACATCAATCTTTCTATCTTTTGCAGAATGACAATCCTTCTTGTCACTTGCTCTCCGACGTACTTTTTCTTTATGTGCCTTTCAGCTGTCTCTAAAGCCTTTTCAGAAGAAACCCTGACCTTAGCCATATCAATCCCTTCGACCGAGCCTTCTTTCTTGAACACCTCTGACTCAGGGCTCAAGATTATCTTCTTTCCGACATCAAAAACCACCATCTTATCCTTCTTCTTGCTGTAATACCCAATCTGCCAGTCAGACTCCTTTTCTTCAAGCATCTTGAAGGCGTGCACAAGATAGAAGTCAGGGTGCTCTTTGGTGAATTTCTTGAAGACAGACGATGCTTTCAGTTTTTTCAAGGCTGCGTTGAGCTTCATATTCAAAGAAAATAGATTGAGGGTTTATATATTTATCCTTTCTGTTCTTCTTCTTGTCTGGCTAAAAATCTTTTGTACTCTTCTGTTTCCCAAGGATAAACAACCCATTCAGCCACACTTCCATTGTGATAGTCTGGCTCAAAAACTCTCTGAGGTTTTACATGAAGCACGGCTGTTCTGACTTCTAAAGGGTTGAATTCGTGCACATGGGCGACAATCATTTCCATTGTGCCTCCTGTCTGACAGACTTCATCCACAACTAAGACTCGTCTTCCTCTTAGCCTAGGCCCTATCTCGTCCAATCTTTGAGTGATCACAGGTTTTTCTAATGGCTGATTGTTTTCATCGTAATTAGTGGCGCCTGTGGAATAGATTTGATTGATATCAAGAAAATCCGAAAGCTTACGTGAAGGATACATGCCTCCTCTGTTTATGCAGACAATCATTTCAGGCGCAAAACCATCTGTTTGTATTCTTTCAGCAACGCGCCTAGTCAGCTCTTCAAATTCTTCAGAAGAAACATAAATGGCCGCCTCAAGTTCTTTTGTATCCATACCCTTGGGATTAATTCATGATTTAAAAATCTTGCTGTGTTCTGCTCAAAAGCTTTAAAAATGTCGTGATTTTTCCGAAAAGCATGAATGCGAAAGAGAAAGCTCTCTTAGAGAATCAGCAGTACGGCCTTACAGGCAATCATAGCGCTGTCAAGATATGCACCTGGACCAAGAAATCATTGAGAGACGAAGCAGTCTGCTACAAAGAGAAATTTTATGGCATCAAATCGCATAAGTGCTGCCAGATGACGCCCAGTCTAGGCATATGTCAGAATCTCTGCATATTCTGCTGGAGAGACCAGACCATAAAAGGCTCTTTCAAGCCTTTGGATGAGCCTGAGAAGATCATCGAGAATTCCGTGATCCAGCAACGGAAGTTGCTGTCCGGGTTCAAAGGCAACTCTAAGGTTAATTTAAAAAAATGGAAAGAGGCACAGAACCCTAACCAATATGCGATTTCTTTATCAGGAGAACCAACGCTTTATCCTAAACTTTCTGAACTGATAAAAAAACTGCACTCTGCAGGCTGCACAACTTTCCTCGTCACAAACGGATTGCGGCCTGAAGTGATCGCTAAATTAGAGATGCCGACGCAATTATATGTTTCTCTGGATGCACCGAATGAGAAGATATTCAAAATGGTCGACAAGCCAAGCTCAAAAAACGCTTGGAAAAAACTTAATGAAACACTTGACTTGATTCCTAAACTGAACAAGAAGACGAGGACGTGCATAAGAATAACGTTAATAAAAGGTTATAACATGGCGCATGCCGTGCAATACGCTGCGCGCATTGAAAAATCACAGCCAAGATTCGTCGAGGTGAAAGGCTACATGTTCGTCGGAAGTTCAAGACAAAGATTAAGCATAGAGAACATGCCAAGACATAACGAGGTAAAAGAATTTGCAGAAAAGATCTGCGAGCATTGCTCCTACAAAATCATCGACGAGCAGCCCATAAGCAGGGTTGTGCTGTTGATGAAAGAGGAGAAGGATAGATTTATAAAATGATAAGCTTTCAATTATTTTATGAAACAGATTTTGGGATTCGCTACCGGCAACATCTGGGATTGGCATGACGATAACAACGTTGCTTCTTTGTTCAGATATATGGATAAGTTGAATATCAACGGCATAGAACTTACTCTAGGCACAAAAGAGCAGCTTTACCATTTCAAGCCGACCAAGAAACAAGTGAACTGGCTTCGAAGCTTGGACTATGTAAGTATTCACGCGCCGTTCAGATTAGTGCGGCGGGCCGACAATGAAGAAGAAATAGTGAAACAATTAAATTATATACAAAAGTTTTATGATTTAATAAAAGCCAAGAATCTCATCATCCATCCCACTGATTTGCCTAAACCGAGCATACTGAGAAATTATGATTTCAAGGTTTCAACCGAGAACCTTACGCCCGAAAAACACTTTACCATACCTGTCTTGAAAAAGCTTCTACAAAAATGCCTTTTAGAAAAAACAGTTACGTGATATTTTCGGATTTTGAGTTAGATATCAAGCATCATGCCATTCAAATAGTCTAACCAGAAGACTTAAATAAATCATCAAAGAACTTATAGAAAGCAATAATCAAAGCAGCAATTATGGGAACAATAAATATGATTTCTATGGGGCCCTTGGTTCCGAAAATCATTATGCCAAGCATAGTGTCTGTCAATACTGGGTCATACGCTCTGATTCCTGCTTGAAGAATCAATATTTCCGCGGGAGTGGTTATTAGTGTTATAAACAAAAGATACAGCCAAAACTTCTTGCCCTCTGATAAGTTATTCCAGAATTGATCTACGATTAACATGGCAACAACAAAGATGTTCACCCACCCTAATGTTATGATCCAAGATACATCGTTGTAAAGATAAGCCCAGGGATCTAGGCGGAGGTTTCTCCACATGGGTTCACTCATTATTTCGAAGAGGAGAACACCTATAAAGAGCAATATTAACTTTTTGGTGATGTGCTTGTCCCCTTTCTTCTTCAACAGGAACCATAAGACTACCGTAATCAAAATCATACTGATTTCAAAACTTAAAACACCGCTCATTTTGTTGCCTTCTTAGCTTTTTTCTCAAATATCATTTCCATATATTTCATGAACGAAATAACGAGGGTCATAAAGACAGGGATGTAATAAAGCGCTTCGATAGGGACGTTACCTATCTTCACTCCAGACATGATTCTAAGTGTTGCAGAGGAATATTCTCTGATGCCCTGTTTCAAAACAACACTCTCTGCAACCAGACCGGCAAGAGTTATGAATATCAAGTACAAGAAGAACCGTTTCTTCTCACGCATCGTAGGAAAGTAAAGCTCTACAAGCTTCATACCTACGACTATTATGATGGCCCAGCCGATAGTTATTATCCAACTAATGTCGAGATAAAGGTACGTCCAGGGTTCTAGGGATTTATTGAACCATAATGCCTGAGTGAAGTATTCAAACAAGAGCACTGCGATGAAGGCAAAGAAAAAATGCTTCAAAGTATTCTTATCAATCTTGAACAGCAATAACAGAAATATGACCGTAATAGCAATAACGCTCAGTTCAAACAGCATTTTTACCCCTTTTCAATATATTTATATAATCTAATTTATAAATATTTCCATATTAACGCACAGATTTGGGGTTGATTGTTTGGAAACGATAGCTAATGAGGATGTTAGAGTCTGGGATAATTCCAATATAGCCGAAAGCTATTCTGGCGTAGTTCTGCCTCTTACATGCTCTTTCGCAAGGCACATCTACAAGATAGCCTACATGGCTGTGGCAAAGACTTCAGGAGTCAGTTCGAGAAAGATAATGGAGAATATCGGGGTTTTTGATAATCTATTAGGATTCTTTTATGGAAGATTTTATTATAATATGCTTAACTGGTACAAAATGCTGACTCTCTTTCCAGGATATGAGAGAAACAGGAAGAACTTGAACATCATGATTTCTGCAAAGAGCAAGGCAGACTTGAATAGGCGATACAAAAATAATGTTTCCGTATATTTCAAACTAGATTACTCAATACGTACATTTATAAGGTACATATTTTTTGAAAGCAGCTTAAAGCGCTTCAAAAAAAAGGTTCGAAGTTATCTAAAGGAAATAAGGCAGATTGATTTTGAAAGCAAGAGAATACCCCAGTTGCTTAGCCTTTATCGTGAATTTAATAGGGAATTACTTGGAAGATGGAGTGTCACGTTAGATAACGATTTCTTAGCCATGACTTTTTTTGGAGCTCTGAAGAAATTCTGTAAAAAAAACAAATTACAAGAGGAAAGAACACTTTCTTTGATATCAGAGATTTCAAATGTAGTGAGTGCGAGACAGGTTGAGGCTTTAGAAAGGCTTTCAAAACAGTTCAGTAAATTCCCAGAATTGGCTTCCGTAGATGAAAAACAGTATTTAGTCTGCTATAAAAAAATTCAGGAAAATAGAAAATATCTTAGACTAAAGGGAGACATTCAAATGTATGTGGAGATGTATGGAGGAAGATTTGCTAATGAACTAAGATTGGAGACAGAAGACTTGGATGAAAACCCGGCTCACCTTATACGTCTTTTACAACTTTATTCTTCAAAGAATGAAGGATTTGAAAAACAAGAATTAAACCAAAAAGCGCTGAGAGATATAAAACTTCTTTTTTACAAAAAGATAATCTTAAATTACCTTGTGAAGAAAACCAAACACTTTCTACGACATAGGGAAGAACTAAGATTGATGAGGTCCCAAGCATTCAGCTATGCCAGGAAACTATTTAAGTCTATTGGTATCAGATTCCAAGAGCAGAGTATTATAGAAACTGCTAATGACATATTTTATCTTGAACTCTCTGAGATACTGGACTTCATGGAAGGCAAGAGCTCTAGTACAAATTTTGAGGAATTAGTTAACATTAGAAAAAAACAGTATGAAGAATACAAGAAAATTGAGTTGCCGCGGGTGTTTGTTACACATGGAGACCCTTATCGCTCGTTGTATGAAAAAATAATGAAAAAAAAGGAAAGAATTGAAGAAATTAAAACTTTAAAGGGCACAGGTTGTTCTCCTGGAAGAATAAAGGGTAAAGTTAAAATATTGGAGTCTTTTGTCTTACCAAGAAAGGAAAAATATCAAATAATAGTCACAAAACATACGGATCCTGGCTGGACTCCCTTGTTTGGGTTATGTGAGGGGATAATAGTAGAACATGGTGGTTTGTTGTCACATGCTGCTATTGTTTCCAGAGAGCTCGGGCTTCCCTGTGTGGTGGGGGTTGATGCTGTCACAAACATATTGAAGGATGGGCAGACAGTAATATTAGATGGCTCTAATGGAGTGATTCAAATTGAACATTAACATCTTACAATACTCACATGAAGCGGGACCCCTACGAAAATATATTGAATTCATCAGATCTTTTTATTCTGACGTATATGATCCTAAACTAATAGAGTATTACACCAAGAATGTACTTAGATTATTATCTGATAACAATCCTTTTTTTAAATATGCCAAGATAAAAAACTTCTTGGCTTGGGAAAACAAGAATGTTTTAGGGCACATCTCTGCCATAATTGATGAGCGCCTTAAAAAAGAGAACATAGGTATTCTTGGTTTCTATGATTGTGTTCAGAATTTAAGCATAAGCAATGAGCTATTAACTAGAGCTATAGACTACCTAAAAGATAGTGGTTGTAAAAAGATAATTGGACCCATAAATCTCTCTATTTGGCACGGTTATAGGTTCATCGACAAGATGGAAAGGTCTCCAACAATTTTCGATCCTTTTAATAAACCTTATTACATCGATTTTTGGCAGAGACACGGATTTAAAATCTCCGAGAGGTATGTGTCTGCTGTAAGAGAAAATTTTGATTATGTGATTACACCCACCAAAGAGATGCATGATTTGAACATTAAGCGAGGTTTTAGGATAAGATCTTTAGATCCCAAAAGACTGCATTCTGACTTAAGAATAATTCATGAGCTCTCGAATAAAATATTTGATCAAAATAAGAATTTTATCAGGCTTTCTTTTGACGAATTCGAGTATTTATATAAAGACACATTAAATAAATTAGAACCTTCTTTTGTTCAAATAATGGAGAATGAAGAACATATTCCTGCGGGATTCGCCTTTTGTCTCCCAAACCCCTTTATACCCGGCCAAATAATTTTAAAGACTTTGGGTGTTTTAAAGGAGTACAGAAGGCAAGGGATTGCAGCTACTTTGATTTATTCTTTGCATCGCAAAGCCAAAGAAGAAGGATTTAAGGAGTTTTATTACCCTCTCATAAGGGAAGCATCTGCGGTCACGAAGTTCTCTTTTAAGGGTTACAAACTGATTACACATTATGTTAGCTTAGAATTGAAGTGATCATACAAGGATTTTTTCTTTGTCTCTAACTCTTTCTAGCAAACAAGACGGAACCAACTGACCATTATGGAGCATAGCATCTGGGCATCCTTCGCACAGGTCCCAGCCATCTTCTGTTTTTTCTGGTGCATCAATAAGCAATACTACTTGTTGATTTAGACCTTCTTTGCGGCTACGTAAATATTTAAGAAATATATTCCTTACTGAGTTTTTTGCAATCCAAGGCAGCAGTCTTCTTGCAGGGATAGGCCGGTTCTTTATTGTTATGAAATACTTGCCTTTTCTTTTATAATATTTATCTTGTAAATTTTTATACATTTCTTTGTCAAAACAGCCTAAAAGTTTACCGTGGCTATAAAAACAAAGGGAAAATAACCAAGAAATCTCTTCAGAGTGTATTTTCCCCAGATAAGCACAATATCCTAAACCAAACTTACTTTTTACTATTTTGCTTAACTCACCTAAAGATAATTTAAGTTGAGGCTCTATCTTCTTGCCAGGAAGCATTACTTTGTATATGGTGAAAACAACAAGATTTATCACATCGGAGTTCTTTTTGAAGAAATCAGTCAAGTCATCCAACTGACCTAAATCCTCTCTTGAAATAGGCATTATGAATCCTAAATTAACATTTCTGACTTTCCTGAACATCTTACAGTATTTCTCTCTTAATAGATTCATCTTTTTTTCGCTTGACGATTTTCTCTGATGACGATCGATATGAATGATAAATTCTGTCACTCCCAAGTTCTTAAGTGTTTTTAGGCGAATCTCATCAAGAAGAAGGCCATTCGTAAAAACCTTTATCTTCAGGTCTTTTTTTGATGCGTATCGTATTAACTCGTCAAGGTTTGGATACATTAGTGGTTCTCCGCCAGCAATAGAAAGTGTCTGTATGTTTCTTTGTTTAATCAAAACGTCTATTTCTTTTTTTAATTCGTTAATATCCCGGTGATTCTTTTTTCTCATCTTTTCTCCCAAGCCTCTATAACAGTTTCTGCAGCTAAATTGGCAAAAAGTGGTTGGTTCTATCCAGCCATCAGGATTGTTTTCTTTTGACCAGGGAAGTCTATAGAGCTTCGTGTATTCTTTTCTTTTAATTTTGTCCATAACGTCATTAGCGAGGGGCTGTAAGTTATCTGGAAAAGTATGATGTCTGAACGGAGGCTTAAAAATAACCTTTACAGATATTCTACTATTAATGATTTTTATAGGTACAATAAGGGCATCAGATACATTTCTCTCTAGATAAACTGCCCCCACCCTCGGTTCGGATTTAGACTGATTTCTTTCCAATACCCCTGTGGGAAAGAAATAGATTGTTTCTCCCTTCTTAATCAGATCCTCAGCAATTTGAAGAACTTTTTTGCCATTTGTTGGTTTGCTAGATATACAACCTAAGGGCACCAAAAAGATTTTATTAAAAATATTTCTTAGATACTCATCTTTAGTTACGAATCTTATAGGCACAATTTTAATAAAATCTTCAAATCTAAGGCAAAAAGCGACGAATAGTGGATCAAGTGGTGAAGGATGGTTAGACGCAAAAATATATTTTTTTCCCTTCTCAAACTTAAAATCTATGTTTCCTCGGAGTCCGAAAATTAGTCTGAAAGGCACAACCAACAAGCAATAAGTAAACACCTGACACACCATTATACCGATATTTCTCATTTTCAAACCTCGATTTTCATAATGCTGTGAATACCAATAATAAATGCATAGAGAGATAAAAAATTAAGGCCGTTCCTTCCACTATTTTACTGGTTGATTTCTTAGCATGAAGTAAATAAACCATTGTTGTTAGGATTATTAAGCTTAGAGGCACAAGACTTATATAAAACAAAGCAGGACTGGCCCCAAGATTTGATAACATGTGTATAAACATTAAATAACTGCTTATGTATAATATTGAATAGAGTAAACTCGCAGAACCAATTCCAAGACGGGCTGAGTAGGTATCTCTAGCAGCAGTCTCTTCCTTTTTTCTTTTTAACTTACGAGCAACCTCTATGATGCTAGCATTCAAAAGAACGAAGATAAAATGAACTAATAGCAGATGGTTTCTCCAGGAAAATCCTGGCTCTATTAATGCGTACAGATATATCTGAAGAAAAAACAGTTGCAGTAAATTAAGAGCGTTGTATAGAAAAAACTTTTTTCTTATCCACCTCTTCATGAAAAAGTCAAATCTGGCTATTAATGAATATCCGAATGCAATCAACCAGAAGATAAAGGCACACACTGAATATAACACATTTAGTATGCTCTGTATAGCCAATCCAATTGTGTTTAGCAAATTAAGTTCAGTCAAGGATATTACTCCTCTTTGAATCGGTCTCTCTTTGTGGAATTCAGTATCGAACCCTTTATCCTTGATATCGTCTGAAACACGTATATGGAACATAAACAATAAGCCTGTTATGGTGCCGATAATTATTTCTGGGAAATGATTTAAAAAGGAGTCGTTTGGTGTCAAAACGATGACGGATGAACTTAACACAACAGATAAAGTTGTAAATATTAATACCGCAAACGGAAATCTCTCTTTTTGATATATATAAAAATTTTTTAGCAATTTTCACTCCTCTACCTCTCCGGAGTAGATAAATATTTATAAAACTAACTATATTACCTATGTAAAAATGGAAATATTATATAGTCAATGCTGGGAAGATCCGGATATTGTACTTTCCGCTTTAAAAATAACTCCTAAAGATTCTGTTTTTTCTATTGCTTCAGGAGGAGAAAATATTTTTGCTATTCTTTTAAGAAATCCTATGAAGCTTCTGGCTATAGACGTCAACCCGTTTCAGATTTATCTGATAAGACTTAAGATTGCGGCTATAAAAGCCTTGGAGTTTGACGAGTTTGTCGAATTTTTGGGGTTCAAAGCTGTAGCTCCGGGTCATAGAGTCAGGTACTTCCATAGGTGCAAGAAATATCTGGGTGAACAGGAGATACGTTTCTGGAGAAAAAACAAAAAGTGTGTTGAGAAGGGTATAGTACATTGTGGAAAATTCGAGTCTTATCTAACAATTTTTAGGAAGTATGTTTTGCCACTAGTGCTTTCTAAAAAACAAATTAAAAAGTATTTGTCTCTCAAGTCGCTGGAGGATCAAGAGAGGTTTTTCAAAAAAGAATGGAACACTTGGAGATGGCGTCTTTTCTTTAAGATATTTTTCTCGAGAACTGTTATGCAAAGGCTTGGAAGAAAAAAGCAATACTTTTTTTATAGCAAGAAAAAGAACATTGCCAATCATTACTTTGAGAGAGCCAAGTATGGTATTACAAAAATACCTGTCAAACAGAATTATTTTATGCATTATATCTTAACTGGCACAATTCCTGTCCAGTTCAAGGGTCATCCTTATTTGGACAAAAGCAATTTCTCCACATTGAAAAGACTCGTTGATAAGGTTGAACTTGTCAATTCTGACTGCTATAAATATCTCAAGAAGACCCAAAAATCATTTACAAAATACAATCTATCAGATATCTTTGAGCTATTTTCTCAAAAAGAATATGAAGATATCCTTGGAGAAATAGCGAGAATAACAAAAAACAGGGGAATAATTTTCTATTGGAACAACCTGGTACTAAGATATATACACCCAAATGTTAACGATATCCACTTTAAGTATGAACAGTCTGCAAAGTTATTCAAGAAAAACAGAGTATTTTTCTATTCAAGACTAATAGTGGAGGAGATTAATTAGTAGCAGACTCTTATTGCTTTTGGTATGATTTCAAATCTAAACTTGTCTGAAAAGCACAGTAATTCTCCGTCAGCCATGAACTGCTGTCTTTTTTTAGTATAGATCGATACTTTTTTGGCTCTTATTTCTTTTGCTTTTCCAGATTTGAGATGTTGCCCTTTGATTATCTGCCGGATAGTCACAAAGTCTGATATCAAATTATCTGGTTTTTCGACAAACACAAGCTCAAAAACGCCATCAGAGTTATTTGCTTTTGGAGTCAGAAAGAAACGTTTTCCGATGAACTTTTGGTTCTGTACAGATAAGAGCATAAGGTTCTTTAGTTTTTGCTTCTTTTTATTGTCAGAGCTTACTGTAACTTCCAGACCTGCGTATCTAAATAAGATATTCTTTATCACGGCCAACACATAGACAATATCTTTAATACATCTGCTAAGAAACTTGCCTTTTTTTCCAGATGAGATGCGATCTGCATCTTTAACGACGTCTGTAATAAGGCCTAATCCCCCTCCTGTAATAAAATAGGATTTGTTGACTTTTATCAAATCAATATTTTGGCTTTTATTTTTAAGTATTTTTCCCAAAGCTTTCTCCAAGTCTCCAGGCACATCCAACGCCCTAGTTAAATCATTGGTTTTTCCGCAAGGAAGAAATCCCGCGGTTACCAAGTTTCTCTTGTTTTTAGATAGTTGCATATATGTATTAATAAAACTATTTATGGTTCCATCTCCGCCGCAAACAATGAATTTAATTCGGTCATTACGTATGTTATCTTCCAGAATTTGTTTCATACCTGATTTCTTATTGCTCAAAACATATCGTATCTTGTTTTTTTGCAGAACATACTTCGCTTTGTCAGCAAAAGTTGATTCGGGGTTCAGGATGGCTAAGAGTTGATAAGTCATGATTATATGAAATAACATCAGAATATATATTTCTTGTGATTTTTAGATATCAATCAGCATCCCATCCGGCCCAGGATTCACGATAATACTGTCTCCAATCTTGTCTTTTTTGCCTGCGTTCTCGTGCAGATGGCCGCAGATGACAAGTTTAGGGTGATATTTGATTATGAAGTCCCTGTAGCTCTTGTTGCCGACGTGCCTGTTATCGAGAAAGTCTAGCGCGGTGCCGTAAGGTGGACCGTGCACAATAAGGACTGTAGAGTTGTCTTTCAGATGTTTCTTGAATTTCTCCTCCAGATTCTCGAATTCTTCATCGACCATGCGGAACCCGCCGCCGCCAAAGCCCATAAAAACGTAATCTTTGGTCTTGAAAATTTCCTTGTGGATATCGAATATTTTTGGTTGAGGCTTGCAGGCCCTTTTCAAAGTCAATTCTTCTTCGTGGTTGCCGTGCACAATGAGCACTCTTGGGCCGAGGCCATCCAATACTTTCAAGAAACCATTCAGGTTGCTCTCGAACATGGTCAAATCTCCTGCACAGATAACCAGGTCTGCGCCCTTGCTTTTTTCTTTGAGAGCGTTTATTTTAGACAAATTGCCGTGCGTGTCGACGAAAGCGAAGAGTTTCATGAAAGGGAGAATAAACATGATATTTATAAAGTTTTTAGTTTACAAACTGTCATAATCCTCTAATATGACTTTGTCTATCTCTTCTAAATCCTTGACCTTGTACAATTTTCCATTTCCAATCTCTGTCATCTTTCTAGCTAATTTAAGGCCTTTCTCGTCGAGGTTTATGCCAATCAAGGAAATGGTGACTTCGCCTTCTCTTGCAATAGAAACAGCTTGCAGCGTCTCCTCTTCAGGCTTCTTGCCTTTTGTAGGCAGAGCATCGCTCAATATGACGAGGTGCTTGGTCACTTTGGAATTAGGAAATAGTTCTAGAGCCTTGCTTATGGTCTTCGCGATATCTGTCTCCATGCCTGCCTTTATCATGGTTAATTCACGGAGCAACAAGCCGAAATCCTGCGTCGGCTCCACAACACTTTTTATCTCAGAGCCAAAAACTATAAGACCCACATTGTTCTTCTCTTGTATGGCTTTGAAAGCAAGAGCAATCCCTGCTTTCTTCGCAGTCTTTATCTTTTCTCCTCGCATGCTCCCTGAAGAATCAAGCGCATAAATGATAGAAATCTTCCCTTTTTTGCGCCGCTCAAAGACCTTGAGATCTGGAATGATTAACTCAGAGTGTTGCCTGCGCAAAGCTGTCTTCACACTCTGCTTGATAGCAATATCCCTGTACCTTGATTTCTTGAAAACATCATAATCCTCCTTGTCGCCGTATATGCTTTTCTTCTTCTCTCTTTTTTCTCCAAAACCTTTTGGAATGAGATTGTTAAGCTCTTCTGTATAAAGGACAAGAGAGCTTAACTTGACTCCCTGCTCTGTCACAAAGCCGTCTTTATCGATGTAACCTTTTTTCTGAAGCTTCTCGACATTCTCTTTGATGTTTTTCTCCAATTCTTTCCTGAACTCCGGATCCCGAACATTATTCTCGATAAACCGCGGGTCATAACCTGTTACCTCTCTTATAATGGTTTCGCCATATAGATATTTTGCAATCTTGAAATTAGATACAAGATTCTGAAAGATCATAGATGGTGTGAAGCTCCCCAGGCTTTGGTTGAAGCTCTCAGAAAGCAATTTGCCGTCGTCAATAGTTTCCTTGTCGCACTCAAGGACAGAATGCATCAGCTTATTCTCTTGGTTCTGCTTAGCCAGTTTTCCGTCCAATTCTTCTATGGCTTCAGCCTCTTTCACTTCTTTTTCAGAATCGGGTTGCGAGCTGTCAAAGAAAACCACCCTTATCCTCGAATTCCTCCAGCTCCTCTTTGACGAACTCTTCAGGAGATTTCAGATATTTCACAGAGGGCTTTAACCTTATCCTATGACTAAGAACAGAGATGACAGCTTCTTGTATGTCTTTCCAATCCACTTTTCTCTTGCCTTTCAACAGGGCGTTGGCCTGCGCCCTTTCATAAAGCCCTATGCTCGCCCTCACGCTCGGCTTTTTCTCGACATCCTTGTGATGCCTGAAATCTCTGACGAACTGTATCATGGCAAACAACAGCTTTTCTGGGAAATCAGCCAATCTTTTGCCTTTCAGCTCCACAATCCTCTTTTCAATCTCTATGTTCTCAGGGTAATTGCAGTAGATCAGGTCAAACCTGTCCAAGAAAACATCTGACAAAGGCTCTGTGCTCGTGTCCTCTGGATTCATGGTCCCGATAAAGATGAAATCTGCTGCAAAATCAACATCGTAGCTTCCTATAGTGGCTTTTTTCTCCTCTAAAACCTGAAGCAAAGCATTTTGCAGTTTTTCAGAGCACCTGTTCACCTCGTCAAAGAACATGATGCCGCCGTTGGCCTTGAAGATCTTGCCGGGAGTGAAAGCCTGCGTGCTTAAAGGGCCGAACTTCATGGCTTTGATAGGGTCGATATCTCCAATCAAGTCTTCAGCAGTCAAGTCAGGGCTGCCCTGCACTCTGACAAAGATGCCCTGCACTTTTTTGGTCTTGATTTTTTTGCCTTTCTTTTTCTGCTCTATGCAATCAGGGCAAATAGGATTCTTTGGGTCACAGTGGAACGGACAGTCATTCACGACCTGCGCAGGCAGTATCTTAGCAATATTTTTTGCTAGGGTAGTCTTGCCTATACCAGGCGGCCCAACCAATAAGACGTGCCTGTCTGTCATTAGAGCGGATCTCAATTGCTGCTTCACTGCCTCTTGTCCGAGTATGTCGTCAAACTTGGCTTTTAAAAAGGTGTTTTCAGGGTTCATAGAAACAGAGAGAAGAACAGGATATTTATAAATATTTAGATTCAAAAGTTCATATCAACTGTAACACAAAGATAACAGCTGCCGCAACCACGGGTATTGTTAAGTTGTCGTCCAAGTCCCATTCATAGATCTTTATCTCGAGAGCTTCAATTGTCATCGCGACAACCGCAGCTATCAAGGCCTGCCACCACGCAACAAAGATCCACGCTGTCAAAAAGCCTGCGACGGTGCCTGCGATGCTGCCTTCCAAGAGCTTGGAATTATTTAAAGGATGCTTTTTTCTGCCGTTGCTCACGCCTATCATGGGGGAAATGGCATCACCGAAAGTCAAGATGCATAA
>Ga0233422_10000724_pt1 | contig 15712 bp, 20 predicted proteins | sample Watercolumn_Mata_2_FD_182724 | JGI IMG/M metagenome (GOLD analysis project Ga0233422, IMG submission 182724) | Freshwater microbial communities from Lake Matano, South Sulawesi, Indonesia - Watercolumn_Matano_2014_110_MG | ecosystem: Environmental > Aquatic > Freshwater > Lake | place...
CGTTCTGCCCGAGACGCCTACGCCGAGCGCTGAGGAGTTGGAAGCTTATTATCAGGATCGCATGAAACAGAAAGCTCAGCTCTATGAAGGCACCATACCGACCAATGAATTGTGGGGACCGCCGAGCAGCGCCGAGCTGGCTTGGAGAAAGGGCACCCCCCCTAGCCTAGAGGCACCCGCGGTTGACCCCGTTGATTTTATAAGCGATCCTGCTTTTATGCGGCAAATAAGTAAAGGTATTTTCGCCCCGGTTCTTGGCTCTCTTTGGTTCAAGCAACGACCACGCGCAGCACGACAAATGGGCGCATGGCTCAACGCAATAACGGAATCTAAGCAAGGGCACGCATTCGCAAAAGAAGCTGTGGACCTTCCTCCTGTGGATGTTTATAAAAAGTGGCTGGAGCGCATGGGAATTCTCAATAAACCTGAGAAACAAATATTTTTTGCACCAGAGCTAGAGGTAGGGGCACGTATACCTCCAGCCGAAATAGCTAGCGCAGTTCGCTATGGGGGCAGAATTAAACCCTATGGACCAACATCTTACAGAGGACAACAAACCTTGGAACAAGAATTGCCGTTGGTTGCGGCGAGCAAGGAACGCCCTTGGCGGATTACCAAAGACACTAGCATTGTGCCCCCGCAAACGCACCCTTACCCAATAGAATTAGTACCAAATAAACCCTTTCACGGACTTGAAGGTATAATGGATTATGCCTCCCAAATTCCAGAATTAAATCAATGGATAAAAGGGTGGCCTGGTGGAAGCGGTTTCCATCTTCATGCTGGATTAGCGCCCGGCGAGCTGAACCCAGATAAGCTCAGGACAATTATGCGGCTTTACCGCAACACAGAAAACATCACATATCCAACTACCCCATATGGCGCTGAAGTTACACGAGAAGAGTTTGCGAAACCCCTAAACGACATCTTAAGAGACATGCCACCAGCAATATTCCAGAGATTGCTAAGGAACAAAGATGCAACTTTGGCCGATTTTGCACGAGAATTCAAGGCACCAGGGAAACGATATAGCGCTTTGAATTTGGAACATGTGGATAATCCTGACTTGCGGCTACGACGCGTTGAGGATCGAAGCCAATGGGCTGGACCCCTAGAAGATGTAATTGGCCATGCTACTTTTTGGCAAGGACTCATGGATCGAGTGAGGGCCGCAAAGACATCTGGGCTGTGGGGCTCAAAACCTGAAGAACGCAAGATTATGTGGGAAAAAGTCATCCAGCCAAGAAAAGAGGCAATCAGAGCCGAACGTACTCAGCCCTGGATGAATCAAGCCGAAGACCCGATTTTGAAGCAACTTGATGAGTCGTATTGGGCCGCACCGAGACGACAACCACGACAGCGACACCTCCCAGGATTGGAAGTCACGCGCGCTCGTCATGCCGAGCTAGACGCGGAGCTGCGGGCAATTGCTGAAGCATTCCAGGAACCACTGGGGGATTCTTTGGCGGTCGATTGGATAGAAGGTGAGGTCCGATGAAGGCGTCCCTATGTTCAGCGCTGGTGGAGAACTGGTGATGAGGCCGCGGCAACCCGCTGGAACAGGCCGCAGTCCCTGGATGGACGCATTAATAGACGTGGGAGACTGGATACGTGGCAGGTAACGATGTTCGGCAAGATAGCGCTGCAAGCGCTTACAAATCCTGAATTCGCACGAGACCCAACAATGGGCTGGGGCGCTTGGGCTATGAGTTTGCCCAGGCGCGTTCTGCCCGAGACGCCTACGCCGAGCGCTGAGGAGTTGGAAGCTTATTATCAGGATCGCATGAAACAGAAAGCTCGGCTCTATGAAGGCACCATACCGACCGACGAATTGTGGGGACCGCCGAGCAGCGCCGAGCTGGCTTGGCGAAGTGCCCGACCTGCCGGTCTTGAGCAACCTGACCTTGATCCGGTTGACCTTCTTGGTCCGCCGGGGCTACAGGTCGGCGCGCGTTCTGTAATAAAGCCGTTTGTCATGAGTCATCGGAGAGAAGTGTTGGGCAAAATGATTCCACAATATGGGGAGGCGTTTGCCCAAATGGGGAACCCTGTTACAAACATTGGTCGTTTTTTGAGGGGTCTTGTAGCGCCGAGCGCAGAAACAGCTCCATCGGTTGCGCCAGCCTTGGCATCATCTATGGATGATTCACTTTATCCCGGACTAGGACGCGGCCTCGCCAAGCACTGGCGAGATTTCATGGGTTCGTGGCGCTATGAGGTGCCATATATTGCCGATCTTGAGCGGTGGCCAGCGGTTGTCTTCGGGAAAACCGTTGATGATGTTACAAACCTGGCCAGTCGAATACCCGAGTTAAATGTGAAGATGCCCATTTATGGCGTTTATAATCAGTTGCGGCGGCCTGGAACAGATCAATGGCTGGCGGATGCAGTTCTTAGTGTGCCCACAAACCGAGCTACGAAACATGAAATTGTCGGCCATATGGGACCGACGCGCTATAGGGGCTCCGCCTATGAATTGGGCCCGTGGGGAGATGAGGGGACGCTGGCACAGCTAGTCGATGACAGGCTCCGCGCATGGAATTTGCCGATTCCGGCTGACCCTGCGATGGGTTTAAGTTACGCATATAAGCGGATGGGCTCGCAGTTGCTCGACTATTTAGGAGACGACGAAGCCAAGTTTGTTACGCAAGCGTACGGTAAGGGCGCAATACCGAATGAATCTTTTGCCCGTATGGTGGAAATCGCCACCCCCAGAGAGATTGGTTATTTGTCTGGCGAGCCTTTGTTTGACATTTTGGCGGATGTTGGGCGGCGCTACCTCCATCCTGAATTGTGGAGCGTGAATCGTACACTCCCAGCACCACAACCACTGTTTGATTATGCTATGAAATCTTTGGAGAATCAGCGTGCCAGGTAGGAACACGGCATCATTCAAGTTTGGTGGGACAACGTTCGGCAGGGCGCAACAGGCCGGGACGTTGAGCCCTCGTTTGCCGCAATTCAATTGCCGGAACTCTACCAATGCCTACGCATTCCAGTTCAAAAACTACACGCAACGCACACAATTTGATGCTCGCAACGCGGGGACGTGCTGTGGTGAGCCGATCAGGCCGTTTGATGCGAAACGGCAGTTTGATGGGCGAGCCGTGCCCCCAAAGGCTAAGGACTGCCAGAAGGCGACTGCCGCGGGGAAATGCACGACCCTGGATTTCAAAAAACCGGCGGATACCGTAGGATGCGGAAAGGCAACGCCTTCCACCATCATCAAAAACATCCAGATCCGGTGCCCGGTGCAATGCCATGATGCGGGCTCGCTCTACAGCGGGGCTGGCGTGAAACATGGAAGATATGGTGTATTCACTAGGCAGGGACCGGCTTCCGAGACGAACCTGATCCTTCAATACAAGTTTAATCCTGAGTATGAGCAAGATGTCTATAACGGTTGTCAAAACAGCCGTATGTTTGTGGAATGGTTATGCAATGTTCCGATAGTCCTGAGATTTTATGCCGGGCTGAACTATCCTCAAGGCTGTGGATGCGATTGTTGTAATGTGAATGGGGGATATACGGGGCCTTCTCTAGCTGTGACGGCTGGCGATCTCACCGCCACCTGGGAGAACAGCCTTAATACCGGCATGATAACAGGGGATTCCGCATGTTCAGGGGGGACGCTGAATGGGACGTTCATGGCCAATTACGGTGGAAATCAATCAGTGTCGATGCCTTATTTCCAGTACTTGAGTAATGGCACCACGAGATATATCGAGGGTTCAGGCTCTTTCGGGTCAAGCTCGGTTCCCGCCTGTTGTGGTGGAACTGTGCGGTATTCAGGAACAGATGGGTGTGGTGGGTCCACTTACACCGACAAGACACTCGCAGCGAAATGGTCTGCGGGACCGGCGATAGCCACAACGAGCGGGATGTTGGAACATCAAACAACGAATACGATCAGCGGTTATGATGCGTGTACAGGATCAAGTACGGCAGCATTAAATTTTACTCCTTGGACCGGACTCGCGGAGACTTTCCAGTCAACCCAGACTGGAACGGGAACCTTAACCAAATCAACGGGGCTCCTAACCTTTTCAGGCACACAGGCATATAGTGGTTGCTGTGGATCAGGATCGTTCACCGCATCTTTCAATAATGGGTGTGGCGGGAGCACTACGAGAGATTATGCGGTACGCCGGAAGTATAACCTTGCCGCAAGCCAACAAATCGGTTGGGTTGTGCAATGCTATTCTGGAGGCCCCGGTCAATATTATGTTGGGAAATATGCGCTTGATTGCAGCGGAGTCGCGAGTGCTGGAGAGTACGTTACAGGTCCATTTGGGACATGGAATGATTGCGCTGCTCGAATAGACGCGTCCGGCGATACTGATGTCCAAACAGTCTGCACGACTACCGTAGGGCCACCCTGTCCAAGCTGTTGCCACTATTCCAATAATGGCCAAACCGGTCAAAGCCTTATTGCGGTGCTCCTTTGTACCAGTGGCAATCAATGTTGTAATCACGGTAAATATGTAGCATATCCCACGAAGGGATGGGCAATAAGTGGAGCGACATGCTGCGCTCCAAGTAGTGGTTTTGGATGGTGAAAATGAATCTTGATTTGGTTATCTACTGGATGTATAAGGAAGCTGAGAAGTTGCAGCCCGTAAGTCAGGAAATGGCAGAGAATTTGAGGTTAGCAGCGAAGATGATTCAATTTTCTTTTATGCCCCGTGAGCGTCGTTGTGAAGAGTGCATGGGGCCGTTGATCTTGGAGCAACCATTTTGCCCCCAAGGCGAGGATGCAAAACTCGGAGACGAGGGCGTTTGGCATTGCTTGAACCCCGACTGTAATAACCGGGAGGTACACTAATATGGCTATCTCTCTAGGACAATTACCTCGAAACGCTGGCCCGAACGCTATGGACTATTGGTACGCAGGACCGGGACGAGACCTGGCAGGCCGCGATCCATATGGAGAGTACACGGGCTGGGCGCGTGGAATGAGTCAGGATATTGGAAACTTCTATCGGAACATCTTGACCCAAAATCCCGAAGCGCTCCTTACCGGGATGATTGGCGGCGGCGCTGGAGTAGGTGGGTCATTTTCCGGTTACCCGAATATCTGGCGCAATCCCGGCTTACAACAGGATCTAGGCCGATACATTGACCTGGCACGCTCAGCACAGCAGCAGGCCCTTGATCAGATCCGACGACAGGTTGAGGCCGGGTCACGGGCTGGAACATCTGTCCTTAGCCCTTATGCCGATCCTCGGCTTGGCGCATACCGTGCCGCGGCCGAAACCACAACGCCCACGATCCAGCAAGCAATGGACTGGCTCAGACAAGACGTAAGTGCCCAATATGATTACATGAAGAATCTTGGGACACAAGGCATAAATTGGGCGAATCTGTGGAAAGGGGGGATTGATTCAGCCACAGGATATGATCTCGGGCTGAGTAATCAGATGCGCGGTGATTGGCAGACGGACATGCAAACGGCTTTAGCGGTACAACAGGCACGGCAACAGGCGAACATGCAACGGCAACAGATGGCTGAGCAGCAGTATTACCAGGATCAGGCCAAGTGGATGCAAGACATGAATTGGTATCAGCAATTCCGACCGATGCAATACGGTCAAGGGGCAATGGCACGACAGGAACAGACATCTCTTATGGGCCCTTCTTGGGGAAGACCGTCCCGGAATACGGCCAACATGAATATTGCGATTGCGCCACAAGGACAAAAGAGTTGGGGTTTTGACCAGCGCGGAAATCCGTATGGTCAGAACGTCATGCCACCCGAGGTAACCCCATACTATTCGCCTAGCGGATATTTTGGGGGATCTGGCGGGGGGACTGGGTACAATTTCCCGGCTGGTGGGGCCCCCATTGTTGGATATGGCGGCAAGCGATATTTTAGGAGCTAATCATGGCTGATTTTATGGATCAATGGTTCTAGGAGGCTAATATGATGGGAGAACCGACATATGGCCTTGAGTCGTATCTCTTCAATGAATGGGCCGCACGGGCTGCTCAGGAAGACGATTGGCAGCGCGCCGCGCGAAATGTGAGACCTTCATCCCCTATCGAACGGCTTACCGGGTGGTCCACGCCAACTGATGACTTAGCTAATTTCTATGGCTGGCTGGCACTTCAGGCGAGAGAACGCGAAATGATGGATCGCGAAAGAGGGCTTCACCTATTGCCGGATCGAGGAGCTACGAGCTTTGCCCCCAATATGGGCGGATCGCCCTTGGAGTACGAGTCACCTTGGCTTGGGCCGCAAGGGAGGCCACAACACTATATGAGAGAAGGTGGCGAGGATTACGGTGGATTGGGGCCTCGCAGATTAGCGCAGATTGCGCCTCCTGCCAGAGGTCAAGGCATTCCGCTCAACCCTCCTGCGAGTGATATCTATTGGGAGAACATGGAACTTCCGGGCTGGCAGCAGTCACAAGAAATCCCATATCAAGATTCAAATCCGAAGGATTGGGAATATCCTCACGGGTGGTTTTATCCTTGGCCAAAAGGCGATACATCGCTAGGCAAATTGGCGTGGTGGTACGCAAAGGGCAAGCCACAAACCTATCAAAAGCCTAAGCCCCCGGCAGGGTGGCAGAAATATGAAGCGCCGGGCGGAATCCCATAGGAGGTAGCCATGTGGACACAGGGCTGGCAGGGCTTATACGACAATGCGCGACAGGGCTTCCAGGACGAATTGGCCAATGCGTTGAATATCGCGAAGGTAGCGGCTGATGCGAAACGCTACGTGGCTGAGAGCGAATATCGGAGGTGGCAAGCCTATACTCAGGCTCAACAATATGAGGCTGAGTTACGGAATCTTGTACGCCCAAAGATCGAACAGGGGGCTAAAGAGCAGCTTTATGGCAGGCAAATGGATCAGATACTTGCGAAGGCTCAGGGTCAGTTGGCCTTGAAAGATCTTCAGATGAAGATGCAGCAGACCATGCAAGACCAGAGGCTCGAATCTGCCAAAGAATTGGCTAAGATGAAACAAGAGCCGAAAGATCCGGTAACCGGCCTTTTGTTGCAAGGCACGGAGAAAGACCCTGAACGGCGGCTTAAAACCTTGCTCCAATATCAGCGCTTACAAGCCCTCCTAAAATCGGATGTGCCAAACGAGGCCAAAAGCAAGGAGCTTGAAAGACAGCTCTTGATGTTGCTCGCTGGTCAAGACCCCAATAAACCACTCAACTCACCGGCACCTGTGAGACCTTTAACCGGGGCGGCTTGGGAGCCTGGACCGCAAATCTGGGATGAGCCCTATTGGGCTAGGGGCGGTCTGTAAGGGGCTACGATGTTCGATCCACAAAAACTGCTCTACTATGCCAACATGGAGCCGGAGACGCCGAGTTCTATCTCTCAAGTGTTGGATTATATTCAGCGCCCCAATTACGCTCTGTGGAATGCTATAGGCAATGCGGCTGATCCTAATGTGGGCTTTTGGGAGGGGGCCCGGCGGGGCTGGTATGGGGAGCAGCGCACGCAGCTTGGCAATTTATTGGGGATTGACGATTCAAGCACGATGGGCGCAGTTGGTAAGTTTCTCGTTGACACGGCGGGGGCCCCGGAAAATCTAATTCCAGTGACCGGCTTTGGCAGACTTTTGGGTAGAGGCGTAGGCGTTGCTTCAGACCTGCTCAAAGGCTCGGCTGTCGGCAAAATCGTCGGCGGTCCTGCATCACGCTATGGAAAATACGCAGGCGTCGAACATGCCCGCGCTGAAGTAATGCGAAACGTAGCTCCCCAGAAGATCGCGGCCGGTAAATTTGAAAGGGAATGGGGGGAGCTCGCGCCATTGCTCGCCGGAGAGATGGGAAAGGAAGTCTCGGACATTCACCGCTTGGCCTATCAATACCTTGAAGAGGGCCTCCCTGCCTTTTCTGGGCTGAAACATGAGAAAGAAGCGACCCAATTCTTAGATGCTATGCGTGCCGCTTCTGAACAAAGTTTCTATACCATGAGAGATGCGGGTATCGCAACGGGGCGAGTAGCCCCGGAGATGTTAAACGAATTTACCCAAGAAGGCTTCAATCGCTTATACGCGCCCCACGTCACGAGCATAAAAGGCGAGTGGCGGAGGCTTGGTCAAAAAGCCGAGCAACATCCGTGGGGAAGCGCGCCTTATGAGATGATCGACCCACGGGCTCAGAAACATCGGGAGTTGGTAAGGGTAGAGCCAAAAATAAATTTGGAGACGGGAGAGTTTCTCCAGACGCCGATCATCACCAAATTAACACCGCGACACATGGAACGACAGGGGCTTTATTGGGATGAGGCTACAGGGGAATTAATGAAGCGGGGCCCCACGCCTCACGATATTATGCCTATGCAGATTATGCCAGCTTCCATTAACGATCTTGTCAAGTCCGGGGCTATGAGACATGGGGATTTCATCGAGGACATAGGGAAGGCTTACCGCATCAAGATCAACTCGGATCTTGATAAAGCAAATTATTTCCTTTTCGAGAAACAACTTGAAGGCGTTACCCTAAACGGGCAGAAAGTCTTGGTGCCGCTTGCCAATGTTCCACGTCATATGCTGGCGTCCGAGGTCTGGTCTGATGGTCTGGGTCAGGGGCTTGGTCGGATGCTCGGCCCGAAATACCGTGAAGTCCGCGTACACGGCCTTGAGGGAATCGCCGCGCCTGCGGTAGTTGCGAACCGTATGGAGGGCATTGCCAATATTTTAGGCGATCCGAATCTTTACATAGGCGGTCTTGAAAACGCTTTTCGGCACTTCTTTGAGAATACGCAGGCTGGAAAAGCCTACCAAGTCATGCAGACATGGTGGAAACGTAACCAGTTAGGTTTATTCCCAGGCTATTATGCCGCGAATGCTATCAGCAATTTTACCCTCCTACAAATGCAGGGGGGCCCGAAGGCGCTTCTTCAATTCCCAAAAGGCGTGAAGCTCGCAGAGACCCGGTTTATTCCTGATCCTGGGGATATCTCACGCTATTGGAGCGGCAAGGAATTCCGGCGCATGGCCGAAGAAGATGGGATAATTCATGGAGAGGGCTTCTGGAAGGAAGTAGCAGGAGAGCCTGGCGCAATCTCAGCGTCGTTTATGGAAAAAGGTGGGGCAATAGGGGCGCTTGGCAAAACAATGGATGCGTGGCGGCGTGCGAACAACTGGGGTTTCCGGGAGGTGGGGCAGCGCACAGAGGATTATGCGCGTGCAACACTTTATTATCATTACATGGAAAAAAATGGAGAGTTGCTTAAACATGGGGCCAAGACGCTTGGACAGCTCCGCAACGAAGCCACAGTCTTCGCCAAAGAAGGCATGATAGACTATGGTGATTTGTCCGTGCTCGACAGGTATTTGTTCAAACAGGTGATGCCTTTCTGGGCATGGACCAGGGGAATCCTCGGACAATTCGCGGAAGTCGGTTTGGTAAATCCTCAGCGCCTCAGCATGATGAGCCGAGCCCTTGACGCCACGTTCCAGGGCGTACCTGAAAGCGACCGTCGATACCTGCCGGAATATTTCAAGGGGCAGATGCCAATCATGGGCTGGAAGGGCGCGCCGGGAGCATGGCCCTTCGGCGCGCGAGAAAGTGGTCTGCCGAGCATGATGCTATTGTCCCGCTTCCTGGCGCCGGGCACAATCGAACAGTTGAGCCAGAATCCCTTGAGAGAATTCGGGGGAATGATCTCCCCCTTACTGAAAACGCCCGTGGAGTTAGCGACTAATTGGGATTTTTACAAGAACAGGGCTCTTGATCCACGAGCTGAAGGTGTAGCCGCCGGACTTCTCAACCCGATCTTTGGGGGGACGTATGCCTTGGGTGAGAGTCCGCCACTCGGCTATAACCTCCCGGCCATGTATGAGCACGCGATATTGCAATCACCGGGAGGGAGATATCTGCGAACCCTTGACCCCCTCCTGCGGGCTACGGGTATAACTGAAGATCCATTACGGCCCAAGCCGTCAACCTGGGAAGCGCTGGCTTATGGCGCTACAGGTGGGAAGCTATACGAATATGATATTACCCGATACCAGCGCCAGTTTATAGCAAAAGAAGACCGCAAGCGGCAGGCCATAAAGCGCGACTTGCGGTACTATGCCAGCAAAGGGGATTGGGTTAAGGCTGCTCATGCTCAGAGTCAGCTTGAGGGTCTTTTGCAGGAGCGCATGGAGCAAGCCGGGAATCCTGGACCAATGCCTTAGACGGCGCTTTTAGCAAGCTAATCCATTCTTGCACTCGCTGGTTGCGTACCGTCATCAAAGCGAGCACAACCTTCCCTATGAGACGATCTTGTTCCTCTGAACTCATCCTCCACATGCGAAAGATTCCATTCATGGCTCCTCCTTTATGAAGTCCAACTTTTCCATAAGCGCTTTCTGGCCAGTTTTGGTCAACACACATTTTATACCGCACTTGGGGCAATAACACCCTTCCTTCCATTCTTGAATCTCCAGCCACATCTCATGCCCGCAATCGCAATCAAATTGAACAAGGAACTTCTTGACGTTCATGCCTTGCTCCTTTTCATTGGGATAACGTTTGCCGCTTCACGCGGACCATTAATTGCAACGTCAGGCCAGCGGACCTTTGCCGGATCTTCCCAGAGTAACGGGAACATCACATCGAAATAATGCGCTTCGGTGATCCGCCAGTCTTTATGTCCCACGAGCTTGGTCAGCTCTGCAATGCTGAGCCGTTTTCGGACGATTTCCCAAACAATGAAAGTCTTCCGCGAGCTATGGGTCGGGATGTACTCAATCCCGCATTCTGCGAGCATCGCTTTCCACCACCGCTGAATAGTTCGTTTCGAGTAGGGGAAAAGAAGCCAGGGAGTTTTTTCCCGGTTAGTTTCCGCTTCCATGAACCGGCGCTTTACCCAATTGAGGAAAAAGGGTTGCGCTTCGGGCATAAGTTTTCCACGTCGTGGACCACCGGCCTTGGTATGCGGAATTACGAACTCAACTCCTGAGATTAATTCTAAAGGGATTTGACACGCCTCCCCGACACGAACCCCGGCCCCAAGCAAAAAACGCACAGCGTTGGTCTCAGGCGCCTTCTCGTTGATGCGCTCGTGATAAGCGCACCAGGAGTAGACTTTGACGAGCTTCTCGTCATCAAGGAATTTGATTTGATTCATCATGGTCGATCCTTCCTACATGCTCGAAAAATTCGGATGCCCAGTGCGCGGCTGGAACACTGTTGGGGCCCTAATGGCGCGGTAAAAAATTCGGATGAAATTACCCACCGTTTTTATCCGGGGCTTCTTGTACCCCGGAGTGCCACACCAGCTCCCCGTTGCCTATGCTCCATCCGACCAGATCACCCATTTCCAGGAGCACTAGGCAAATAGGGCCCGCCGGGGTGGAGAAGCAGATATGCGCCCGTTTGGGGGCAATCTTCAGCTTGAGGATATCCATTTTGCTCCTTATCTTGGGGCCCTTGCGGGCCCCGTGGTCGATCATTTCTCCGGGAATTGCACCCCGAATTCCGCCGCCCAATGCTGTCGCCGCTGATCATTAAGTTTGCGCAGGCGGTTAGCTACCAGGTCAGCGTCTTCTTTCATGCGTTTCATTTGCTCGCCTACGTCATCCAGCGCGTTCGATAACTCCACATAGTTGTCGATCATGGATTCCTTGAACGATTCCAGAAGTGCCGGGAACCGTCCCCCCTCGTTCGCTAGAATTAATTCCCGAACTTTTCCCATAGGGTAACTCCTATCTGCCCACCAGGGCAACCTTGAGGATGTAAATTAGGAGGTAGCCCAGGCCCACGGCCCAGGCTACCACGGAAAACCACAGGAGATTAGGAGGGTTTGTCATGCGCCTATCCTTTATTCCATTCATAGGCGATAGTAGCTTGCGGTCCGACATGGAGTCTCCAAATTGTCCCATTGAAAGACGGGACGATTCCAGCATTCCATAAATCTATGCCGGGCTGAAACAGGTTTTCGCCAGTCGCATTTCGGAAAAATGAGGATACATACGCCCTCACGCTGGCCCCCACGCTGGCCACCACGCTGTCCCACCCGTTGTCCCCCACGCTGTCCCACACGCTGTCCCCTATGCTGTCCCCCACGCTGGCCCGAACGCTGGCCCACACGCTGTCCCACACGCTGTCCCTCACGCTGTCCCTCACGCTGGCCCGAACGCTGTCCCGAACGCTGTCCCTCACGCTGTCCCACACGCTGTCCCATTTTCTCAGCAACTCGATTTCCTGTGGAGTCACCTTATCCGATCGCGCCACGGTTAACGGATTCACAAATGGCTTAATGATCAGTTCGGGGACGATAATTCGGAAGTCGATGGTTTCGCACCACTTCCGGACCTCCACAGTGTCATCGCGTGCGTTCATCTGATCGCACACGAGTCTGTGCGTAAGGGGGTTGTACTCCCATTTAGTCCATTGATCCTCTTCCAATGCGCCGATCTCATGAGCGTGTGCAATAGAGGTATGGGAATCGGGTTCATAGTTTCTCGGATTTTCGCGCCTAAGCGCGGCCCTGGCCGTGGCATCGAAATATAGGATTCGTCCGTGGCCGTCTGAGATGAACGAAAAAAACTTACACATATCTACCTCCCTTTACTCTATGTGTCCGAAAATTCGGGTGAACTCGTTGTCCAGCTCTACGTCCTGGACGAGTGTCAGGCAGGTGTGGCATATGAACCAATCTCCTGGTGAGCCCGCCGGATGTTCGGTAGGCTCACCACAACATGAGCAGGGTTCGTACGCGTATGGCCGCGCTCTCTGGTCCATTTTTTTCAGTCCGTTCATGGTTCCCTCACTTTCTCATGGGCATTAGGAGATGAATTTCCCCACAGCCCAAATGTTCTGGCCATGATGCGGTCAGCGCACCGCCCATGAAATGCGTGTGGGCCCGCTTTGAGCACCTTGGTGGAATCTAGCTTTACCAGTACAGCGCGGCGACCCCTAATCTCATCGCCACAAGCGGTACAAAACTGTTCACGGCCCAAGTCCTCGATCTCTTCATCCGTGTACTGCGTAGGGTCACCCCCCTCACGTTCGATGTCATACCATCCCATTTCGTGCCATTCGTTCATCGCAAATCTCCTTGGTTTGTGGGCTCTGGGCCCATTTGCTCGGGACCTCCCGCGTGTACGGTCCAGCGCCGCGGTGGGCCTCGCTTTGATCTAAATCACAGGCTCATGGCCTTGATCTCGGATCGATGCGAGGATCTCCGGGGGTAATCTGCTCTTGTGTGTCCGTCATTCAACCAACAATCTTTCCCTGGTTTCGCGTAGCACCCTGCACCAAAAGTCTCCGTTACGTTCCCAGCGCCTAGCGAGAGTGCGAGCCTCGCTCAATTATGTACTTCTCATAAATGCCCCCTTGCGAATTGTGATATGCCCGCGATATTCCGTGGAGAGGGCCCCCGGATAACACCTCCCCCGAAGCTAAGAATCATACGCCCGCCAGCCTTGCGGGCTTACGGCAATAGCCCCGTAATAGTCGAGGCAATCGCTGCCGTCAGAAGGCAACGCCTCGACAATTTCAACGGGGCCCACGTAAACAGGGGGACGCCCGTCATTGTAGGGGGAATTGCCATCATATGTGGCCACCAGGCCGAGGCCACCGTTCCCTTGCGAATAGGCGTAGCCCTGCCCTCGGGGCACTCGCCAAAAAAATCTATACTCTTTTGTTTTCATCTCTCTTTCCTCCAGTTTGGCCTGTGGGAGCCATACGGGTTCACCACCCTCATCAATCACGCATCCCAATACCCGCTCTTCGGTATGGCCAGCGGAGCCGCCAGTCATGATCACACGAAACAGATCTTGCTGGTCATGGGTTGCCTCGATGCGTATTCCAGCACGCCAGCCAGATACGGTTGCAATTGCAATGAGCCCCTGGGTTTTATGGCCCAGGCAGGATTTTTCCTTTCGACTACCCTGCAGGGTTCCTCGGAATTGCGCCATGTGTCTCTCTCCCTTCATGATTAATCAGGCTTAACCGCCTGTGAGGCCCCTGGGGTCACGCGCCCAGGGACCTTGACAGAGGGCTAAGTATCTTCTTCAAACTCACAAAGCTCCATGTACCGCTGCTCCGCGCAATAATCCGCACAAAAGCGCTCCTCCAGCAGGTCACCCCAGATTCTGATGGGATTACCTTCAATGATTTCACCGCATCTATCGCACCGCGGCAAGGATTCCGCCTCTTTTTCGGCCCATGCGAGAAGCTCCGCGTCTTCATCGTGGGACATAAAAGGCATGGTGAATCCTGCGGTAAACCCGTGTTCAATGCGGATATCGTCGGGATTAATTCGCGATTCTTTGCGCCTGCGCTCATGCGCTTGCCACTCATCCCGGATTGAGATTGCCGCGGCCAACGCGTCACGCGGATCTGTATATGTCTCACCCTCACCCGCGAATCGCGTGCAAAGCATGTCCGGATTTGCATAGTCCAAGCCACCCGCGGCAATTTCCACCACCGGATCACCGTCTGGCCAATAAAGCTGCCGGCTGACATAGTACGGCATGATTTTTTCCTTTCCTTTGTTTGTCAGGCTCGTGACTCCCCGGTTACATCGCGGTAGTACTGGCCCGAGTCATAATACTCATCCAGGTAAGCATCTTCTCCGCGTGCACTTGACTGACCGCGGCCCGGCCGGTCATCGCAACCGACGTGCTTGACACCCCAGCGCCGGAACCAAGCTACGCGCTCCCCCTTGTGAATTGCGCCGCCACAAATCTTGCACTGCGAATCGAATTTTGCTGTGATAATCATCGCAATCCCCCTTGCGAATTGTGATATGCCCGCGATATTCCGCGGAGAGGGTCCCCGGATAACCCGGGACCCTTCCCGTGGAAGATCAGTCTTCGATGTACCCGGCGGTGCAGTGTGTCACCGGGTCGCTAAGACAACGAAGTATGTGACGGCCCTCGCCACATGACGGACATGAGACATATTCGTCCCATGCCCCACCGCTAAATACATTTTCGATTTCAAGTACAGCCGATGACGATCCACATCGTCGGCAATAGCGGAGGTCACGCCACTCTGCTCGCCGCTCCCCCAGCGATCTATCGGGGTGGCGAGTATCTACCAACTGTACCATTTTCATTTTTGTCTCCCCTTTCTCTGGTTTTTGGGTTAAGCCCGATTTACTCCCCTAAGAGCAAACACTGTGCCAATCCATATGTTGTTGAAATGATAAGGATTGCTCAATTTGCTCCACCGCGCCCGCTGCCCAAAATTGTCACCGAAAAACGTCAACCCTCGAATATTCCAAAGAAAAAGCTCGTGACAAAAATTGTCCGAGGTGTCAACGTCGTGGACGATTATCTCGGATCAGAAAATACCCCTAGTCGTGAGCGCAATTATTTTTCCTCCGCGAAGAGCTCCCCTATAATCCGAAAACCCCACCACCCCAAAATCCCCCTCCCCAAAAACCCCCTTGCCCCAGCTCCCCTATTTCTGATACACTACCACGGACGGGTGGGTGGGGGAGGATGTGGAGGGGAGTAACTCTGTATTGGTTTTGAGTCTTCCCCCTCTTATAAGGATTACCCAGAGAGAGAGGGGAGGGGAGAGGGGGTACAGGGGGAGAGGGGAACCGGGCAGACACCAGGCCACCAGGCCACCAGGCCACCAGGCCACCAAACCACCAAAGCGCCAAAACGCCAACCAACCACACAGGCTGAAACAACATCCCAAAGGACAAAGAGAGGGGAGTGCCCAAGCAGAGAGGGGAGGGGAGGTCATTGTTTTGGCTAGGATACCTAATTTTTACCCAATTTAAGGGGTGG
>Ga0233422_10000729_pt1 | contig 15627 bp, 10 predicted proteins | sample Watercolumn_Mata_2_FD_182724 | JGI IMG/M metagenome (GOLD analysis project Ga0233422, IMG submission 182724) | Freshwater microbial communities from Lake Matano, South Sulawesi, Indonesia - Watercolumn_Matano_2014_110_MG | ecosystem: Environmental > Aquatic > Freshwater > Lake | place...
ATTTGAGCAAAAATTAAATAAGAATAAAAATCTATTATCGTTTTCGAAAACAGCTTAAATGGCAAGTATAGAAACGATAAATGAGATATCAGCATTGGTAAAAAATTATTTATTTAAATAATTGACATGGAGTTTGCTATGAAAATAAATGTTAAAAAATATTTGTTTGTTTTTTTCACCTTCTCATTATTTCATTTATTCTCAGTTATTTCTATTGCTCAAGATGTTCCATATAATCTTTATACCCCACGGAATTCACAAGTGCTGAATACATATGATACACAAGAAATGTCAGAATCCGAAATTGCATATTGGAACAATTATGTTCGAACTAATTATCGTAATGCCACCCCAGTACAACCTTCTACAAGAGAATATAATTGTCATGGATATGCATGGAGTGTAAGTGAGGGAGGTCCACAAGTATGGATTGGTTATGATCCACCCGCAGGGGCTGAGGAAGTATATTGGAGTGACGGCAGTTATGACCAGCTCTCAGAAGCATTAGCTACTAAAGTATCATATTCTGGTGATCACTCTGCGATTACATCGGGAACGCCAAACTATTATTATTCAAAATGGAATAAGTACCCCTTGATGTATCATCATAAAGATTATACTCCTGGTTATGGTACTGCAAATCAATTTTTTCGTAGATCAGTTGATGTGCCGCAAGATCAATCTTCTATACAGTCTGCAATTTCAGCTGCAGTTTACGGACAAACAATAAACGTTTCTAACCCACAAACATTGCAAAGTGATCTTATAGTACCGAGTGGGGTTGTATTGAGTTTTATTTCAGGTGCAAACATTAATATTAACGGCTACTCTATTACAACTATTTATGGAAATATAAATATTAATGGTGGTTCATTTAATGGATTAGCTGCCATAAGAAAACAAAGTGGTGCGATTAAAGGCATATATTCTTCTTACCAAACTGCCTGGTCAGCACTTAATAATAACGAATCATTAGAACTTGCATCTGGTACATTTAATGAATCACCTAGTTTTAGCAGCCGTTCGAATATTGCCTTTACCGGTCAAGGCTCAAGCTCAACTATTATTAACGGTAGCATTACTGTCAGCAGTTCAAGTAATATAGACATAAGCGGTTTACGGGTAACCGGCACCGTTTCGGCAAGTAACAGCCAGTATATTTATGTAAGCAGTTGTAACATACCGAGCGCTACAATGCTATATAACTATTACAGCACGGGTACAAATCTTGGAAATTCAACAAGCGGAACAGATGAGCAAGCTTCTTATGCTGTAACTTCTTATGGCGGTACGGGTAACATATATTCCAATACCATCCGCCGTTTTGATGCTGGTGTATATTTAGCAAGCGGCGCTTCTTTTAATGTTGGTACCGGTAATACATTTTGCAATAATGGAATAGATATTTACGCTCCAAGTCCGGCTTATGCTTATGCAATAAGTAATAACTACAGTTATGCTTTGCCAAATAGTGTTTACGGTAATGTTTTTACAACCGGCTCAAATGGTGTTTGCAGTTTGCCAAAAGTAAGTGCATTGCAGCAAACTGCAGTTACTTCTTCAGATTCAAAGCTGCTTAAAGACGCGGATGATAAATACTTGGCGCTGCTTAGAAAAATTTATGATGATTCTAAAAAAGAAAAATATGACAAGAATAAATACGAAACTGATTATAACAAGTTGATAAATGATTATAAGAATGTTGCAGCAGTTGAAAAGGATAAGCAAATAGTAAAAGCAGCGTTAACAAAACTGAGCTATTTGTATAAAGGGAAAGAAGAGAAGGATGCGTTTACTGAATATTTAACTGATTTGGCAAGCAAGAATAATTTCCAACAGTACTTGCCATACATTCAGCGTTTTTCAATTTGGGATAATGTTGAAAAGAGTAATTACGAAAACTCAATAAGTGTTGCTGAAGCTGTAATAAAAGGTGCAAATAGCGATGTAGATTTAATTTGCGAAATGCTTTACGAAAAGGGATTGATTTACAAGTATTACATTAAAAACCAAACGAGAGCAGAAGAAATGTTCGGAGATGTAATAGCAAACTATCCAAAGCATATACTCGCTAAATTTGCTTCACAAGAAAGCGGCATAGAACTAAAAGAACAATTTGGAATTAAGACTACAGAAAGCGCAGAGAGTGTAAGCTACAGTTTAGATAATTACCCGAACCCGTTTAACCCAACAACAACAATAAGTTATAGTTTACCGCAAGCCGGGCATGTTATTCTAAAAGTATATGATTTGCTTGGAAGAGAAGCCGCAGAATTAGTAAACGGTGTCAAAGAAAAAGGAAAGCACACTGTTACATTTAATGCAAGTAAGTTATCAAGCGGTTTTTATATCTACACCATAAAAGTAAATGATTTTAATGCGTCAAAGAAAATGTTGTTAACAAAATAAGATTAAATCACATTTTATAACCGCACAAAAGTAAGTTTAATTGCCTGAGCAAACGCTCAGGCAATTTTTTAATCCTATCTCTGATTCTTTTTTTAATTCTGTTTTGAATCACAAAAATATTTAGTATAAAAATAAACATTGCCAATGATTAAACTTTACGTTATAATCTATTGTTAAAAACAATAAATGATTAACGGAAAATCATCTATGGATACTTCAACCTATCTTAATAAAATATCAGTATGGGATGCAGATGCAGCTCGCCATATTTTGTCGCGCTCACTTTTTGGTTTTACAAAAAGCGATGTAACGTTTGCGCTCACAAAAACTCTTGATGACTTTGTTGATAATTTTCTTTTAAAAGATTTAGCAGAGCCTTCGGCTCCGAAATATAGCGGTGCGGATTGGGTGAATCTTCCCAACAATACTGCCAACCAGACTAATTACACAAACTGGTTTCGTTCAATGGTTTATTGGTGGTTCGACTTAATGCTTAACCAGGGATATTCATTACGGGAAAAGATGGTTTTATTCCTTCACAATCATTTTGTTTCTGAATATGGTGCTTTTCAAATTCCACAGTTCATGTACATTCAAAATAAATTATTCAGGCAGTATGCATTCGGAAATTTAATTGATCTAACCAAAAAAGTTACTATCGATCCCGCTATGTTGATTTACCTTAACGGAAATGTAAGCACCAAAACTGCACCAAATGAAAATTATGCAAGGGAACTTCAAGAATTATTTACAATTGGAATTGGTAATTACACAGAAGAAGATATTAAACAAATGGCAAAGGCATTAACCGGCTGGACGGTTGACGGAACAAATTTAATAAGTGTGTTCAATACAAGCAGAGCTGATACCGGGCTAAAAACAATTTACGGTAAAACAGCAAATTATAATTATGATACTGCCGTAAGTTTAATTTTTTCTGAAAAGCCGATTGCCGCATCAGAATTTTTGTGTAAAAAACTTTATAAAGAATTTGCTTATTATGAACCAAATGCCGCTTATGTTACCCAGCTTGCCGCAGTAATGAGAAGTAATAATTTTAATTTGAAACCGGTTCTTTCTACAATGTTGAAATCGGAATATTTTCATTCTGCAGATATTCGCGGTGCAAGAATAAAACCTCCCGTAGAATTTCTACTTGCAGCTTTGAAGCAATTAAATATTTCTTTCTCTACAGCAAATCAAGATTTACAAAATTATGTACGAACAACAGCCGATTCGCTTCAGCAAACACTTTTTAATCCGCCCGATGTAAGAGGCTGGGAAGGACAACGTAAATGGATCAGCACTAATACTTATCCGGCAAGAAATTCTTACACAGATTCTTTAGTTGCCGGTAAAAAAATTAATAACATCACTTACAAATTAGATGCTCTCACTTATGCAAGATCATATTCTAGTTCCGAACAAGCAGTACAATTTATCGAAGATGTAACGAAACAATTAATTCAATTTCCTTTAAGTCAAGCAAGAAAAGATAGTTTGCTCAGCATAATGCTTGATGGCTCTGCTGTTTACGATTGGTCTACTTACAGTGTGGGAGCTTCAACAAGGCTGGAAAAATTATTCAAAGCCTTAATGCGTTTACCTGAATTTCAGCTTTCATAATTTAATCGGGAACAATAATGAAAAGAAGAGAATTCATAAAAAATCTTGGAATGGTAACCGGTGCGGGAGCCGTAACATTTTCAATTGCCGGCATTCCAATTAAAGCATTTGCAAAACCATTCATGAATATTCAATCTACAAATGGAAAAATTTTAGTTCTCATTCAACTTAAAGGCGGCAATGATGGATTAAATACAATTATTCCTTTAGATCAATATTCGTCTTATATAAGCAAGCGTCCTGTAATTGGTGTTGCAGAAACAGCAGCAGTTAAATTAACTAATCAAACCGGAATGCATCCATCCCTTCTGCCGCTCAAACAACTTTATGATGAAGGAAAATTTACAGTAATTCAAAATGTAGGTTATTCAAATCCAAACCGTTCACATTTCCGCTCAACCGATATTTGGCTTTCAGCTTCCGATTATAATCAGTTTTTATATGATGGCTGGGTAGGAAGATATTTATTAAAAGCATTTCCTAATTATCCCAACACACCGCCTCCGCATCCAATGGCCATTCAAATTGGTTCTGTTCAATCCGGCGTTTTTGACAGTACGCAAGGCGGATTGGCAGTTTCATTTAATAATCCGGATGAGTTTTATACTTTGGTCAGCGGCATTTCTGCAGATACCGATCCGCCGCCGGCAACATTAGCAGGTGTAGAATTAAAATTTTTGAAAGAGGTTGCATCTTTATCTGTGCAATATGCAAGTGTAATAAAAGAGAAAGCTGATATTGGAAACCCGGTTGCAAATTACACAGCCGGAGGAACGTTTGGCTCTCAACTAAAAATAATTGTTGATTTAATTCTTGGCGGATTAACCACACCGGTTTATTTAGCTACAATGGATGGATTTGACACTCACTCAAATCAAACTGTCGCAAACTCTCATCCGCTTCTTCTTACAAGATTAGCAGAATCAATTAAAGCATTTCAATCCGATCTTGAAAAGTACGGCCTGGCTGATAAAGTAGTGATACTTACATTTTCGGAATTTGGCAGACGTGTAAATGAAAACGCAAGCGGCGGAACCGATCATGGAACTGCTGCACCAATGCTGCTGGTTGGTAAAAATGTTCAAGGCGGAATTTTTGGAAGCAATGCAAGTTTAACCGATTTGGACAACAACGGCGACATAAAATTTAAAGTTGATTTCAGACAGATTTATGCTTCTATATTGAAAGATCATTTTGGAATGACAACAAACGAGGTTGATAATATTTTAATTAAACATTTTGATACTATTCCAATTATTAAAGCAGCAACCGGAGTTGAGAATGATTATGAACTTCCAAATGAATTTGCATTAAAACAGAATTATCCAAATCCATTTAATCCAGCTACAAAGATCGAGTATTCTTTACGCGAACCAGGTGATGTGAAATTATTTGTTTATGATTTACTGGGTAAAAAGATTGCAACACTTGTTGATTCGTTTCAGTCTGCCGGAAGTTATTCTGTTAATTTTAACGGAAGCTCTTTATCAAGCGGAACATATTTTTACTCAATTGAAACAGGCGGGCAGAAAATTAGCAAGAAGATGATTTTAATGAAATAACTTTTAACACTTTTTAAACATTATAAATGAATTACTTAAACTATTTTTTAACATAACAACTAAAAGGAAAAAGGATAAAAGCTAAAACAGTTGTAATGTTTGCTATACTATTTGTTGTTGCATTTTCCTTCCAATCATTCGCTCAAGGTATGGGCGGAATGAATCCACAAGAAAGAATGAAACAGCAGTTAACCACTTATAAGGAAAGGCTAAAGCTTACTGATGAGCAATACAAAAAAGTTGAAACCATTTTGAACGATCAAATCACTGAAATTCAGAAATTAAGAGATAATGCCAACGGCGATTTTCAGTCTATACGCGGAGCGATGCAAGAGTTAAGAGATAAAACAACCAAGAAAATAGAAGCCCTTCTTACCGGTGACCAGAAACCTGAATGGAAAAAAATTCAGGATGAAGCAGCTGCAAGAAGAGCACAAATGGGCGGCGGTCGCGGTCAATAATTTAGATACTGGATACTCGATACAGAGAGTATCGAGTATCCGGTATTGAGTAACTAGATTCAAAAATCAAATTTTATTCCTGCATAAAAGCATCTTCCAAGTGTTCCATAATACAATACTTCTTCATACTGCTTATCAAATATATTTTCAGTTCGAAATGTTAATTCAATTAACTTTGAAAATTTATGCGATGCTGAAAAATTTATTATAGTGTAATCCGGAAGTATAATCCGTTTAGCCGGGAACAAAGAAAAATCTTGATCATATTTTTCCCCAACATAGTTTATTGATAAATAAAAGTTAGTTGATTTATAAAGCCGGTAATTTATTATTAAAGAGAATTGGGTTTTCGGTCTTCGCAATAAAGGCAAATTATAATCTTCACTTAACTCGTATTCATCTTTTGTCTCGGTTAATGTGTAACTGAAATTAAATCCAAATCCTAATAAGTTTTTTAATGATGAAGTTACTTCCAATCCTTTGGTTGATGCTTTTGCAATATTTATAGTTCTGAAGTTTGAATTAAATCCAAACATGTTTTTTAATCCCAAATTGAAATAAGTAATACCAAAACTAAAATTTTCATTCATAAAAAATTGTTCAAAACCAATGTCAAAACCACTGCTTGTTTCCGGTTGAAGATTCGGATTTCCAAATGCTGGATCGAATAAATTAAATAACGATGGCGCTTTAAATCCGGTGCCATATGATAATTTGAGTATCGTATTTGTCGTGTTATTAAAATATGATGAAGCTATTCTGTATGTTGTTACGCTTCCAAATTTTTGATTGTCATCTATTCTAACACCTGTTGTAAAGAAAAGAGAATTTTTATAATTGAATTGATTCTGCAAATAAATACTGCCGGTTCTAATAGATTGATCTGGTAAATCACTATCAAAATTTCCCCAATCGCTGGTTGACCTATAACTCGTAAAAGCTTTTTCGGTTGTTGATTCAATGCCAAGTGTAATTAAATTATTTTCAAAAAGACGAAAATTATTTTGGCTGGCAATCTTAATTCTTTGAGAATTGGTATAATTATCCGATGAAACATTTGGTCTAAATTGATCGGCTAAATCTGTTGATTGACTAACCCGTTTTAACATTGATACGCTGATTAACGATTCCCATTTGTTATTCAACAGATTTATTTCCAGACTGCTTTTGAATAACTGTTCTTCTGATTGATAATTAAAATTAGGATCGTCCCCAAACTTTTCACTTTGATCAAGCTCAGTTTTCGCACTTATATATTTATAAAGAAGATCCAATTTTATTTCACCCGAAAAAATATAATGAACTCTTGAAGTGAGTGATGTATTTGAAAATTTATCTTTTTCGGAGTTACCGAATCTGGAATTACTAGCTGAAATTCCATCACTGCCAATCTTGCCTGCGTGCATCGAGTAAAATAAATTTCCGAAACTTCCCAATCCAGAAATTATTCCCTTATAATAATTGTATGAGCCGGCTTCAGCCGAAAAATTATATTTGTGATTATTTCCAGCTTGCTTAGTTATAATATTAATAACGCCTGCAATTGCATCTGAGCCAAATAAAGTGCTTTGCGGACCGCGAATAATTTCTATCCGGTCTATATCATTTGTATTGAGAGATGAAAAATCAAAAGCATTATTTGGCGAAGCGGGATCATTCATTTCTACACCATCAACCAGCACTGCTGTGTGATTTGTATTCGAACCTCTCATAAAAACATTTGTGAGTTTGCCCGGGCCGCCTTGCTGAACAACATTTAAACCGGGAACCGATCTAAGAATATCAACAACTGTGGTGAGCTGTCGTTTAGAAATTTCTTCTGAACTTATTTTTGTTACTGTACTTCCAATTGCATAATAAGGCGTTTCTGTTTTTGTTGCTGTTACAATTATTTCGGAAAGAATTGTTTTAACAGAATCTTTTTCTTGAGCATTTAAAGAAGATAGTAGAATTAAAAAAATGAATTTTATTTTAAGGATAGTTTTCATGGAAGTTACTCCTTCGAATTAAAGATGTAACTCCGCGTGAGATAGTAATAGAATAAATTGGCTGAAATTTAATTCGCAAACTTAAACCTCTACCCGCGAAGGTTTTTGAATTAGTGAATTCTGCGGCAGGTCTCCTGGCTTAAGACAAAGTTTAACGCCTTCCCGAAATTAATTGCGATTAGAGAATTTAGAATTAAATTTCAATACTCCATTCGCCATTCTCAACTCTCAATTTTCAATCAGTGGCTTCTGCTAAACAAATAAGTGCGTCTATTACAGTTGCGGGGCAGCACCGGAATTCAACCGGTTTCCCTATTAAGTATACTTATACAAAAGTAATATTCACCGCAAAATGTTAAAGAACTTGGTTATAAAATAGAAAAAGAAAAAATTGTGTGCAATTTTAGTCTTGTTATCAAATAATTATAATAAAATCTTTTTTTGAAAAAACTTTTATAAACTTTATTTTGAAATCGAAATTATCAATTATACTGCAATACAGTGGCAGAAATTTTCTATTCAAGTATAAGACTTACCTACAGATCGGTTATTCGAACCAATTCTTTTACAAATAATTTCTATCTTAAAACAGGAGAAAATTAATGGGCTGGATTTGGAAAAGTTTAAATTCATCCATTGGCAAAAAGTTAGTTATGGCTGTTACCGGTGTATGTTTGCTTTTGTTTTTAATCATTCATTTAATTAATAATCTTACACTTTATGCTGGACCGGCGTTATTTGATGCAGTAGTAAAAAATTTGGACAGCATCAAGCCGTTGATTAGAGTTATTGAAGTTATACTTCTGCTAATCTTTATCCTCCACATAATCAATGGAATAAGGTTATGGATTGAAAATAAAAAAGCACGACCGGTTAATTACGCTGTCAATGGTTCATCTCAAAACAGTAATGTATTTTCAAGAACCGCATTTTTAACCGGCAGTATTGTTTTTATTTTTTTAGTAATTCATTTAAGAACTTTATGGGTAGCTTTTAATTTGGGCGGCGATTATTCAGAACTGATGGCAGACCATCAATATTTTCAAATTGTATCTTCGGTATTTCAAAATCCTTTTTATTCTATCTTCTATGTTATTGCTGTTGGATTACTAGGATTTCATCTTAATCATGGTTTTCAAAGTGCGTTTCAAACTTTTGGTTGGAATAACAATAAATATTTTCCTTTCATCAAAAAGCTTGGATTGATTTACACTTTGATTATGGTAATCGGTTTTGCTTCGATTCCTATTTACTTTTTATTTTTCTTCGGAGGTAAGTGATGGCAAAATTAAATGCAAAAATTCCCGAAGGTACAATACACGAAAAGTGGACGAACCATAAATTCAGCATCAAGCTTGTAAATCCTGCCAACAAAAGAAAATACGATATTATTGTTGTTGGCACTGGATTAGCCGGCGCATCGGCTGCCGCATCACTTGCAGAGCTTGGTTACAATGTAACTGTTTTAACTTATCACGATTCTCCTCGCCGCGCACATAGCATTGCAGCACAAGGCGGAATCAATGCAGCAAAAAATTATCCCAATGATGGTGATAGTATCAAAAGATTGTTCTATGATACTTTAAAAGGTGGAGACTACCGTGCACGTGAAGGAAATGTTTATCGCCTGGCAGAAGTAAGTAATAATATTATTGATCAATGTGTTGCCCAAGGTGTTCCTTTTGCCCGCGAATATGGTGGTCATTTAGATAACCGATCTTTTGGCGGCGCACTCGTATCAAGAACTTTTTATTCAAGAAGTATTACCGGTCAGCAGCTTTTACTCGGTGCTTACAGTGCATTAAGCAGACAGGTTGGATTAGGTAAAATAAAAATGTTTACCAGAAGAGAAATGCTCGAGCTTGTTGTTGTTGATGGTGCCGCACGAGGTGTAGTTGCAAGAAATCTTGTAACCGGCGACATTGAAAGCTATTCAGCACATGCTGTTTGTTTAGCAACAGGCGGTTACTCGCGTGTGTTTTATCTTTCTACAAATGCAATGAATTGCAATACAACTGCTATTTGGCGTGCACATAAAAAAGGAGCGCTGTTTGCAAATCCATGTTTCACTCAAATTCATCCGACATGTTTACCACTGCACGGAGATGCTCAATCCAAATTAACTTTGATGAGTGAAAGTTTACGAAATGACGGAAGAGTTTGGGTGCCTTTAAATCCGGGCGATAAACGTACACCCGGTCAAATACCGGAAAATGAAAGAGATTATATACTTGAAAGAAAATATCCTACCTATGGAAATTTAGCTCCTCGTGATATTTCTTCGCGTGCTGCTAAAGAAGCCTGCGATGCCGGCAAAGGAGCTGGAGATACAGGCCAGGCAGTTTATCTTGATTTTCAAGACGCTATTAAACGGCTCGGTAAAAAAGTTATTGAAGAACGCTACGGAAATCTTTTCCAAATGTATGAATTGATTACTGCTGAAAATCCATGGAATGTTCCAATGAGAATTTACCCTGCACCGCATTATACAATGGGCGGACTTTGGGTTGATTATAATTTAATGAGTTCCATTCCCGGATTATATGTTCTTGGCGAAGCCAACTTTTCTGATCATGGTGCTAACCGTCTTGGTGCAAGTGCTTTGATGCAAGGTTTAGCTGATGGTTATTTCGTAATTCCATATACAATTGGTGATTATTTAGCAGGAACAAAATTTACGCCTGTTAAAACAGATCATCCTGAATTTGGAAAGGAGACAAAAGAAGTTACAGATATGACTAAGAAACTTCTTTCAGTAAAAGGTAAAAGAACTACCGATGATATTCATCGCCAGCTTGGAAGAATTATGTGGAATAAAGTTGGTATGGCGCGTAATAAAAAAGGATTGCAAGAAGCTATCAAAGAAATTAGAGGATTAAGAGAAGAATTCTGGCAGAATGTTAATGTTCCCGGTTCAGCAGAAGATTTAAACCAAGCATTAGAACGTGCAGGAAGAGTTGCAGATTTTCTTGAGCTTGGTGAACTAATGGCTGTTGATGCATTGGATAGAAATGAATCCTGCGGCGGACATTTTAGAGAAGAGTATCAATATGAAGATGGTGAAGCAAAACGTGATGATAAAAAATACAGTTATGTTGCGGCATGGGAATATGAAAAAGCAAGTAAATGGAAACTAAACAAAGAAGCTCTTGAATTTGAATATTTGAAACCAACGGTAAGGAGTTACAAATGAGCGGAAACATGAATTTAACTCTAAAAATTTGGCGTCAGAAGAATGCCAATGCAGTTGGAAAATTTGAAACTTTCAACGTTAAAAATGTTTCACCGGATAGTTCTTTCTTAGAAATGCTTGATGTGATGAATGAAGAACTGGAAGTAAAAGGAATTGATCCGGTTGCATTTGAACACGACTGCCGCGAAGGTATTTGCGGTGCTTGTAGTTTAGTAATTAATGGAAGACCGCATGGACCGCTTCAAGGAATAACAACATGTCAATTACACATGCGTCATTTTAAAAATGGTGATACAATTTGGATTGAACCGTGGCGTGCAAAAGCTTTTCCAGTAATTAAAGATTTGGTAGTAGATAGAACTGCATTCGAAAAAATAATGCAAGCCGGCGGATTTGTATCTGTTGATACCGGCGGTGTTCCGGATGCAAATGCAATACTTATTCCTAAAGAAACAATTGAACTTGCAACAGACGCCGCGGCTTGTATTGGGTGCGGCGCCTGTGTTGCAGCGTGCAAAAATTCTTCTGCTATGTTATTTGTGAGTGCAAAAGTTTCTCAGTTTGCTTTACTGCCGCAAGGACAGCCGGAACGTTACAATCGTGTTCAAGCAATGGTAAAGGTAATGGACGAACAAGGATTCGGTTCATGCTCTAACACTTATGCTTGCGAAGCCGAATGTCCGAAACAGATTTCTGTAAAAAACATTGCAAGAATGAATCGTGAATATTTTATGGCAAAAGTTAAAACGGAAAATGTAGAGTTGTGAAAACCTTGAAGGTCTTTTTGTGACCTTCAAGGTTGTATGATTAAATCCCGGTTAATTAATCGGGATTTTTTATTGCGGTTTTGGTATTATTGATATGGAATAAACCAATTTTAGAAAAATTAAATGTTCGAACGTGAAATAAAATTTATTTATGATTTTAATTTGAACAAGGTTAATAAGCTTGGACCTTTCTTTACGTTTGAACAATTATTAAGCACCAACCTTCATCCGGCTCTGTTACAGTATATCTCGGCAGAAATTGATTATTTAATTTTTGAAGACCGTCAAAAACTTTTGAAGAATTCGGTTTTCGATTATTCTGGCGAAAAAATTTCCTACCATTTTAACCAGATTTCGGAAGAAGTAAAACGCACAAAGAGATTTTCATTGGAGTACATCGCAAAATTGGTTTTGCATGCTTCTTCTTTTACGGTTAATTATCTGGTTCACCCTAAATGGACGCTTAAAAAATTTGTATTTGATGAGGATACAACAAAAACTACCAATGAAATAAAACAAATTCTTAACTATGTTTATTACTATAAGTACCTTAATAAAATTTTAATTTCGTACATCAACACAAAAAAAATTCTTTCGATGAACGTTCAGGAATTTGAAGAACTTCTGAACAAAGCCGATAAACTTGGTGTAGAAACTTATTTACCTGCAATATTATCCAACGCTTTGAAATCCATGGCTGAGTTTTTGAATATTGGTGAAATCAAAAAAGATAAGATTCCGCTCTCTGCTGTGGAAATATTTTTAGAAGAAAAGGAGCTGACAAATCATCTTCAAAAAGTAAATGATGTATTTGGTCAAAACGAGAATGCAAAATTTCCGATAAATGATTTTGAAAAGGCATTAAAAAATATTCCGTTTATCAAAGAAGAGATTTTTGCTGAAACATTAGAACAAGAACCTGCTCAAGATGAAATAGTTCTTGAACCGCAAGAGGAAGAAGAAATTGGGCAAGAGCCTGATCAAGAGTTTACCCGCTACCCGCTTCAACCCGTCGAAGGCGAGGCGAGTATTTTAGGCGGGCATGGGCAAGAATTTGTTGAAGAAGATAAATTAGCTGAAGCAGGCTCTGAAGATGAATCCACAGTTCTGAATGAGACTAAATCAGAATTTCAAGATGAATCTGAAATTGTTAATGAACAAATAGAGAGAGAACCATTTGAAGAATTTGAAACATCATTTACCGACTTAAGTGATAATGATAAAGAAATTACCGTCCCGCAATCCACAAAAATCCGTATAAAAATTAATGATGATATGAAAGTTGAAACCATTGAACAGCCAAATTCCGAACCGGAAGCAGATAAAATAGATAGAGATTTGGTAAATGATAAATTAGAGCTATCTGATATTGATGAAGAAGAGGAACAATATTCTGAAGAACAATTTATTGAAGAAGAAACCGGTTTACCGAATGAACAAGGAAACGACGATGAAGAACATTTGTCCTTTGTATTTAAACAGCAAGAAACAATAAATCTTGAACCTATTCAAGAGGAAAGTGTTGATGATCTGCACGCAGCAAAAGAAGAATTTGATGATGAAATAAAGGAAGAAAAAAATTCAGACATAAAAATAGAATCGAAAAATGGTGATCGGGCTCCGTTAGACCTTGCAGAAATTTTAGAACACAAAGAAATGACGAAAATAATTGAATTAATTTACGATTATGATATAGAAGATTTCGCAAATACACTTGATGAAATTTCCAAGTGTCATAATGTAGAGCAAGCATTTTTAATAATTAATCAAACTTTAATTTCACGCCGAATAAATAGAAATTCTAAAGAAGCTGAAATATTCAGAGAAATAATTGCACAGTATTTTAGCCACCGGTAAAAATCATGTTTATTGATTATGCAAAAATATATATCAAAGCCGGCGACGGCGGAATGGGAGCTGTTGCTTTCAGAAGGGAAAAATATGTTCCAAAGGGCGGACCAGCCGGAGGAAATGGCGGTGTCGGCGGAAATATAATTTTAAAAGCTGATAGAAATCTTAACACACTTTTAGATTTTCAGTATAAAAGGAAATACATTGCCGGAGACGGCGATCCCGGCGGTTCATCGTTGAAGGATGGAAAAAATGGAAAAGATATTTTAATTAAAGTACCAATTGGAACCATTGTTAAAGATTCTGAAACCGGAAAAATTTTGTATGATCTAAATGAAGACCGGAAAGAAATAATTATTGCAAAAGGAGGCAAGGGCGGAAAAGGAAACAGCAACTTTGCAACCCCAACTAATCAAACACCTAGATATGCAGAATCTGGAAAACCCGGTGAAGAAAAAAATATTGAGCTTGAATTAAAATTAATTGCAGATGTTGGACTTGTCGGATTTCCAAATGCAGGCAAATCAACTTTAATTTCTGTTATATCAGATGCAAAACCAAAAATTGCAGATTATCCTTTCACTACTCTTGAACCAAATTTGGGAATTGTGCGTTATAAAAACTATAACACCTTAACTGTTGCCGATATACCGGGCATAATTGAAAATGCTCATTTAGGCAAGGGTCTTGGAATAAAATTCCTTAAGCATATTGAAAGAACAAAACTTCTTTTACTGATGATTGATATAACTTCTGAAGATTATGTTAAAGATTACAAGACTTTAATTAATGAATTGAATTCTTACTCGAAGGTATTGACCAACAAGAAAAAAATTCTTGCTTTTACAAAATCTGATTTGATTGAAAAAAGCGAATTGAAAAAAATAAGTAAAGTTAAAATTCCAGGTTATAAAGGAAACATTTTAATTTTTTCTTCTGCAACACGTGACGGAATCGATAAGATGCTTGATACATTATGGAAAGAATTGAACGATTAAATCTCAAAACCTATATACTTTTACTGATGTCGCTCATTTCATTAACACTAATTTCCATTTTAATCGGGATTAGTGTCGGGCCGATAAAAATTAATATTAGTGAAATCATAACGGCAATTTTTTCAGCAAATTCAGATTCTACAATTTCACAAATTATTTTTGAAGTGCGTTTGCCCCGCATTCTATTTGCTGTGGCTGTAGGCGGAGGATTATCGATTGCAGGAGCTGTATTTCAATCTATATTATTAAATCCATTGGCTGAACCGTACATACTTGGAATTTCAAGCGGCGGAACATTTGGAGTTATTCTTTCTTTTTTATTGGGTTTGTCGTTTTTAGGTACTCAAATTTTTTCATTCATTGGTGCATTTTCTGTTATGATGCTTGTATTTGTGTTAGGAAAACGGTTTGGCGAACTTGAGCCCAAAATTCTTCTTTTAACCGGTGTAATGGTAGGCGCATTTTTTTCGGCATTGATACTTTTAATGATTACACTTTTAAATGACTCCCTTCGAACTGCAGTTTTTTGGTTGATTGGAAATTTATCCGTTGCAGAAAAAGTCAATCTGAAAATAGTTCTTCCAATAACTTTGATTGTTTCATTTGTGCTTATTCTGAATTCCAATAAATATAATCTTCTTAGCCTTGGTTCTGATACCGCTAAACAGTTAGGTGTGAATACGAATTTTGTTCGCAACTTAACTTACATTCTTACTAGTTTAATGATTGGCACATTGGTTTCTGTGAGCGGAATAATTGGATTTGTCTGCTT
>Ga0233422_10000731_pt1 | contig 15587 bp, 13 predicted proteins | sample Watercolumn_Mata_2_FD_182724 | JGI IMG/M metagenome (GOLD analysis project Ga0233422, IMG submission 182724) | Freshwater microbial communities from Lake Matano, South Sulawesi, Indonesia - Watercolumn_Matano_2014_110_MG | ecosystem: Environmental > Aquatic > Freshwater > Lake | place...
TTGAATCAACATATGCTTTTGTGGCGGCATCTGTACTTAATGAGGGAGTTCCTAAATTATTAATTTGGAAGCCGCCCATACTCAAATTTGCGCCGAAGTAAGATAATCCGGTGATATTTGTTGTGCCTAAGATGTTTAATGTGTGCGTTGGAGAAGTTGTGCCGATACCGATCCTGTTGGATGTTGAATTAACATACAAAACACCTGAGAGATTAACTTCGTTTGTTCCGGCAACTTTTGCCACTTCAAACTTGCTACTTGGGGCTGTTGTTCCAATTCCAACATATCCATTTGAATCAGAGCGCAAAATAGTCAATGTATTTGAAGAAGCTCCTCCGGCTGCAGAGTCTATATAAAACTTATTTGCATTTCCATCATAGGTCATTCTGAAACCATAGTCATTAGTTCCGAAAGTCCCTGAGCCTTCGAGAAAATCTATTGTACCTGAATTTGCATAGTTTGTTTGATTGTTTGTCATTTTTATTGTATTTGTTCCAAATGAATATAATGTTAATAAAGAAGACGGACTTGATGTTCCAATACCCACACTACTTTGATTCACAAATAAATTAGCTCCAACAGTTAAATTAGTTGTAATATTTGCATTTCCAACAACATTTAATTTATGCGTCGGCGAAGATGTGCCAATGCCGACGTATCCTGTAGCGTTATTTACAAAGAAATTATTTCCTCCGACAAGTAAGTTGTTATTGATTGTCAGATTGTTTGGAAAGATGAAATTGCCTGCTTCAAATGTGCCGCCACCTACTGAAGCTGCGCCGTGGCCAGGATCTGCTGCGAGTGCTGATTGAACCAATAATACCGCAAATACTGCTAATGCCAAGAAAATTCTTAATTCTTTGTTTAATATCTTTCTGCTTACCATTCTTTTTTCCTCCAAATTAAATTATAGTAGTGCTCTATTCCAAGAAAAATTATTGAAGAGTTATTTTGAACTTCTTCAGGTTTTTTTTCTACGTTTAAATAATCGAGAATTTTAATTGATAGTTTTGTTTGATATTGCCGGTTAATCAAGTTTGCAATATTTTGAATTTCTTTTTCATTTTCTACTTTTTGAAATACTAGATTTATTTGGGTAAAGTCAGATGAAATTGACAAAATCAGAGGTTTTATTGGTAATTTGGATAGGAAATCTTTGATTGCGTTTTGCTGAGGCACAGACAAAAAAAGAAATCGAAAAGTGTGGACCATTTTTAAATAAGCAACGGTCTGGGGAGAGTCTTTTAAGGTGATATTTAAAAGATTTGCTTTTTGTTCTGCTTTTACAACCCCTTCTTTTTCGAGTATTTGAACGAATCTTCTAATATTTGGAAAACTTCCTTGCACATTTTTAGTTAATTGGCGGAGATGAAGGCCTGAGCTATTTCTATCTAATTCATCAAGAATCTTTAGTTTGGTCTCCATACTCATTGCTCTTTTTTACCTTTTCTTAGTGATTTTAGCAGGCTGATAGTATTTTAATACTTTTCGATACCATTATGCTATCAGCTTATTTTAGTAGATGGGTTTAAGCGATACCTTATTAGTATCAACTGATATTAAAATACTATCGCTATTGAATGCAGAATGTTTAAAATGTTTATTTCCTAAGAGACTTTATGGACTTTATTGAGAGAACGAAAAGATTTTTTGGTCTGAGTTTTTCACTTGCTAATGCAGGGTTTAAGTTGCGTAACGAAGGAAGCTACCTTGGGATTTTATGGTATTTATTAAATCCTGTATTGATGTTTTTATTATTATTCCTTATTTTTAGAGACAGATTGGGCAACGAAATTCCTTATTATGCATTATATCTATTATTGGGTATTATTATGTTTAATTTTTTTCAAGATGTTACTCTAGAATCTACAAAATGCGTGAGGGAATATAGCGGAATAATAAAGTCAATTAGATTTCCCGGAGAATCGATTGTCGGCTCAGTCGTACTTAAGAGAGCTTTTGCGCATATATTTGAAGTAATCCTTTTTACGTTGGTATTATTTTTTATTAAAGGTTCAATATATGGAATTTTATTCTATCCTCTAATATTCATTTTGTTTTGTTTTTTTACCTTTGGCGTAAGCCTTATATTATCTTCTTTTGTTGTATTTTTTGTTGACTTAGACAATATCTGGGCATTTTTTGTGCGCCTACTCTGGCTTGCGACACCTATTTTTTATTCTATAGGCGGGCAGGTTAGGCTGTATGTATTTAATCTTTTCAATCCAATGCACTATTTTATCAACCTGTCTCGAGAAATTATTATATACAACCATTTGCCAGAGCTGTGGATTTTAGTTGGTGCAATGTTCTATGCAATTCTCGCTTTTTTCATTGGAATCTACGCTTTTAATAAACTAAAAAACAAATTTGCGGAGATGATATAAATGGAAAGAATAATTGCAACTAAAATCTCAAAGAAGTTTAAGATAGGTTTCAAAAAGCATCAGAGTTTTTTAGCAAGACTTATATCTTTATTTTCAGGCAAGGAGCCGCAAAAAGAAATATGGGCTTTAAAAGATGTATCATTTTCTATTAATAATGGGGAGATTGTCGGCATTGTCGGGCCAAATGGCTCGGGGAAAAGTACGCTATTAAGAATCATCTCTGGGATTTATAAGCCTGAAAAAGGCGAGGTCAGGACGAATGGAAAGATTATTTCTCTTATTAACTTAGACGTGGGGCTGCAGTCAAGATTAACAATGAAGGATAACATTTTTTTGTGTTGCTCACTTTTTGATTTGGGAAGAGAAGACATTAAAGACAGATTAGAATCAATAGCCCAATTTGCAGAGCTTGAGAACTTTATTGATACAAAAATATATCAGTTTTCAAATGGGATGTTGCAAAGGTTAGCTTTTTCTATAGCAATTCATTGCAACCCTGAAATTTTAATTTTAGATGAAGTTTTTGAAGTTGGTGATGAGAGCTTTAGGAAAAAAAGTGCTAAAAAAATTAAAGAATTAGTCAAAAAAGGCGCCAGCGTATTGTTAGTTACTCATAATCCTTATTTTGTTCGAAAGTATTGCAAAAGAGTTATTAAACTAGAATCTGGCAAAATACAGTGAAAGACATAAATAATTGAGCAGAATAGTATGTCTTTCCCTTGATAGTCAACGACTTCTGTTCAAATATTAAAGTCCTTGACTATAGAAAAATTCAATGGCGCACCTTAAACTTTTTACCATAATTTTTTTCACCAAGGGTAAAATCTTTTGAGAACTGCTGGTCATATAGTTCTGGCGTGCAGTGGGTTCCTTTTTCTCTTCCGATATTTCTTGTGCGAGAAAGGACGGGGGTTAGTGATTTTAAATTGTTTTTTTTCATAACTGCGCTTATGAACCAATCATAACCAATTTGATTACATAACCTATACCACCCCAATTTGTAAAAGATTAAGTTTAAGTCAAGTTTATGCCGCATCCAGTTTTGTTTTAGCCATTTTTCAAACATTTTTTTTGTAATGCAATAACCCCACGGGCAAAAGCCGGAAGTTTCTTTTAAAATAAGGGGGCTTTTTTTATTCGTGCTGTTATTGAATAAGTTCAGGAGAAGGTAATTATCTCTTTTTTTATACCTGAAAAACCAATTCGCTAAATCCAATGCGTCTGGGCTCAAAACAGAATCGTCTTCTAATGCAACATTGAATTCGCTGCCTTCTGAGAAGGCAATATTATAAACATTGTAATTATTGTAATCAACACCGAGCCTTTTTTTGTTTTGAATTATCTTTACCGGGAGAACTTTTTTATCTGCGAATTCTTTTATTACTCTAAAAACTTCTGGACAGCCTGGCTCAAGGCCCACAAAAAGAGAATAGCCTTTTGTATTGCATTTTTCTAAACTTTTTAGCACTTTTTTAGTGTAGACCGAGCGATTCCATGCGACTAGAGTTATTGATTTCATTGTTATTCTAATTTTAATCTGTTTAATAACTTTCTTAGGATTTTTCCTATCTTGCCTATTAGATTGTCTAATTTTAAATAGAGGATATAGGGTGAAATGCAGATGTCATTTCGGTTTAACATTTTTTGTTTTTGTGTTTCTTTTAAGTTGATTAGCTCTGCTTTTTCTAAATTAGAAACCCATTCTCTATAAAAATGGTTTTCTTTAAACCAGGGTTTTTCGTTTTTGCCGCAAAAATGAAGAACATTCGCTTTTGTTTTAGGCAAGACAATTACTTTTTCAATGAAAGATGTACTTTTTGGAATATAAAAATTGAATCTTGTTGGTAAAAAATTAATTATTTCCTGAAAATAAATATTCAGTATTGGCTGGTCTCCAAATGCAGAAATTTTAGAGTATTTTTTGTTTAATTTAATTAAATCATCGAATGTTTCTTTTTTTATTATTCTCGTGTTAATTGCAAGAACTCCCGCATTAAATCCCTCTTTGTTTAGACAATATATGGAGTTTAATTTAGATATTTCTTCTTCGTCTCCTTCAAAATTAACTGAAATTTTGTTGTTGTTAATATCCCTTACTGCTGAAAATCCATTTACTTTTGTTAATTCATTCAAAGAGCCTCGAACAATTATATCTGCGTCTAGATAGACGATAACGTTCCACTTTTTGAATTTTGGAGTAAAAAGATAAAATTTGTCTAAAAATATGTGGGTTGCCCACCTTTTATCTGTTTTTTTCAATGGTTTGCATTTCTTAATTAAAATCCCTTTTTTTCTGAACCATTTTAGGTCTTTCTCTGGAATTTCGTGGCTGAGAAGCATATAATCCCCTTTCCATCCTGCATTGAAATAAACACTTGAGAATAATTGCTTTGCTTGCTTAATGTAATTTTCATCTGCAAGAGTTACTATTAGGGATTTTTTTTGTTTTGCCATATCATGTTTTTTATTAAGATGTAAACCTTAGGAGATATTCTTTTTATTACTGTTCCTATTCTCCCAATATTTTTGTCTATTATCTCGAATTTTATATACATCTTAATATGTTTTATTCTGAGACTTTTCTCATGCTGTTTTATCTTCTCATAATCCCATATTTCTTTTGCCGGCAATTGTTTTGATAAATCGATAAGGTCTGCTTTGTCTAAACTTAATTTCCATTCTTTATAGAACGAATTGCCTTTTTGCCAAGGTTTCTGGCCTTTTCCGCAAAAATGAAGAACGGCGCACTTTATCTTTTTAGCTTCTGTATTATATTCTATTTTTGTATGGCTATAATACATATTAAATGTTACGGAGGTTGGTTGCCACTTTTTGTAAAAGAATGTGTTAAATATCGGCTGGTCGCCCCAAACAGCTATAGTTTTATATTTTCTCGTAAGATAAATAAGGGCTTTAAAATCTTCTTTTTTTATTATTTTTGTATTAAATGCAAAAACCCCTGCATTAAACGCTCTTGCATTTAAAGAATAATTCTTGAGGATATCTAGAAATTCGGGGTAATATCTTATATTTTTCTTTGGATCTAATGGATTAATAAAACTGTCTTTTAATTTATGATACCCTAAATCCGGCACAGCAGCAAAACCAGTTACTTTTGTTAATTCATCCAAAGAGCCTCGAACAATTATATCTGCGTCTAGATAGACGATAACGTTCCACTTTCTGAATTCCGGAGTAAAAAGATAAAATTTGTCTAGCATGGAAGGGGAGAGCCCGCCATATTTTGTTCTTGAAAGCGGTTTGCATTTCTTAATTAAAATCCCCTTTTTTCTGAACCATTTTAGGTCTTTCTCTGGAATTTCGTGGCTGAGAAGCATATAATCCCCTTTCCATCCTGCATTGAAATAAACACTTGAGAATAATTGCTTTGCTTGATTAACGTAATTCTTGTTTGCGAGAGTGACTATAAGATTTCTTTTCATTGTTTGGTTTGATTTAATAATTTTTTGATATCCTCTTTTGCTTTTTTTGGAAAAAAGCTTGCGAAATAATAAAAAATCTCTCTCTTCCAAAAAAGCGGCCCTTCTTTGATTATGTATTTTAATAAAAGCTTTCTATAGTTCTTGTAGTCCCCTTTTTTATATAACTCTGCAAGCGTTTTGTTCTTAATTATCTCTTCTTTGAGTGTTTTTAAATAATCGTCAAAGCTGTGTATCTCGCTTTTTCTAATTGCTTTTTTTTCTATCAGCTGATGAGAAAGATTAATAGTCTCAGCTTTATCGAAGTTTGACTTCCATTCTTTGTATAACGGGCTGGATTGATTCCAGGGTTTATCTGAACTGCAGAGATGTATTATTGCTGGCTCTTTTCTCTTAACAATTTTTAAGTAAACAGAAGAGTAATTTGGAATATAAACATTAAATATGGGCGGCAGAAAATTTACTTTATCATAAAAAACCAAATTGAAAAGCGGCTGGTCGCCGTTTGCAATATTACAATATTTCTTTATAATCTTTTTAACATTGTTTTGCAGTTTTCTATTTATTGTGTTGCTGTTAAAAGCAAAGACGCCAGAATTAAAACCAGTTTTTTCTATGTTGTGCCTTTTCTTTAATTCTTTCAATTCTTTTTTTTCATTTTCTTTAAAATTTATCGATATCGGGCTTTCGTGGATATCCTTTACTGCTGAGAAATCTTTTACTTTTACCAATTCATCTAACGAGCCGCGGACAATTAAGTCTGCGTCAAGATAAACAATATTCTTCCACTTTTTGAATTCTGAAGTAAAAAGATAAAATTTATCCAATACTAAAGCTGGATAGTTTCCTATATTGTTCTTTATAAAAGGTTTGCATTTTTTAACCAAAATCCCTTTTTTTCTGAACCATCCCAGGTCTTTCTCTGGAATTTCGTGGCTGAGAAGCATATAATCCCCTTTCCATCCTGCATTGAAATAAACACTTGAGAATAATTGCTTTGCTTGATTAACGTAATTCTTGTTTGCCAGTGTTGCTAAAAGGTTTCTTTTTTGTTTTTTCATCTTAAGTCTCTGATGCCTAAACATTTTTTGCATATTTCTAGAGAAGGTTTGCCTTTTCTTATTTCTTTTCTTATTCTTTGGTATTCTGGTTTTTTCCAGATATCAAGCAATTTTTCATCTTTTATGCTGCCAAATTTAACACTGCTGAAATAATCTTGACAGCATAAAATTACTTCTCCTTTGTAATTTATAACCACATGGGGATTAAATAAGTGGCATTCTTCTAATTTTATCGGCTTTCCAGATTCAATAAGGCCCCCTCGATTATTTGTAAACTTTAATTTTTGATAAGAGATTTTTATATTATCTTCTGGTCTGATTTTGGTATATTCTAAAATTTTGATTATCTCCGGATCTTCTTTTTTCGAATGTTGTGTAATTCTAAATTCGTCTACACCGGCGAGTACTAGTTTTTTATAGTATGATAGAGTTAGGAAATCTCCGTTCGTATAAATAATAATGTAACAACAGGGAAGTTTATTTTTTGCATATTTCACAAGACTAATAATACGTTTGTCTAAAAGCGGCTCCCCATAGAAGTTCAGATTTATTATGCCTTTGTATTTAATCTCTGCCAACTCCTTAATTATTCTATGAAATAGTTTTGTACTGAGCAGTTTTTTATTTTTTATTAGGCCATTTTCGTATATCGAATTTGGGCAGTATAGACATCTGCGATTGCAGCAAGTTATTGTTTCTATATCAACTTGATTGAAAATATCTTCTGTGCCGTACTTCAATAGATTGTTGAGATTTTTTGACTGCATTTTTATCTTGGATATCAGATTTTGCAACAAAAGCTTTATCTTTTCTTTTATCTTTATCGGAATAAAGCTAATAAAATAATATGGGATTTCTTTTTTCCATATTTTTATTCCATCAAGATATATCTGAGTTATCAAACAAGTTCTGAACTTTTGCAGTTCTCTTCTTTCATAGGCTTCGCTGATTATTTTTTTTCTGAGTTGATGCAGAGCTTCCTTCCTATCTTGAATGTACTCTTTTTTTCGTAATTTTAATGTTTTTAATCTTTCTTCGAGATTATTCTTCTGTATTGTTTTTACATTCATTCTTTTATAGCTGTCTTGGCCGGTTATCACTCGTTGTTCTTCGAGTTCTCTGACTTGTTTGTTAAAATATTCTTGCTCTTTTCTCCTCATTACTGACAAAGCTTCGGCGTGAATTCTATATTCAGTTAGCAGTTCCGGTATGATCTGTAGTTTTTTATTTTTCTCTATTAATCTGATAAAAAGATCTTTGTCTTCATTTTGTCTCAACTTATTACGGTAGTGTGCTTCTGATGAATTTTTGAACATCGCTGATGAGTGGTGTAACCAATAAAACCAGTACATCTCAGAGGGAATTATATTTATTATTTCAGGGTATTTTTCTTCCATTATCTTTCTTCCTTTTTCATCAATATACTCAAACGAGCTACATATAAGAAAAACTTCTGGATGATTCTCTAAATAATTGTATTGCACTTCTAACCTTCTTGGCAGTGCAACATCGTCTGAATCAAGAACTGCGATATATTTCCCTTTTGCTATTCTTAGGCCGGCGTTTCTTGCAGCTGCTGGCCCGATGTTTCTTTTTAAGTTAACTATCCTGATCCTGCAATCTTCTTTTTGATAATTTTTTATTATTCTCAGCGTGCTATCTTTAGAAGCATCGTCTATAATTATTAATTCCCAATCCCCGAAAGTTTGATTTATTATTGATTCAACTGCTTTTACTATGAACCTTTCAGCATTATATGCGCACATTATTACTGAGATTTCAGGATTTTTTATTTGCATTTTAATCTTTTTCTATCAATTCTTTTATCTTCTTTATGAAAACTTTTGTGTCAAACTTTTTTGCTTGTTTGAGACATGCTATCTTGTATTTTTTTGGGTTTTTTCTCATTATCTTTATTGCTTCTACGAGCTTGTTTTCATTAATATTGTCAATTAAAATTCCTGTTTTGTTTGGAATAACTGTTTCCTTATAGCCCCCCTCATTTGGTGCGATTACAGGTTTTCCAGAAGCCATTGCTTCAACTGGGGCCATGCCAAAATCTTCATCCATCGAAGTTGTAATAAATCCCTTGCAATTTGCATAGAGGTCTCTAAGTCTGCCGGCATTAACCCAGCTTAAGATTTGCACATTTTTTGGTTTTATTTTTTTTATATGGCCTGCGTATTGCTTAAAATGTTTTGATTGCTCGTAGCTTCCTACGATAATTAGCTTTTCGTTTGGCAATTTTTCAAACGCTTTCATTTGTATGTCAACTCTTTTTGCTGCAAAAAGGCGGTTTACAGCAAGCCAGAAATCTCCATTTTTTTTATAATGAAATTTTGATGTTTCAATTGGCGGATTTATCACTATCGCTTCTCTGCCGAGGAATTTTTTTATTCTATTCTGTGTATTAATTGAATTGCAGGCTATTTTTTCAACACTTTTTATGTACTTTTTATTAAGATAACGATTGAATTTAACCCAGACATCAAAAGGCCAGCGAGCATACCATGGAACGATCTTATTTCTTGTATATTCATATGCATCCCAAATTTCTCTTATTGGAGAGTGAACGTACCATAGATTTGGATGATTGTTTACTGCGCCAGACATCGCCCAATCTCCGTCAATAATATAAAAATCATACTTCTTTTTTAAATTAAGAACTCTGAACTTAAAAAGAGCTATTTGTTGCCTTGATGGGGCATTTATCGGTATTTTGCCTATTGAGTAAAATTTAATTTTATCGAAACCCATTTTTTTTATTTTTTCTTTATCGATGTTTGTAGAGTAAAAATCTGCTTTTAAGTCTCTTGCTAATGTAAGACCGACCATTTCTGCTCCGCCTATGTTATCCATGTAATTATGAAAGATTGCAATTTTTTTGTGTTTCATTTTATTCTTCTTTTATACTTAAAATGCTAAGCATGAATGCTGAAAAAATTGTTTGTATTCCCGTTATAATCAAAGTGAGGGCTATAATCGAATTTTTTATTTCCTGAAGTGCCCCAAAACCATTCTTTATCCATTTTAATAAAATAATAAAAAATATTACTGTTCCGATTATAGCTAAAGCTATTCCGATGATGCTTGCTTTTTCTAATGTGACATATTTGCAGATTTTTTCTATTGTTTTATCTTCTTCCCCTAAATGATTAAAAGCATAACTTTTTGAGAACAAAGCAAATATCATCAGTTGATAGCCTGTTATTACTAACATCGTTGATAAAAACATTGGATGATAAAAAAATTGTATTCCTGCTATCTTGATTGAGCCAAGGTAAAATAGAATCATTGAAACAAGACCAAACAGAAATAAAAAAACACCTGGAATGAAAAAAAGAAAAAGCGGGCTGTAAAGAAGCATAAACCTTAGATGGCGCCAACCATCTGAAAACGCTTTTAATTTTGATTTTCCTTGACGTTTATTATAATTAATCGGAATCTCTTTAATCTTCATCTCTTTTTTTACAGCTTTCATAATCATCTCTGAAGCAAATTCCATGCCTGTTGTTTTGAGATTAAGCTTGTCTAAGGCTCCGCGGGTTATTGCGCGCATGCCACAATGCACGTCTTTTACTTTTGCTTTAAAAAATAATCTCAAAATTGCAGAAAGTACGGGATTTCCAAGATATTTATGCGACCAAGGCATTGCCTCTTTCTGCATTTTGCCTGCAAATCTATTGCCAATTACTAAATCTGCGCCTTTTTTTAATTCATTTAAAAATTTCGGAATTTCTTTGAAATCATAGGTGCCGTCTGCATCTGCCATGATAATGTATTTTCCTTTAGCAACTTTGAACGCTTCTATGTATGCTCTGCCGTAGCCTTCTTTGTTATGCTTGACTAAAATTACTCCATTTTTCTTTGCGATCTCTGGCGAGGAATCTATTGAAGAATCTGAAACAATAACCTCCGCATTTAGATTGTTTTTTTTAATAACTTCTTTAATTGTTGAAAGGCAAAAAGGAAGAGCTTTTTCTTCATTTCTGCATGGGAGAATGATGCTTAATTCTGGAGCAGTTTTTATATCTTTCATGTATATATGAATAAGCAATAGGTTTTAAATGCTTTTTCACGCTATTTTAATGTTGGGTCAATCTATCTGCCGCCGACCTTCTTTGAAAAAAATAATTCTTTATCTCCCTCTTCCCACAAATTCCATACATACCCTGCTTGGCTAAATCCGAGCTTTTTATGCATCTTAATAGCTGCTTTGTTTTTTGGAATTGTCGTGCTGTAAATTCTTCTCACTCGTCTTTTCTTAGCATTCTTCTCAAATTTTTTTATTAATTCCTCGGCGATTCCCTTGCCCCTGTAATCTTTATGGACAAAAACCCAATCTAGATAATCCGAATCCTTAAAGCTTCTTTTTCTTGAGCAGACAATTCTAAAGTATTCTTTGCTAAAACCAATAAAGCCTACAAGTTTATTATCTTCAACTGCAACAAATCCTTCTTTGTTCTTTACTTTTTTTAGAAAATATTTTTTTAATTCTCTAGGGTCAGTAAATTCATCTTCCCAAATTTTCAAATATAAGCCGGTTAGGGCGGGAATATCGCTCAGGCTTACACTTCTTATTTTCATACTTTCATTAAAATGTGCTATTTTAAATTTCTTTCTTTTTTGGTCAAGCGATTGGATTACTTTCACTGCTTATTTAATCTCGTAGACGAAGTCTCCTTCTTTGTAAATAAGCTTCCAGCCGCAGTTTATTCTTTCTTTTGAGATAACATATCTAACATCATACTTTTTTATTAAATTATCTTTGGTATTGCAGTCATCTACTGCTGCAAAAAAGGTTTCTACGTCTTCTCTATTTCCATAAAATGAAATTGTTGCTATCGGTTTATGGCTGGAAAGCGGATAGAGGGCTGTTGATATATCTGCAGGAGCCATAACATTTGATTTTGGGAAAGTTTTCATAAACTTTAAGGCTGCGAGGTCATTTTTATCTACTAATTTATATAATGCTACTTGATCGGGAATGTAAAAATATGATTTAAATGCTAGAAAGGCTGCTAATAAAATCAATATTATAGTTGCAATTACTTTCAAATTCTTTTTTACCATTCTTTTACTGCTAACATTTTCTATTCCTTGTCTCGCCGTCTTTATTATATGGTATAATCCAAAGGCACTTAAAACTGGCAAACTTATTGCAAAATAATAGAGATTTCTTTGATATGGCGAGAGATAAGAGACATCAGTTAATCGATAAATGATTATATTTATTAAGACTAAGACCGGCCAGAAAACAAAGATTGCGTATTTCTTTGGGCGTTCCTCTTTGGCAAAGATTGAAATTGCGCCCAAAATTGCTAAAACATATCCTATCCAGCTATACAGCTCTAAAAATGAATTATTTAGCTCTAGAACACCCCATCCTTTTTTGAATTGAATTGCAGTTGTAATGCTTTGCAAAAGACTTGAGAATGGAATATCCGCCATTAATTTGTAAAATAATAATCCCGCTATCGGTACTAGTATGAACAAGCTGAATGTTTTATAATTTCTTTTTATATAATCTATATGCATTAATGAATAGATTATAAGAATTGGCAATGCAAAGAGAAGGGAAATTGAGTGAACAAACAGTAAGAAAAGCATGATTATCAGGCTTATGTAAATATAATTTTTCTTCTTTCTTTCTAAACCCTCTGTATAAAAATAAAAATAAAGAAAGATGAACGGTATTGAAAACGTAAGAGCTGTAAAGAACCATAAACCAGTGATATTTACGTTAGATTTTATTGAAGCAAAAAATAGCATTGAGAACAGCCCAATAGAAACTCTTTTAGTTTTTTTATAGACTACAAAAAACAATGTTAACCCGGAAATCAGCGCCCAGATTGCTGGAAGGAACTCATATATTTTTAATAAATTAAAGAAAAAAGAAACTGCCATTAAGATAATGTGAAATCCTATTCTGAACCCTATAGAACCACCAGAATAACTGCCTTCTTTTAATTTTTCAGCTTCTGTTATATGGTGCCATTCATCTATATGGTAGGGCAAATGATAGTTAAAATGGGGAGAATAAACTAATAAAAAAGTTATTGCCCCGATTAATCCTAATAGAATAATCTGCCTCTTTTCCATATATTATCGATATATTTTAAGTATAAAAACCTTGGCGATTAGCCATCTTTCAGACTAAAATACCATTAATTTAACCAATAGATAACTCATAAAAATAAAGATTAACAGAGATATCACCGACAAATCTCATTAAAAAGAAAAAAATTAGTCTGTTAAATCCGCAATTACCAAAACCTTTTACTCTGTTTTAAGACAAAAAATTTAAAAAAATTAATTTTACTTCTGCTCTCCAGTATAACCTTGTTGCCCTTGTTGTTGCTGTGCTTGTTGTTGCGCAGCGATACATTCAAGTGCGACCACATGAATTGTTTGATTCTGGAAGGTAACTGGGACTCCGTTACGTAAATCGCATTTAAGCGCTTCTGTGAAGAGTTGCCCCACTGTTTGATATACTCCTACTTGCGCCCCTTGTTGAAATGTAGCATAAGCAGTTATTTGTTTATTTTGTTGCCATTTCCCATATTGGCCATATCCGATATAGCTGATAGCTCCGAGAAGCAAAATACCCAACAAAATTATTATTGTTGTTTGTTTTTCCATTTGCTTTGCCCTCCTTTCATTTGAGTCGTTGTTTATTCTTGTTATTTGTTCTTTTTAAATGTTATTGTAGTCTTAACTATAATTCCCAAAGATATTTTAAGGCAAGTTATTTATTTTATTGGATTATTATGAAAGATAAAAAGAGATTTGAGGTATTTGATTTTTTTGCTCTTGAGAAAAATGTTTTGCAGATAGTACGAGAATCTTTTATTTTATTTATCTCTTTTGTCTTTCTAGCAGCAATAATTGGCCAGATTATTTCTGCTGCTACTCTGAACTGCAGCGTGATGAATGCAAGTAGTTGCGTTTCTCCGAATATTACGATTTTTCGTTTATTAAATGAAAGCGGCGGATACTATAACGCTCATGCTCAGAATGCTACGCTCTCTGGATACAGCCCGATTTACAATTATTCTTTATGCTGTTCTTCTGATTATACCCTGAGCGCTACATGTTCTGAAGCAATTGTATTAAAACTCTTTAACTATACTAACGCCAACGTACAATTTGGGAACTATTCTGGGCCGAATACAACCTATACTTACAGTAGTTGTTTATCTGCGAGCCCCGGTGCTGCATCTTGCACGTATTCTTCCGGGTCTTGCGCCGGGGGATATTCTTGCCTTGCTAGCATTGCTTCAAGCGAAGGGTGGGCTAATAACCAAACAAATGCTCATGTCGGGCCATGTTCTGAATATAACACGAAAGTTTGTTGCAGATTAAATTCCCCTCCTGTTATTTCGAATGTTGTTCTTAATTCAACTTATGGCACGAATTATACTTATGAAAATCTAACTGTTTATTTTGCAGAGAGCGACGCTGATGGAGATGCTTATACAAATATCACTGATTGGAGAAAGAATGGAACAAGCATTGCTGTACTCAATATAGCTTTCAATACCAATACTTCTTCAACTTCTACGGGAGCGATAAGGGATTATTCAACTTACGGGAATAATGGGACCTTGGGTGGCGGAACTGCTGCAAATGCGCCGACTTGGACTTCAAGCGGAAAGGCTGGAGGTGCTTATGCCTTTGATGGGGTGAATGATTATATTGATATAGGTAATAATAGAAGTTTAACCCCAAATAATACTTTAAGTGTTTCATTATGGGTAAAACCTTATGCAACACAAAATACTTACTCAGGTCTGGCAGGTAATTTTAACTCATACAGCGGATGGATTATTCGGTATTCAACTAGTAATCAACTTAGTATTAGAATAGGAAATGGCACAACACATCAGGACTTTTTCTCTTCAGGCTCAACTACAACTAATAATTGGACACATATGGCTTTTGTTTATAATGGCTCTGGTATTATTTATTATTTTAATGGGATTAATGAAACAGTTCGTTCTTCTAATATTGCTTGGCTTGATTATCTTAGTGCAGATGTCTTGATTGGAAGCGATGGTTTAACTGCAAATCGTTATTTCAACGGCACAATCGACGAAGTGCAAATCTTTAACTATAGCCTGTCGGCAAATCAGATAGCTGCGATGTATCGGGCGGGAGTTGAAAATCACTCTGTGCAGATGATACACAGTGATGAAACAACAAAAGGAGAGGCCTGGGGCGTTGCAGTTACGGGCAATGATGGGTTTGACGATGGAACTAGTGTTTTGAGTAATAATTTAACAATAAGAGGCAGTGTACCTAATGTTACTCTTCTGAGCCCGCCTGACGGAAATGAAACTCGCTCTAGAACTCCGACATTTTACTGGAATGCTACAGATGTTGACGGAGATGCTATGACTTATGAAATAAACATTACTCCGGTCAAGTTTGCAGGCCAATTTGTTTGTAGTGATGATATCGACACATATTCCGGCGTGATGAATTATACTCCTGCCTCTGATTTGGAATGTTTTTATGACAATAGTTATTATTATCTCTGGAGTGTCAGAGCGAATGACAGTGACGGGCAAGGAGGGTGGGCTGGCCCTTGGAAGTTAAATATGACTGCTGTTGTTGATATGAGCATGCCTGTTAATTTTGTTTCTTTTGGCCAACTTTCTCTTTTGCAAGATGATAATACTACAGACAATTCTCCT
>Ga0233422_10000734_pt1 | contig 15564 bp, 14 predicted proteins | sample Watercolumn_Mata_2_FD_182724 | JGI IMG/M metagenome (GOLD analysis project Ga0233422, IMG submission 182724) | Freshwater microbial communities from Lake Matano, South Sulawesi, Indonesia - Watercolumn_Matano_2014_110_MG | ecosystem: Environmental > Aquatic > Freshwater > Lake | place...
TGACGCGAAACGTGCGAGAAACCGTCCGGACGATCCTATCCGATTGCTTCACGACCTCTACCTTGCCGGCGACGAGCATAGTCATGGCGCGTTCCCACGGGATCAGCCCCAGGAACTCGTACGTCGCGTTCAGGACAATTACGCTCTGCATCGGTCGGACCTGCGGAGAAGCATCTTCCGAGAACCATGCTCGAAATCGTCGTTTTCCAGTTGATACTCGTTTAACAAAGCTGCCGAAGTGGTGTCAAGTGGAAAGAGGAACGGCCGACGCACGGAGAATTCTCCTCTATTGGCTTCTCCACGGCCGCGTAGCGTTCCCCGGCTGAGACGCGGTTCAATCACTGGTGCTCCAGGAGAATCTTGTGCGCGGAGAGCTTCATTTCACGGATGGCGGCACGAACGGTTTTTTCTTCCCCGAATATGCTTCTGAGGAGGACCTGTTCACCTTCGGGCCTGATGTAATCTACATCCTGCATGATCAGTTCTTCGGTACCATCTCCGGCAAGGAGATAGGCGTTCGATTCGCACATTGGGGTTCCTTTCTTCCCTCAAGAGATCTCGTACGCGACTTTCTCTTTCGATTTTACACATCCGCGGCTGCAAGGCAAATAGCCAAATTCGCCTCTACAGATTCCGGTCGCCTTTGGAGTCGATGGAAACCAGTGGATACAGCTCTTCCGTATTTTGGGAAGCTAAGCTATGATGGATTTGGATGATTTGAGTTAACCCACAGGCAATGGCATGGACACCTTACGCAAACATGAAGAAAACCTGAGCGATATTCTGAAAGCGTGCGAGACGAATCCGCGCATAGGGCGATACGAGATCCTCAGCACTCTGGGGCGAGGGAGCATGGGTGAGGTATTTCGAGCGCGCGACCCCATGATCAATCGACTCGTGGCGCTCAAGACCCGTCGCTTCGACCTTATGTACGATCAGAAGGACCTGAAGTTCGTCATCAACCGGTTTTTTGAAGAAGCTCGCATTGCAGGGAACCTCATTCATCCCAGCATCGTCACCATCTTCGATGTGGGGCAGGACGGCGACTATTGCTACATAGCGATGGAATTGCTCGAAGGAGACAGCCTGACGTCCGTCAACAAGGAGGGTAGGCTTCTTCCTCCGGGGAGAGTCTTCGAGCTCATAAAGGAAGTCTGTTTAGCGCTTGATTTTGCCCACTCGCGAAACGTAATCCACCGTGACGTCAAACCTGCAAACCTGATGTACACATGGGATCAGCGGATCAAGATTACTGATTTCGGCATCGCGACAATTTCCCGGACGGACAATACCGCCGAGCTGCAGGTGATGGGCACTCCCAGTTATATGTCACCGGAGCAAACCAAAGGGTTGAAACTGACGCGGCAGACGGATTTTTTCTCGCTGGGGATCGTTCTGTTCGAATTGCTCTGCGGACGCAGACCCTTCCAGGGCCGCACTCTGTATGAACTTCTTGACAATGTTCGGTATGCCCCAGCGCCCTCGCTCCTCAAACTGAATCCCAACCTGCCCGCGGGCATCGAGCATGTCATTCAGAGAGCACTCGAGAAGGAGCCTGACCTCAGATACGAATCCGGGCGGGAATTCGCCGACGCGATAGATCAGGCGATCAAGGGGAAACCGATCCCTGTCACGGATTTGAAGGCGTCAAAGAAGGCCTCTTTGCTCAGGCCGATGGAATTCTTCCGTCCCTTTAATCGACAAGAAATCGAGGAAATCACGCGGATCGGCACGTTCATTCGGTATGAGAAGTCCCAGGTGATTGTGAGAGAAGGCGACGTTGACACCACTTTCTTTGTGCTCCTCAAGGGCCGAGTGCGGGTGTTCAAAGGCAACCAAGGAATTGCCGACCTGCCCGAAGGAGCATGTTTCGGGGAAATGGGCGCGTTCATGAAGACCCCCCGGACAGCCCACGTGATCGCTAGGGCTTCGTGCATCGTTCTGAAGGTGGACCTGAAGGTCCTTGAACGCGAAAAGAGCGAGTTGAGGCTCAAGTTTTACGAGATATTCCTGCGGGCACTCATCGAGCGCCTCGACAAGACTACGCGACGCCTTAGCTCCCGCCTGAAGAAGAAACGCTCTAACGAGGGTGAGACATAGACAGCGGCCCGGGATCAGCGATAGAGCAGCTCGCGAGCACCTTTCCCCTCATTCCCAGGCTCTGCCTGGGAACGAGGGTCCGGGAGGCTCTGCCTCCTATTTTTGACGAAATTGCCTTTTTGTCCCGGTAGAGCCGGGATGGCATGGGTTCCCAGGCGGAGCCCGGGAACCAGAAAATGGTGTAGGTGCTTATCGGGCATCTTCCACAAGGATCACTCGCACAACGTCCGTAAGGATGTGAGCTTTGTGCTTGTGGGCCTCGCCCGGCGGTATGAAGATTCCGTCGCCTTGTCTGAATGAGATCACTTGTCCGTTGAAGTCGATCTCCAATTCTCCTTCGAGAACATAACCGATATGGCCCCGTAGGCACCAATCCGGTTCGACGAATTCCCGGAAGAACTCCACGAGTCGGAGTTGTGAACCGCCTTGCTTCCTGACCTTGAAACGGACTCCCGGAGTCGAGGCGTCCCAGGGAATCGACTCGAAATTCACGTTGTACGTCGTCATCTTCGATCCGGAACCTCCTCATCCAATCTTTAAAGGGACCCTACTTTGCGTCCCGTCATGTACAATTCCGTTCCGAGCAGCTCCGTAGGATGCGGTGACCAACGGGAACTGCATCGTTCGAGGTCTTTTCGCGACAGATGCGGTTCGCTGCGCTCACCACATCCTACCCAAATCCGTGACCGCATCTATGAGATGGCACACTGTAATGGCTCGCGGGCCTTGCGAGAAACCGCAGTCAAAGAACGCTCCATTATCCACCCCAGATGTGTACCGCCGAGGTGGGACACTTGTCCTTGCATTCCAGGCAGGAGATGCACTCTTCGGAACGCGTATCGTATACTCCGAACGAGGCATTGCTGGGCTCCGTTTCCATAGCACAGACTTTGTTGCACGTTCCGCAGTCTATACAATCGCCCGTTCGTTCGGGGAAGACGGTTGCGAAGCGGTTGAACACCGAGAGGCAGGCGCCGAGAGGACAGAGTACTTTGCAGAAGAATCGCCGATGCCCCATTACGAGGATTACGATAGCAAACAGGATGGCGAGTCGGATCGCGAGCGACCCCACGTTCGTCGTGCCCTGAATAATCGCCCATGGGATGGCCGATTCGATTGTGGCTACCGGGCAGAGTCGGCAGAAGTAAACAGGGGACTCGGTCCCGAGAAACACGGGGACTGCAACCACCAGGCCCGCGAACACCCCGTACTTGATGAACCGTGTCCACGCAGGAATCCCGAATTTCACGTAGGGGACCTTGTACAGGAGTTCCTGAAGAAGTCCGAACGGGCAAGCCCAGCCGCAGAGGAGGCGTCCTGCCACTAGCCCAGCAAGGGCGATTCCACCGATCACGCTCAGCGGGATGAGGCCGACTCCGGCGAATTGGCCGATCACACCTATGGGGCACGCGAAAACCGATACCGGACATGAATGGCAGTTAAAGACCGGGAAGCAGATAAAATGCCACTGAACGAGCCCAATATTGAACAAGACAGCCAGGGAAAGCTGTACTTTAAGCCTCAGTTTTTCCACAACGATATTCCTTCATACATCTCTGCCCTCAATTCTCCTGCGTCGAGGCCGAGAACCGCCGTTCAACAGTGCCCCCTCACCCTGCCCTCTCCCCCAAAGGGGGCGAGGGTATTGAAGAGTCTTGGCGAGCAGGCAGGGTATATATCCAGGCGCTTGCCTGGGCAACGCACGGCGCGAGCACCGGTCATTCCTATTGAAACCCTCTCCCCCTTGGGGGGGAGAGGGCAGGATGAGGGGGATAATAGCCCGACATTATTGGCCTCTGCCTGATTGCCAGCACCAATGATGTTCCCCTTCCCCTCGTCATGCCGTATCCGTCCAGCCCGCATCCATGCGGACATCTTCAGAGTCAGGTCGGACAGGGCATCCGCCCCTTGAGCATCCTCAGGTCCGGATAATTGGAAATGAGGCGTCCGTCTCTGTACCTGCCGATTCCCTCGAAGGTCATGGCATTGACCACTTCGGGTTCTGTGAACCACTGAGACTGCAGGGTAAACGCCTCTTTGCCCTGTTCCATGCCAGGCAGCTTGAGCTTGATACCAGCGTCCTTGAGCTTGTCGAACTTCTCGATGTTGTCGTACACCCTGAACTCGCGGAAAAACCCCCCGTACACGATTGCCGCCAGACTGAACGCCAAGAGTATGCTCATGAGGATTTTTCGCAGCATGGTTGAGCCTTCTTTCCCAGGGTGGAGTCTCGAGAGGTCTCCTTGCGCTCGCGATCCGAAAGACCATTCCTATCGTCGGCTCGCAGAGGTGTCAAGGGTTCGTCGATTGCAGGTGTATCCGCAAACGGCATCGGCACCCGTGTGCGGAATGCCGAAATGGAATTGACCGACAGGCCCATTTGTGACAAGAGGACACAACTGAACCGAGATCACAGGCATGCTGATGAAAAAGGGTCTGCTCTTTGTCCTCTCTGCGCCTTCGGGCGCGGGCAAGTCCACGATGATCGGGCGAATCCGCGAGTTTTTTCCCGACATTCTCTATTCGATTTCGTGTACAACGCGGCTCCCTCGGAAAGGAGAGATTGACGGGGTCCATTATCATTTCGTTGACAGGGAACGCTTCCGCGAAATGATCGAACAGGGGGAGTTCCTGGAATGGAAGGAGGTCCACGGCGCTCTTTACGGCACTCCCGCGGGGCCGGTGCTGGAAGCGATCAACTCCGGGCGAACCATGGTGCTCGACATCGACGTGGAGGGCGCTAAGGACGTTCTGAGGCAGATTCAGGACTCGGTCGGCATCTTCATCAGCACGCCGGACATGGACGCGCTTGAGGAGCGGATCCGAACCCGCGCCGCGGATTCCGAGGAGTCGATTCGTACGCGATTGCATAACGCGGCCCGAGAGATGGAATCGGCACGGCTCTTCTCATACGACATCGTCAATGACGATCTTAACGCCGCGGTAGCCGAGCTTGCCTCAATCATAGAGGACGAAAGGGGAAAGAGAAGCTGAAGGGTTACTCGGGTGATTTACCCACGATAATGTCTACGGTGCGGGACTTCTTATCTCTGAGGACAGTCATTCTGATGAGGTCGCCGGGTTTGGTACCAGCCACGATTTTGGAGAGTTGACGCCCGCTGCGGATAGGCTCTCCGTCCGCCTCGACGATGAGGTCGCCTTTACGAAGGCCCGCGTTGAACGCCGGGGTAGAGGCAAGGACCTCGTCCACGAACGTGCCCTTTGGAGATGCCATGCCCAATTGACGGGCTTGATCTTCGGACATGTCTTCGACATAGATCCCGAGCCATCCCCTCGCGATCTGCCTCATCTTGCCGTCTGCTTGAACGAGTTCCTTAATATAGTTTGCCGGGATGGAAAAGCCGATTCCTTTGCCGGAAGCGATGATCGCGGTGTTCACGCCGATCACTTCACCGGCCATGTTGAACAGCGGCCCGCCTGAGTTACCCGGGTTGATGGACGCGTCGGTTTGAATAAAATCATCGTCCGGCCCGAGGCCAATGAAGCGACCCTTGCCGCTGACAATGCCTACGGTGACGGTGCGGCCCAGACCATAGGGGTTCCCCACCGCCAGGACCCATTCCCCAACTTCTACCGAGGAAGAATCCCCCAGCGGGGCTTTTTTCAGGGCATAGGGCGGCTCGATCTTCAACAAGGCGAGGTCCACCTTGGGATGAACCGCAATGGCCTTGGCGGAGCAGACCTTCCCGCTTGAGAGAGTGACCAAAATCTTGGCGGCCCCCTCCACGACATGGGCGTTGGTCACGATATGTCCCTGGGTGTCGCAGAAGAACCCACTTCCGATGCTGTCGAGTTGAGATCGCTCTCGTCCCTTATTGCGCTCGTCAAGCCACCCCGGCTGAGATCGAAAAAGAGGCGGCGGGTCGGTTGAGCTCTTCTGGAGCAGATGTCTCTCTATGGTAATGCTCACCACCGACGGGGTGAGGTCTTTGATCAGGTCGATCAGGTCAGGACATCCCCCTCGCCGCGCTATCTTCTCCGGATCTACCGCGTAGCCTGTTGGTGCTCCACACACCCATATCAGGACCGAAAGACCCGTCAGGGTCAGTGCGGTGCGAAGCTTTCGACGAAACGAGAGGAGCGACATCCGTGACACTCCCATCTTTTTGGAACGTTGGGGAATCTATCCGCGGAATCCCGGTGTGTCAACTCCAAGTCGTCAGGTACCGCCGCCTCTCCGTCGGCCGCTCTCAGTGAGGATAAGGAGAAGCTCGCGGACGATCTTAGCCGCGGTAATGGAGGAAACCTCGGAAGGGTCGAGCCCCGGATTCAGTTCTACCACGTCCGCGGCAACAAGGCGAACACGGTCCAGCACTAAAAACAGCCGCTCGAAATCGTCGTAGAACCACCCGCCGGGCTCGGGATTGCCCGTCCCGGGAAAGCAGGACGGGTCGAGCACGTCGAGATCGAGAGTGAGGTACACAGGCCGCTCTCCGACACGATCGAGGAGGATTCGCTCCCCGAGAGGATCCCACTGCAGGATCGAGCCCACCTCGCGCATCCAGGTAAACTCCGCCCTCGTGCCGGCGCGCACGCCGATTTGTATCAACCTGCCCGGCCCCATGAGATCGTCGATCCGCCTCATTACGGTCGCATGATTGACAAAGCTTCCTTCGTAATGGTCTCTCAGGTCCGAATGCGCGTCCACATGCACGATGACGAGATCCGGATAGAGCGCTTTTACGGCTCGCACGGCAGGAAGAGTGATCGTATGTTCCCCCCCGACGCACAAGGGAGGAGAACCGCGAGGCAAAAGCTGTGAGAGCGTCCTCCGGATACGTTCGAGGGAGAGTTCCAGGGACGCGGCCGAGAGGTCAATATCTCCGATATCGGAAAAAGGTGAATCCAGGAGGTCCCTGTCAAGGAGAGGGGAATAGGACTCGATGGACTCTGAGGCAGTACGAATCGCCGAAGGGCCGTGAGCGCAACCCGCGCGATAAGTGGCCGTAAGGTCCAAGGGGCAGCCCACCATGACGGGACAGCCTGGGATCAGGTCGGAAGAAAACGACTCGAGGAAACGGCGCTGCTTCATCTTGGGCCATCCGGCTGAGTACGGAGGCGGCCTTTTTCCTGGATGAGTCTGCCGACAAACACAGGTGGGACAAAAGCAGCCTCATGCACCCGGCGATCGTAGTACCGTGTGAGTCCTCGAATTGCCGGGTCATCCCCTGTTGGCGCCTCTCGGATCGGGTTGTGACGCCGCGAACAAAAGGTGAATGACCACAACCCTCCAGGATAACAGGGAATCGTGGCAAAGTACGGGTGCGCGCAATCCGGGCCGAACACCTTCCGCAGCAGACTCAACGCGGTCACGAAAACGTCTTCCATGAATAGAGGGCTCTCGGTCTGGAACACTGCAATCCCATTTTCCGTCACGCTCGCCGCGACCGACTCGTAGAACGGCATCTCAAACAGCACCACTCCCGGGCCCACGGGATCGGTAGAATCAACGAGCACCAGATCGAACTCATTGCGGTGCTCTCGCACGAACAATGCCCCGTCCTCAAAGACAAGCTTAACCCGGGGATCGTCCAATCCTGCGGAAATAGCGGGCATGTACTCTCTGCAGGACTCGACCACCCTGGGATCTATCTCGCACAGGATAATTGTCTCCAGCGAGGGGTACTTCACCAGTTCGGTGATTGCTCCACCGTCACCGCCCCCGATGACGAGCGCCTTTCGAGGAGCGGACAAAACCGCCATGGCAGGATGGACAAGCATTTCGTGATAAATGAAAGCGTCTTTCTCGGTCACCATGAAACAGCCGTTGAGCAGCAACACCCTGCCCATAACATCGGTTTGAAAGATCTCGATTTTCTGAAATGGGCTCACTTCCTCGAACAACTTCCCGGTGGATCTGACCGAGAAGGCGGTCCGATCGCTAAAGACTTCCGTTATCCAGTCGTTGTCGTTCAGGGGCATAGTACTACCGCCGCAAAGACAGCCCCGACCTTACGTACCGTCAGGGAAGCCGAGATACTCTTAATTTCGCGGATGCGCACGCCGCGTATGATTTCCATTCCTTCTCGCACCATACTCCGAGCAAGCTGTTCGCACTCTTCCGGCAGCCCTAAATGCTCGCATTCCATAATCAAGCCTGCCGAGCCGGGGTCCTCGGGAATCCCCACGGCCACCGCGGTCGAGATCAGCGTCCCGGGTCTTGACGAAGCCATCGTCCCAAACGCCAAAGGAACCAGGGCGCCCTTGGGAAACTTGAAATTCGCCACCTGCTCGGCCCCGGGCGGAAGAATGCTGCTCATCTTTACGAGATTGGTGTCACCGATCCCAGCCTTGATGAGCGCTGCATCGAACGCATTGAGTTCGGTTGAAGCCTCTCCCCACCCGGAGGTAAGAAAGTACCTCTTGGGCAGCTCGCCTAACATCCACTACCTCCTAAACCCCATACATTGTAAGGGCGGGTCTGAAGAAGCTGTTTTAAGAGTCCTGAAGCAGCGAGAATCGTAGCACGAATGGCCCTCACCCTGGCCCTCTCCCGAAGGGAGAGGGAACCTAAAGAGCGGCAGCTGAACCGCTCCCTCTCCCTCTGGGAGAGGGTTGGGGTGAGGGCAAAAAAAGCCTGATAGCCGCAATCGTGGCACGATCCAAACTCCTGGTGGACTTTTGAGACAGCCTCCTGAAAGCCGCCCCCACACCCATTCGCGGACTGAAGCGAAAAGAACCGGCCTCTTGCCGCGGGGTCAGCCTAGCGAATGTATGCGTATTCCATCGGTGCGTCAATAACTGTAGGAGGAGTGAAGAAGAAGCCCACGAGAAAAGGGCCTGATAGGGGGGCAAGTCTATTCCGGAGGGGGCACTTTCCGGCACTGACCAAGGATTTCCGCCTTTATTTCTTCCAGCTCCTCGCGGATTGCCTCACGGCTGCCGTGAAGGAACATCTCGTTTTTCGCAAGGCGATCTTCGAGCACCTGGATCTTGGGAAGGAGGAAGAAGATCGCATATCCTGCCAGCGCCGCAAGCAACACAAGGTTGAAGAACTGAAATATCCACACCCAGAGGCCACCGAAAGCGGACGGGCTAGCGGAGGGTTTCTTGGGCTCGCCAGTGCTGCGACGCGATGAGGGAGGGGTTACCTCACCTTCTCCCTCTGTTCCGGGTTCTGACTGCACAGTGGCCCTCGCGGGTCTCCTTTCGGGCTGCCCTGGAGGCTCGAGACCGCGGATGGGTTCTCTACCAGGCTCATGCAATTCCGGCGCAACCTTGATCGGTATCCTAATTGTCTGCTGGGCTTTGTTTCCTTCCCAGACCGTAATCGTAATCTCCTTGCCGTCAAGAGATGCAAGCTTCGCCGGATCAGGATCGGCGATAACCGCTATAAAGACACCTTCGTCGGCGTCCAGTGGAAACCGCTCGAAGCTATCCCGAGGGACGTTCTTTTGTTCGATCTTCCGAACCACTTGAAAGAGATTCAGCCCTTCCTTCGGATATCCCAGCCCGATCATCTGGGTGCGCCCGGTGCGATTATAAACGTCGAACATTTCGCCGGTCTTCAAGTTCTCCGCATTGACGATGATTGATGTTTTGTCCACCTCCAAAGACAGATCGCGACCCCTGCCCAACCTGATCGTACGCTCTCTCTCCTGGAAGGACTCGGAGGAGATCAGGGGCTTGCCGTCGATCTGAATCGCGAAGAGATCGGAGATCTCCTTGGTTGTGAAGAGGTCCTTGGCAGTCGATTTGTCGATGATCTTGAGCGCGACGGACTTCCCCATATTGTCCTTGAAAACCTTCTTCTCGTGATTGTATCGAGGCCCTGTAAAAGGAAGGGGCTTTCCAGCCTGGTTCTGCCGATTTGTCCACTGGACGTTGAGGAGCGTCAGGTTATTCACCAGGGGCCTGTTCTTCTGATTCACCGCGAGCGAGATGCTCGCAAACTCCTCGTTGGGATTGGTCTTCTTTATGAGTATTTCCTTGTTTTCAATATTGATGGTGACCTTGGGGACAAACGCGCCTTTGTCGTCTTTCACTCCGTAGGTTTCAGCGGAGGCCGGGAGAGGTACACCGAGGACACAACTCAGAACAAGAACCCACAGCAAGCTGACTATTCGCGGCTTGCACATCAGCTTCGACGATGGGTAACTTGTTCCGGTCTGCAAAGTCTCGAGCTCCTGCCTGGAAAATCGAGGCTTTTCTTGCATTTGTACTATTGTACCAGGGCACAAGGCGAAAAGCAACGGATAAGTTTGGACGCTCCCGCCCTGGTCACATATAATATGCCCTGCACTTCTCACGCGGTTGAAGAGGATAGCACATCAATGAACGACGACAGCACGCGGGTTTCTCGAAGGGCCGAGCAGATCCCGCCTTTCCTCGTGATGGACGTGCTGGAGAGGGCCATGGAAATGGCCCGCAACGGCAACGACGTCATTCACCTGGAAGTGGGCGAGCCCGACTTTGATACGCCTCCCAACATTATCCAGGCCGGTATAGACGCAGTGCGTGCGGGGAGGACCCACTATACCCCTTCCACCGGCATACCGGAATTGCGACTGGCTATCGCAAATCATTACGCGGACTCGTACGGCGTTGAGGTCGACCCGGAGTGCATCATCGTTACCTCCGGGTCTTCCCCCGCGATATTTCTCGCATTGTCCGCTCTGCTTGACCCTGGCTGCGAGGCAATCCTGTCCGATCCCCATTACGCGTGTTACCCCAATTTCGTGCGGTTTCTCGACGGTGTCCCTGTGTTCGTTGAAGCTTCGCCCAAGGAAGGTTTCCAGGTGAACCCGGACGACGTACGTAAGGCCGTCACGAACCAGACTCGGACTGTCTTGATCAACTCGCCGTCCAATCCGACCGGCATCGTGATGGAACAGGAAAGGATGAAGGACCTCGCCGCTCTTGGAATTCCTCTCATCTCGGATGAGATTTATCATGGTCTGGTGTACGAGGGAAAAGAGCATTCCGTCCTCGAATTCACCAAGAACGCGTTTGTGATCAACGGATTCTCCAAACTCTACGCCATGACCGGCTGGAGGCTCGGGTACGTGATTGCGCCGCCCGAGTTCGTCCGGCCGATCCAGAAGATGGGCCAGAACTTCTTCATCAGTGCCTCGGATTTCGTGCAATATGCCGGATTGGAGGCGCTGACCAACTCCTCTGAGGAAACCCAAAAGATGAAGGAAACCTTCAATCAGAGGCGCCTGGCCATGATTCCGCGGCTTAAGGAAATGGGTTTCGGCATAGAAGTGGACCCGACCGCGGCATTCTACGTCCTCGCCGATGCAAGACGCTTTTCAGGCGATTCGTACAGATTTGCTTTCGACATCCTCGAAGAAGCCCGCGTCGGCGTCGCGCCGGGAATTGATTTCGGTAACAATGCAGAGGGCTTCATTCGTTTCTCCTATACTAACTCGTTGGAAAACATCCTTGCCGGACTGGATCGCATCGAACTGTATCTGAGGACGCGTTTCGGCCCGGCAAGCCGGAAGGGCTAAGCGCGTGTCCTGTTTCTCTTTCTGTTGCCGGCCCTTCTGCCCTCTTGACGAGGCTTCAATCTCCGATGCCAATCGGCGCAAGACATCCGGGTGGCGCCTGTGACCTTACGTAGGATTTTCGTTACGGTGGAAGAACCATCACCTCGATGGATCGACTTCCCTGCCGATGCCGGACGCTACATTCGAACCGTGCTTCGACTCAAACCAGGAGATCAGGTCGAGGTGTTCGACGGAAGACGGGTATACCTTGTGCGTTTGACCCGTTGCGACCGAGGGGGAGTCCGGGGGGAAGCGATGGAAGCTCGATCGCCTCAGCCCCTGGACCCTGTGATCACTTTGGCATTCGGATGCGTACGGCCGGGACCTTTTCAGGAGATCCTCCGACACGGGACAGAGCTGGGTGTGTCCCGATTTGTGCCGATTCTCAGTAGTCGCACGAGCCGAAGGCCCGAAGGAGAAAAACCCCGCTGGCGCGCAGTGGTGGAGTCCGCCTCGGCCCAGTCAGGTCGCGCGGAGTTGCCGAAAGTCGAGTCCCCGATGTCCCTCGAAGCGTTCGTGCACCAGGTCACGGACGTGACCGCGAAGTTCGTGCTGTCAACGGTCACCTCGGCGCCCGATTTCTTTTCTGCCCTGTGCGCCGAGGGGCGGTCGCCTCTCGTGCTTCTGGTGGGACCCGAGGGCGGCTTTGAGCGCTCCGAGGAGGAGCAGGCGGTGAATGCCGGTTTCCGACCTGTCAGACTCGGGCCTGGAGTGCTGCGGACGGAGACCGCGGCCATGGCTGCCGTGGCCTTAACGGTCTCGTGGTGGGAGTGGGTTAAGGCCGGTCGGCAAAGGTCCTCCGACGTTCCGTCCGGTCGCTTGGTTGACCCCGAGTGACCGAGATGGTATCTTTATTTCCTTGAATAAGGGCGCACACAGGGTTAGTATCGTGTTGCAGCCGAGACGATCCGGGCGAGGAGGACAGAGTGGGCCGTACAGGCGCCGTAACCGCGGTCATCCTTCGCTGGATCGCTCTTTGGCGAACGAGTCGGCCGTTGACCTCTTGATGCAAGAGATCCGGGGACATTGATTCATTGAGGTTTGCGGATGGCGACAAGGGACGTACTCGAAACCTTAGCTTCGACGGAATGTTCGGAAGCCCCATGCGAGACCTGTCTTCCACGATTCCCCGAACAGAATCGCCTCGGTGAGGCATTTGCCCGCCTGGGAGTTTTACCGGCGCCTCTGGGAAAGACGGATTTTTTCCAATGGGTCAAGTTTACCTTGGAAAATCCTGACGAGATCTGGGTGCTGGATCGGTTCGACGATCATAAGATGTACCACTACGTGACGTATGTCGGGGAACCGGGCACGGTGCCGGCTTTTGTCGTCGAGGTCCGCTGGTTGGATGAGTTCACCGAACTGACGGACTACTCGATGATCGTACGGGACGCGGATCTCCAGCCGATTCGTTCCAGCGATCTGGTATATTGCCTTTCGCGTGAGCTGGAGCGGGAAAATCTCATTCGACAGCTCAACGAAAAGGCATTGAAAAAGTACGATGAAGACTGTTTGCTGGAAGCCGTTGAAATTATTGATCTTGCTATCCGACTGAGCGGTTCCGGGAGCGCGTACCTGTTCAACAATCGAGGGCTCATCCAATGGAAGATGGGCCGGATAGAGAGAGCAAAACAGGATTTTCTGGAGTCGATACGTCTTGAAGAGGAGAACGGAGATCCGTACTTCAACCTGGGCCTGATCTATTTCGACGATGCCAATCACGATCTCGCACTCAAGTATTTGCGCCAGGCGGTTCGCCTGAACCCGTCGGATAGCCAATTCTTGACGGAACTTGGACACCTGTACCTCGAAATGGAAAGAGAGCAGGAGGCGCTCCACTTCTTCGACCAGGCGGTGGAGACCAATCCCGAGGACGCGCAGGTGGATTTCCACCTGGGGTACTACTTTCTCTACAAGAAGAAAGATCCGCGAAAAGCGCTCAAATACTATGACAACGGCCTCAGGAAAGACCCGGAAGACCAGTTCGCTCTCGCGGATATGGCCATCGCTCACTGGGCGCTCGGGAACAAACGGAAGACGATGGGAATCCGCCGAGTCCTCGAACAACACCAGCGGTTGTTGCCCTACACGGTGAGTCGGCTGGTGTATCTGAATACGGAATTGGGCGATTACGAGCGCGCCCTGAAATACTATCGTGAGGCCCTGACTCAGAATGAACCTTTTGAACCTGAATGGCTCCATTACAATGCGGCCCTGGTTTATGCCAAGACAGGACGGCCGAGGAAAGCCCTTGATACGTTGTCCCTGGCAGTTCGGGTCGGTGGAGACGCGGTAAAAAGGCGCGCCAGGTCCGATGAGGCTCTCAAGGAACTCAAGCAACTCGCTGCGTTTAAGAGAATAGTCGGACCCTCGACGAAGCGACGTACAAAATGAGATCATAAGAGAGGGAATGCCCCTATGGGCTCATTCCCCGCGCTCCAGTGGAAGGTAGCAACTCCCCCTCACCCCGGCCTGTCCCGCCACGGGAGAGGACCAGGAAGTGCGCGTAGTCCGGTGAGGATAGACCAAGCGGTGACTTCCTGCGGTGCAAGACGAAAGCATCGTGGGTGAGTACGTGTCGCGAGCGGTCTCCGCGCATGCACCATTTCTTTGTCGGAAGCCGCAGCGCGAACTCGGGGGGGAGCGGCGATGGAGACCGCGACCTGCCGCGATTTCTCCCTCTCCCTCACCTTCAATGATCTCAAATATGGGCTCTCTCCCCGCACGGGATCGAGAGGAGCGGTCCCGCGCCAAAAGGCGGTGGTGCGGAGGGTGATCGTCCGGAGGAATTCCACAGAATGGTCCAGTCCCCCGAAGATTTGCGAGAAGACCTCTATCGCGTGGTGCACCACTATGCGGAGCTGGCTCAACTCGCTAAGAAAGGCGCTGTAGACCCTCTCGCTCAGATCGGCCGCATTGTCAACAGACGCTTCCCCTATCTCCTTGTTGTCATCAGAGACCTGCTCCCGTCACTGGAACGCAACCTCCTGACGTATCAGGAGGTCCTGTTCAACCTCATTCGCGCTGGCCAGAGATTTTCAAATCAAGTCGGGCTGGCAAGCAGTTTACAGGAAATCGAGAAGATGGAGTCGCAGGCTCGCATCTTCGTTTATGCGGCCAAATGGATCTCTGCCGAAAATTACCGAAGGCCGTCTCTGCGTGAAACCGAAAAGATCCGAAAAACCCTGGCAGACCTCAACAGGAAATACCGCGAGCGTTTCGCTCCTGACCTCGAGGGGACTGCGACGCTCATCCCATACTTCATCCCGCGCACAGACTCGCAATCCGAAGAGGTCAGCCTGGACAGGGTGGCTGACCTGGTGCGCCGAGCAACCGTCGAATTGCACCGGCTCATGCTTGAGTATCAACCACGGAAGAAATGGTACTTCTTTGCGGAAGACAACCGGGCCGACATGGAAGCGGACGTCTGGCAGCTGGCGTGGTTCTTGTTTCGGTGCGGCTTCGGCGTGGATAGGATCGCCTCGGGGTATTACAAGGGCCCTCTGGCCGATTTTCTTCATGAAAAGGCGCTGGACTATCTGATCGCGGGGGAAAAGTCCGTTCGTACCGTGCAGGGAATCTCCAATCATCTTGCCCTGATTTCTCTCATGGATTTCGGCACTTTCTTCGAACTACCCGCAGATTACCTCGACCTCGATGAACCGAAAGAAATCTTCCGCCACGCAAAAGTAATGAAGGCCAAGCGCCGGCGAGGGGCTGCTCTCCTCGAGAAGCTGGCGAAATTGCATCAACTGTATGCCGAGGAACCTCAAGGCAAGCTGGCGCAAAGGTTCCTGGAATATCGATATTACGCGGCTTTTGGAGACTACCACGGGGCACACCGTCCGCCCGATCCCGCGCGTGAGCGCGCCATCGCCATGTATAAGCCCCTCCTGGACCGCTCTACCCTGGAAAAACGCGCGGCCGAGGACCTCAACGAGAGTGGCCG
>Ga0233422_10000735_pt1 | contig 15554 bp, 12 predicted proteins | sample Watercolumn_Mata_2_FD_182724 | JGI IMG/M metagenome (GOLD analysis project Ga0233422, IMG submission 182724) | Freshwater microbial communities from Lake Matano, South Sulawesi, Indonesia - Watercolumn_Matano_2014_110_MG | ecosystem: Environmental > Aquatic > Freshwater > Lake | place...
GTTATTTAATTCAAGAGGGTAGCATTTACCCTCTGAATATTCAAGAATTCACAACATTAAATTACTTAGGTGATGGCGATTCCTCTTTCGGCTTTAAAGCCGAAGTATCCTCGCCATGTATGTAATGAAGATGAAAAAAGGAATGACAGTTAATCTAGCAGTTTTGATTGTAGTTGTCATTGCAATAATATTCTTGTCATTAAGTTATTTTGGAGTATTCAATACTTATAATCCTTTAGAAATCAGCGGAAATCCTATACTAGAAGAAGGTAAGTCTGCTGAACCTTATCCTAATTATCCTATAATTAATACAACTATAAATAGGAATGATTATGGCAATTATACTGTTTCTTGGGATATTAAAGAAGAGCCAAATGATGTTAACTGGACTCCATTAATTCTAAGAACAAATTTTGAGACAAAGCGTGATGGAATAATTTTGCTAGAACTTTTCCCATATGGAGTTAAATCAAAAGAGATTATAGACACACCCCCGATATTTTATCTTATTAACTTCACTTTAGACATAAAACATGGAGGAATTGTGGTTTCATCTGAAGGTGCATGCAAACCTCAATGTGTTCCTGATAATGGCGTATCTGGACCAGGTGCATGGTATGACCTTTGCATACCTGCTACAGTTAAATTAAAGAATGTATCTTCATGTCCTTCAGGATATCCTATTGATTATGATACTGCGCCAATATCCACGTATTTTACAATAGAATCCCCATATTGTTGCTTTGAAGATAGTAATCCTGGTGAAGGATGGTATAATATGACCTGTGGTGAAATTAGAGGATTCTTCCCTGGTGATAATAATTGCACTACAGTTGGATGCCAAGCATATAAGATAACTGATAATATTAGCAGAACAGACGCCTGCGCATTTAGAGAATATGCAGTTTATTATGAGATGAAAGAAAAGCAGTATGCAATATTTGAACAGAAATTTGAAACACCTGGACCAGGAGCTGCACAAAACACAAGTATAAACTGGTTTACTAACCTTCCTTTTATCGAATCACCTCAGGGTAATGAAGAAGGATTTGATACGTCAGGAGAAATGCTGCTAGCTTTCCCTGCATTAGATTATGTTTCAAGATGGAATTCAACTAATCAAAGATATTTTGGCACTGCAAAAGGAGCAATGGGAGCAGCATCAATTATTATTGGCTCATTTGCAATGGAGCAAGGCAAACCTTATTTTGCCTCTATTGCTAATCTCAGTCCTGGCAGCAACTTTTACCTTTCTTATGCCGGGCAGGTTCCGAGTGCTGTGACTTTTAGTTTATACAATGGTACTAATCTTATTGCTTTACCTTTGAACACAACTTTAACAAATACTACTCAACTTTGCACTTCAATGGGTTTAACCAATGGGGGTTCGTTAGTGGCATGGAATTCTTCAACACAAGAACCAATACCTTACATATGTGGTTTCACAAATGGTAACATTAATGGTGGAGAGGTTTATGAAGCAGTAGGTACATTCACTAATCTTTTATGGACTCAAGAATAGTTACTTCTAGATAGTTACAAAAAGGTTTATAAATACAAATTACTTTAAGAAATATGGTAAAAAATACATTGGGCGGATTTTTAGCTGGAACGTTATTATCTGTATTTATGCTATTTACTCCACAAAGAACAAGTGCTGGAACACTAGTGGTTGGGGGTTATGCTCTTTCAAAAGAAGGAGTTGATATTGATAGTGTTATAGGTATTGATACTGAGACAGGCGAAAAACGAAGAGGTAAAGTTGATTCTGAAAAAAAATATGCGGTTGCGTTTATTAATCATCTAGACAATGATTTAGTTCTTCTTAAGGGGATAACTACAGCAAAAGAAACTGTTGCGGTGATATCTGATGTTGGACCAACAAATTCCTCCAGAATTAAACCTACCATGATCGCAAATGCAAAATCAATGTGTACAAGAGATATTATTTCTTCTACAGTAGAATCCACTTATGCAAAAGTCACTAATATTGGAGGTGGCCATGATACTACTTATTTTAAACTTCTAACTAAAACATCTCAAGGTCCTTTCTTTCAATCAGCTGCAGATATAACTCCATTCCTACAAGGAGATAGTCTTGAAATTACTATAGGATTAAGAGACTCTTCAGGCGTATCTTTAGGGAAGAAGGAAGGCTATTTTATTGATGCAGATACTGCAACTTCTCCAGTTACACTTACTTACGCACCAAGATTTAGAGACGTTTCAATCACTGGAATATCACAACTTCCAGACACCGTTACTGTTGATTCAGTTTATCCCCGATTTATGAGGGTAAAGAATAACAGTGACTTGAGAGACGAAAAAGTTCTTTGTACTTTAACTAGAACTAGAAATGGAGAAACTCTTGAAACAAGAATAGATTCTGTAAATCTTGGAGCACCACATTTTTCAAATGACTCTGCTGAAATTTCATTTCCTGATTGGACAGTTTCTCAATCAGATACTGGATTAAATGTATTAACATATACTGCTAATCCTGGAGTTGACTCATTAATCAAAACAGAAGTCGAGAGTGTTTATGCAAAGCTAAACGACACAACAGGCATCCAGGAAGCAAAGCTCCAGAAATACATGAAACAACGAGCTTCGCTCGTAACTGGGGCAGAATTTGTGAGCAAATACGGAAAGAATTATGATGTATTCGACGCAGTTGGAAGAAGAATTGATATCTTAAATGTCAGAGAAAATGGACATGGAAACAGAAATAGAAATTCTGGCGGGCATTTGAAGATGTATTTTGTTAAGGAAAAAAATGTCCTTGACGAAGTAAGAAAAGTTCTTGTTGTTGATTAAGAATCGCGAGACGTCTATATGTGTATAATTGAGTTTAGGTAATATTTGATTTCAGGGAAATTTTTGAGAACAAAATAGTCAATAACTATTATATGTGGCTTTTACAGAAGCCAAACTTTTTTGCTGGGTTTCAAGAAAAAGGATAAACTCGATATGGGTTTATATTACACTTACAGATGGTTGTTGGCAACCAAATCTTCTAGTTACAAATCTGCGCTATCGCTTTTCAAGGTGATTACGTCTATAAGTTAAATAAATAACCTGTGTTTTCTTCAAAAAGATGCTGAAAAAATCTTGAAGACAAAAATAAAAATATTTATTGCACATATCTACCTTGAACCACGACCTTAAGACAATTCTCCTTGGAGAAATACTTAAAAAGGAGAATTGTCTTTTATATTTGTCCTTAAAAAGAGGAAATATGAAAAAGAGAATAATTTCAATTTTTTTAGTTGTAACTTTGATAATTATTATAGGATTTTTATCATTTATTAGGGCAGGAACCCCACATGGAGTCATCGGATTCATAAACAATTCAACTGATGGAGTAGATGCTAATGGTGCTGATGTTAATTTTAGCATTTTCAGAACAGGCTTAGGATATTATTGTGTACTGACTGATGTTGTTGGAGAAAGTGGAAATTCTGGACTGCCAAATTGGTATGCACAAGATGTAGGGAACTGCGTTACACCCTGGCAAGCAGGTGATATAGTAAATGTTTCTATTATCAAAGATGCAAGCCATAACGCAACACAAAATGCGACATTAACAAATAATGGAAGCGACCAAGTACTGCCTAATTTGCGATTAGGTGCTCCACCTCTTCCTACTGCAACAGCTTATCAGCCATCACAAGGTTCAACTCTTTCATCTAATTCAGTTACTTTTCAATCAAAATGCCAAGATGGTCAGGGAGTTTCAATCCTAAGATTATACGGGAATTGGTCTGGATCTTGGGTTTTAAATGACACTAACTTGAGTCCAATTAATAATGAATATTGGAGCAAGACATTAACGCTGCCAAACGGAGTTTATTTATGGGCTGTTTGGTGCAATGACACTGATAATAATTATGACTGGAGTGAGAATGTTTCATTCAGGGTAAATTATGATTCTGGTGGGGGAGGAGGTGGTGGTGGCGGAGGCGGAGGAACTGGAAGTTGCGGAGATGGATTCTGCAATGCAAGCTACGGTACTTATAATTTCAATTGTTCATACAGTGATGATTCATGGTTAAACATGACTTATCTTGTCTTGTATGGTTCATGGGACGGAGGATGGCATGCTATTGCAAACAAAACAGTTTCAGGAACAAATGTAAGCGCTTCATTTACTGAAATTCTCGAAGATGAAGGAAGTTTTGTATGGAACTGTGAAGTATGTGGTTGGCATGATACGCCAGGCCAGGGAACAGGCTGCGGGCAAGGAGTTTTCTCAAATGAAACTAATTTTACAATCAATGTAGCAATATCAGGAGGAAATGAGAACCAGCAGAACTGCTGTTCTGATTGTGGATGCCCTGAAGGCCAGGGATGTGTTGCAGATGTCTGCACTGCATTGCAGCAATGCGGAAACTTGGTTTGCGATGCAGGAGAAACATGTGGGAATTGCATAGGAGATTGCCCTTGTGGTTTTGGGGAGATTTGCACAAGTGAAGGAACTTGTGCATCATCATGCGGAGACTTGGTATGTAATAATGGAGAAACATTCTTAACCTGTTCAATGGATTGTGAGGTTCCTGTTGGACTTGAAAAATGCGGAAATGGAGACTGCGACAGAGAAAATGAAACAGCTGACAATTGTCCGTTGGATTGCGTAGCAACATGCGGAGACAAAATCTGCGAAGGTGGAGAAGATCAATCAAGCTGCTGTAAAGACTGCGGATGCCCTAAAGGAGAAAACTGCACAAGAAACAAATGTGTAAAGATAAGTTTTCCTTGGTGGATTTTATGGATTTTATTAGGTATTCTTGTTGTTGCAATAATTTTCTTGTTCATAAAGAAGAAAAAAGACAATCCAAGTCTTGTCTCGCTAGTGTCATTAATAGAAAAACAAATTGAAATCAAGAAATTCCATGAATCTGAAAGAGCCTCGGGAAAGAAAATAAGTTATGAAAGACAGAACAAGAACATAGAGAGATATCTTCATTCTGCATCAGAAATAGCAAAAGAATTATTAAAAGAAACAGCTAATAAAGAAGATATTGCTGAAATAAAGAAATACATTGACAAAAGAAAACAGATTCTTCAGGAAATCTTGTTTGTCATAGAAAACTATTCAAAAACAATAAGAAAAGAAAGAGTTTCATTTGAAGAGAGTTTAAAACAAATTCTTCTAACAGAAGAAATTCCTGAATATGATCTTCTTAAAAAAGAAGTCATTGAATTATACGAGAACTTCAAACAATCAAGAATAGCTCTTTCAAACAGCTTAAAGAGTTTTGGAAACGCAGCCTGATCTCTCATTTTTTGTGATTCTCTATTATAACTAGGAATTAAGCCTTAATTCAAGCAAAAGCTTTTTAAACTAAATTCTCTTTAGGTATTAATCTTTATTTATCGACGGGAAATCAGAATTTGTCGTCGGGAAATTTAATTAAATCTACGATAAAAAAAATAGGAGATCTTTGAAATGGCTGAAGAGAAAGAAGCATATAATGCAGACAGCATCAAGGTATTGGATGGCTTGGAAGGGGTAAGGAAAAGCTTTGATCTGATTGAAATCTCTAAAAAAGTGATAAGAAAAGGAGATATTCTGATATTATCCAAAGAACTTCATATCAGACCAAGAATATTACATGAAGCAGTAGATGAAGCAAGAATAAAAGGATTAATCCCTCATATCGAAAAAAGCAAAGCGAGTATCTTGGCGAGGCTTAGAACTAATAGAGAAGTTTTGTTATTTTCACAAAAATATGATTTAAAACACACTTCTGCAAGAAAATTGATTAAAATTGTGAGAGAATGGAATTCAGAGATACAAAAAAATCCTTTAGTCTTAGTAAGCCCAGAAGAGCATGATTTGATTATTGGAAGCTTATTAGGAGACGCAAGCATAAGACAGAGAGAGAAAAACTCTTGTTTTCGATTTACTCATTCAATGAAACAAAAAGACTATGCAAAATTCAAGAAAGAGATATTAAAAAATTTTAACTTATCTGAATTTAGAGAAGTCCAGAGAAGAATAAAGCATAACTTTATCCATGCCATAGACTTCTCAACAAAGACTCACGCAGTTTTTAACTATTATAGAAAATTATTTTATAAAGATAATAAGAAAATAGTTACTTCAGAAATTTTAAATCAATTAAACCCAAGAAGTCTAATGTTCTGGATATGTGATGATGGAAGTTATGATAATAAACAGGGATATATTGTTTTATGCACAAATGATTATTCATTAGAAGAACATAAATTAATGAAAGTGTTTTTCAAAGAAAAATTTGGTTTAGAGCCTACAATTGGGTTTAGAGATCATAAATATTATTTTTTAAGATTTAAACAAGAAGATTCAAGAAAATTAATCTCAATAATTAAACCTTTTATACATGAGTCTATGACTTATAAGATAGGAGAGAGAAAAAATGACTGAAGAAAATAAAAAAAATGTTTATGATTCCAACAGTATTAAAGTTTTAGAAGGTCTTGAAGGGGTTAGAGCCCGTCCAAGTATGTATATAGGAAGTACAGGAAAGGATGGCTTGCACCATCTTGTATATGAGGTTGTTGATAATGCTGTTGATGAGCATTTAGCAGGAGCGTGCAATGACATCAAAATAATAGTGAATGAGGATAATTCTGTCACAGTCATAGATAATGGCAGGGGAATGCCTGTTGACATGCATCCTGTGTACAAGAAGCCTGCAATTGAGATTATTGTAACAAAACTGCATGCAGGGGGAAAATTTGACAATAAAGCATACGCTGTTTCAGGTGGCTTGCATGGAGTAGGGATTTCAGTAGTAGCTGCTTTGTCAAAGAAAATGACTATCGAAGTTAAGAGAGATGGAAAAATTTATTCTCAGTCATATAAAATAGGAAAACCAACAGATGATGTCAAGGTAATAGGAAAAGTAGACAAGGAGCAAACAGGGACAAAAGTCACTTTTTGGCCTGATGAATCAATATTCTCTGTAAACAAGTTTGATGATGACATTCTAGTAGCAAGATTCAGGGAAATTGCATTCTTGAATGCTGGATTAGTAATTGATTATGAGAATAAGAACACAAAGAAGAAAGAAAAATTCAGTTTTGCAGGGGGATTAGTTGAATTTATCAAATGGCTTAATAAGAACAAGACACCAATTCATTCAAAACCAATTTTCTTTGAGAAAAAAGTTGATTCTACGGTGATAAGTGTCTCAGTTCAATACACAGAAGGTTATCAGGACAGAATATTTGGATTTGTCAATACAATTAACACAATTGAAGGTGGAACGCATGTCACAGGATTTAAAACAGCCCTGACTCGAGTCATAAATGATTATGCTTTAAAGTCAATGAAATCTGATGTTAAATTAGAGGGAGATGATGCTAGAGAGGGAATCACTGCAGTCATAAGTATAAGAATCAAAGAACCCCAATTTGAAGGACAGACTAAAACCAAATTAGGAAATTCAGAAGTAAAGGGATTTGTTGATTCTGTTGTCACTGAAAGTCTAGCTCAATTCTTTGAAGAAAACCCTTCAATAGCTAAGGCAATTGTGAATAAGGTGATAAATGCAGCAAAAGCAAGAAATGCTGCTAAGAAAGCAAGAGACTTAGTAAGAAGAAAAGGAGCTTTAAGTTCAGGCGCATTGCCGGGAAAATTAGCTGACTGTTCTTCTAAGAAGCTGGAAAAAACAGAATTGTTCCTTGTTGAAGGAGATAGCGCCGCAGGATCATCAAAAATGGCAAGAAACAAGGAATTTCAAGCAATCCTGCCGTTGAGAGGAAAAATTCTTAATGTTGAAAAAGCGAATCCCCACAAGATTTTTGAAAATGAGGAAATTTCTTTATTAGCATCAGCAATGGGAACAGGAATTGGCGAGCATTTTAATTTTGAAAGATTAAGATACGGAAAAATAATAATTATGTGTGATGCTGATGTTGATGGAAGCCACATAAAAACTTTATTGTTAACTTTCTTCTACAGGTTTGCGCAAAGACTTATTGAAAGCAAGAGAATTTTTGTTGCAATTCCTCCTTTATACAAGATAAGAAAGGGTTCAACAGACTATTATGTTTACACAGATGATGAATTAAAGAAGATGACTGCCAAATTAGGGGGAAACTTGAATGTCCAAAGATTCAAAGGATTAGGAGAGATGAATCCCCAGCAATTATGGGACACTACAATGAACCCAAAAGCAAGAGCATTGAAATTAATTTCAATAGAAGATGCTGTTGAAGCTGATGATGTCTTCTCCACATTGATGGGAGAAGCTGTAGAGCCTAGAAAACAATTTATAATTGAGCACGCGAAAAACGCTAACCTGGATATTTAAGAAAAGGGACGACCCTTAATAAACCTCATAAATAAAACAAAGATTTAAACAAAAAAATGACAGTTGAAACAGAATTCGGAAAAATAGTAGTGAATGGAAAAACATACAATCAAGATATCTTGATTGATGTCAATGGAAGCATCTTAGGAAGGACTGATGTGAGCAAGAGGTTTTACGGAAACCAGCACACAGTTTGCAGAGAAGAAGTGAAAGACCTAATAGAACAGCAAAAACCGCAATTCCTGATAATCGGAACAGGACAATTCGGAGCATGTAGATTAGAAGAGAGCATCCCGAGGATCTGCGAGAGAAACAACATCAGGTTAATCCTGAAAAAAACAAGAGATGCTGTTGATGAGTACAATAAACTGCAAGGAAAGAAGCTTGCTTTGTTCCATATAACTTGTTGATATGAAAAGCGAAAGCGCAAATTTGAAAATAAAAGGTTTGGCTGTTGTCCAGCCATCTATAAGTTATAATTACCATTAAAGGCTCAAAACTAGATAAACACAAAAATGACAGAAGAAGAAAACAAGAAAGCGAAAGCAGAGGAAGAAGATGAAGATGAGCGAGATGATGATGAAGAAAATGGGAAGTCTGATGAAGATGTGAAAGTTGACACAGACAAAGTTGCTGTTACAATAATTCCTCTTGAAATTCCCAAAGATGAGAAAGTTGAGGAAGCGCTCATAGAAGATGAGATGAAATCTTCTTACATAGACTATGCTATGTCAGTCATAATCTCCAGGGCAATTCCCAGTGCAGAAGATTGGTTAAAGCCTGTCCAGAGAAGAATTCTTTATGCAATGGAAGACCTTGGTTTAGAGCCAGAAAAAGCAACAAAGAAATCTGCGAGAATTGTCGGGGATTGCATGGGTAAGTATCATCCTCACGGAGATCTTGCAATTTATGATGCAATGGTTAGAATGGCTCAGAACTTTTCATTAAGATATCCTCTAGTCCATGGTCAGGGAAACTTCGGAAGCATTGATGGAGATTCGCCTGCTGCAATGAGGTATACTGAAGCAAAACTCTCTAAGATAGCAATGGAAATCTTAGAAGACCTTGATAAAGAAACTGTAAAATTCCTCCCTAACTTTGATAATTCATTAAAAGAACCTGAAATCCTTCCTGCTAAACTGCCTAATCTTCTTATAAATGGTTCTTCTGGAATAGCTGTAGGAATGATGACTTCAATGCCGCCGCATAATCTTACTGAAGTCTGTGATGCTATTATAGCTTTTGTTAAAGACCAGAATATCTCAATAGACAAATTAAGAGAAATTGTAATTGGTCCTGATTTTCCCACTTATGGAACAATATACAAAGAAGGATTAAAAGAAGTTTATGAAACAGGCAGAGGAAGTTTTACACTAAGAGGAAAAGCTGTTCTTGAAACAAAAGGAGATAAAGAGAAGATAGTCATAACTGAATTGCCTTATCAGACAAATAAAGCTGATTTTATTACAAATATCGCAAAACTTGTAAATGACAAGAAGATTTCGGATATTTCTGACATAAGAGATGAATCTGCAAAAGAAGACATCAGAATCGTCATTCTGATGAAAAGAGGGGCTAATTCAAAACTTGTTATGAACAGATTATATAAATTGACTGGATTAGAAACAAAATTCAACTGCATAATGCTTGCATTAGTAAAGAACCAGCCAAGAATCTTGAATCTGAAACAATTAATAGAAGTTTATGTGCATCATAGGCAAAGAATTGTAAGAAAAAGAACAGAATTCGAATTAAATGAATCAAAAGACAGAGTCCATATCCTTGAAGGATTATTAACTGCATTAAAAGACCTTGATCCAGTAATAACTTTGATAAAAAAATCAAAGCATGTAACAGAAGCTACTGAAAATTTGATATCAAAGTACAAATTAAGCCAAAAGCAAGCTCAGGCAATATTAGAGATGAAATTGCAGAGGTTAACTGGATTAGAGCAAGATAAGATAAAATCAGAACATAAACAGCTAGTTGATAGAATAAAGGAATTGGAAAAAATCTTGTCTGATGAAAAAGAAATTCTTGAGATAATAAGAAAAGAAATTATGGAAATAAAGAGAAAATATGGCGATGAAAGAAGGACAAAGATTTTTGAGAGAACCCCTGAAATAAATGAGATTGATTTAGTCAAGAAAGAAGAAGTTGCTGTTATGATAACTTCAAAAGGCTATATCAAGAGAATGCCTTTGAGGATGTATAACGAACAACACAGAGGAGGAAAAGGTATTTCAGGCACTGAATTAACAACAGGAGATTTTGTTCAAACTGTCTTCATGTGCAATACGCATGACCAGATACTTTTCCTGACTGAAAGAGGAAAGCTCTATATCTTAAAATCATATAATATCCCTGAAGCAACAAGGTACAGCAAAGGAAAAGCTATAATTAACTTATTGCAGATGAATGAGATTATCAAAGCTGTAATTCCAATTACTGAGAAAAAGGGCTCTATATTCCTCTTGACAAAGAAAGGAATTGCAAAAAGAGTCAACCTGGAGGAATTCATAAGAATTTCCCAATCAGGTGTGATGGCAACAAAACTTCCAAATGATGATGGAATTGTAGATGCTATCTTAGTCAATGAAGATGATGAACTAATAATAGCAACAAAGAAAGGGATTGCAGCAAGATTCGAAGTCAAGGAAGTTAGAGAGATGGGAAAAGCAGCTTATGGAGTTACTGCTATCAAGCTGGATAAAGATGATGAAGTTGTTGGAGTCCAAACCTTTTCAAAACAGCAGATGCAAGAAATTGAAAAAGAAAAAGCTGAAAGCAAACAAGCAACTATTTTAACTGTAACTGAAAAAGGTTATGGGAAGAGAACTCCTGTAACTGATTATAGGAAAACAGCAAGAGCTGCAAAAGGCGTGATTAATATCAATTGTTCTGAAAGAAATGGGAATGTTGTGGCATTCCAAGTTGTAAATGCTAGCGACTCTGTTATTGTGACTACAGGAAAAGGAATGGTCATAAGAGTTCCAATGAAAGATTTGCGGCCATTAGGAAGAAATACACAAGGAGTTAAGATAATTAAGCTTGCATCTGACGATAAAGTAACTGACCTAGTGAAACTAAAAGAAATGGAATGATTATGCTGTTTTTTCTGTTAAAGAAACTCCCATAGATTTTGCGATTTGCACCAATTCTTCAGAATACATATCTGGAAGCGCATATAATGAAATTCTCCTTTTTTAGCTAAATCAACTTGGTTTTTGCCTTAGTGATTCGAGAGCATCGTGATATTTTGATATTAAGTCTTGATTTTCTGGTTTATAACTATAAAATTTTTCTGTTTCTACTATTTTTTCAACTCAAATTGAATTGGTAAAAGAATAGTATTTAAACATTTCTTTGCTAAGATTTTATGATAAAAATAAAAAATATAATAAATAAACGTTTCTTGAAAAGCGAATGCGCAGAACTCAAAACTAACTTGTGCAAAGCACATCTATAAGTGTTGTGCATTCATTGCTTTCATTATAGAATATAGAAAAAATGAAAAAAACTAAATATGATTCATATTGTTTGGGAAAATTTGATGTTTGCGACGGATGCAAATATTGTGTCAAAGGAGAGAAACTTGTATTATTTGTTTCTGGAAAATGCTCTAGGAACTGCAAATACTGTTCTTTGAGCAATAAAAGGAAAAATGCTGACAAAATCTGGGCAAATGAACGAGAATGTAAAAATATCAATGAGATTCTTGAAGAAGCTCAGGAAAGCAAAGCAAAAGGAGCTGGAATAACTGGCGGAGACCCTTTATTATGCCTTGACAAGACCATCAAGTTTGTAAAATCATTAAAAAAGAAATTTGGAAAAGCTTTTCATGTGCATATTTATGTCCCAACTGAATTAGTAACAGAAGAAAAACTGAAGAAATTGAAAGAAGCAGGTGTAGATGAAATAAGATTCCATCCCAAAATATTTGAAAAAAATCTTGAGTTAGAACTTGAGAAAATTTATCTTGCATCAAAATTCTGGAGAATCAAAAACATTGGAATTGAAATCCCAATATTTCCTGATAAAATAAAAGAAACATATTATTTTATCAAATCAGTATATGAAATGATTGGCTTCGTGAATCTAAATGAACTTGAAATTTCAGATACTAATTTTGATTTTATAAAATCAAAATACAAACTGAATGAAGATACTTACACAATCAAAGGTTCAAAAGAAGCTGGCTTTGAGATTTTGGGCTTAAGTAAAAAAGAAAAGCTTGGAATAAAAGTCCATTTGTGCACTGCAAGGACAAAAAACTTATTTCAGTATAAGAATAGAGTACTTTTAAGAGAAATTCTGCCTTTTGGTTTCAGAACAAAAGAAGGTTCTGTTAGATATTTTATTATTGATGAAAAGAATATGAATAAATATGACAAGATAAAACTAGAATCTATCTTCAAAAAACAAATTTTTTATGACAAGAAAAAGAAAAGAATGATTATTTCTGAAAAGATTGTTAAAAAGATTCTTGAACGAGATTACAAAGTCGAAAGAGTTGAAGAAATTCCAACTTACAATGGAATTGAGCTTGAGAGAGAAATCATATGACCAAAATTCTCTCGCACTAACGTGTGGGGTTCCAAGATAATTTTTGTCTTGCAGAAAATGAAAACTTAGTTTGCTCCAGAATGAAAGAAGGAGTTTTCTTTTTCTTGCAATAATTTTTAAATCTCAACTTCCTTATAAATCATGGAAAAAGAGGGTAAGTTTGTAATCAGGAAAGCAAAACTCTCAGATGTCAATCAAATCTATGAATTAGGATTGAAAACAGAAGAACTTGAATTCTCAAGTGAATTTCCATTTCATGAAAAATCTGAATTAAGAGAATTTATCTCAAAACCAAAAGAAAACATCTTGTTTGTGGTTTTAATTGACAAAAAAAATAATTGGCTTTGTTTACTCAAAGATATTATCAAGGAGAGGAGACGGCTGGTGCATGCTTGACAATATAGCTGTTTTAAAGAAGTACAGGAATCATGGGATTGGAACAAGGTTATTGGAAGAGACGTGCAAAGAATTGAAGAAAAGGAAGATATTCTATGTTCAGTTGCTTGAAGAAATGCATCATAAAAAAACAAGAAAATTCTGGAAACACAGGGGTTTTAAAGAAAAGAAGCTTTTTGTGTGGGCAGAGGAGATGATAAAATGAGTTCAAAAGTCTCGCAGATAAAAGAGGAAGTCAAGAAAATTGAAAAAGAGGAGAATATCAAAATACTTTTCTTGATTGAAAGCGGAAGCAGAGCCTGGAATTGGCCGAGCGCAGACAGTGATTATGATATCCGTGGAGTTTTTGCGCAGGATTATTCTAATTTTGACGTAAAAGAACAAGTAAACAGAACAATAGGGGATTTGGATATAGTATTATGGGATCTTAAGAAGTTCTTGAAACTTATGCTTTCATCAAATCCAAGTGTTTGGGAATGGCTTAGCAGTGATATAGTGTATTTACAAAACCCATTAAGAAAGAAGCTGATGAAGATCTATACGGAGAAGTTTTCAACTTATAGCTTAAAAAAGCATTATATTTCGATGGCAAAGCAGAATTATGAAAAATATCTTGGAGATGCAGGCGATACTGCAAACTTGAAGAAATATCTTTACATTCTCAGAAGCTTGGCTTGTGTATTGTATATTGAAAAACATAATCTCCCACCTCCAAAGAACTACAAGAAAATATTAAATTATCTTCCAAGAAACATCCAGGGATTTTTTGAAAAGATAGTAAGAGCAAAATTAGCTTCAGAAAGTGTTGAAGGAAGAAGATCGCCTGAAGCTGACAGTTTTATTGTATCTTTCTGGAACCGCGATATGGGAGATGCAGGAAGCTTGTTTGAACAAAAAGAACTTGAAAGAATATTCAAGCAATATGCAAAGAAATATATAAAATGAAAAAAACCCCTAAACCAAAATTTTTTATTAATAGAAGCTCAAGAATCCTGCTTGAGGCAAGTATTATAGCGAACATTGCAATTGGCTTGCTTGGACCAGTTTATGCTGTTTTTGTTGAGAATATAGGGGGGAGTTTATTAGATGCAGGAATTGCTTATGCTATCTTCAATATACTTACTGGAATCTTGATAATTACATTAGGCTCAACAAAATTCTTTTCCAAAAATACAAGGCCTTTGATTGTTATAGGGTATTTCTTATTTGCATTAGGAAATATTGGATATATTTTTATCAGAACTCCTATTCATTTGTTTATTGTTCAGATTATTCTTGGATTAGCAATTGGAATACTTGAACCTGCATGGGACAGTGTTTATTCAGCTAAGTTAAATGAACAGCAAGGGTACAAAAGATGGAGTTTATGGAGCGGAAGCACTTATCTTGCAGTATGTATTGCAGCAATTATCGGAGGTTTCATTGCATTCAAACTTTCATTCCAGATATTATTCATAATAATGGCTATCATGGGTGTAATCTCTGCTATTATCTCAGTAGCTATACTTGGAAAAAGAGAAAAGAAAAGAGGAAAATAAAAAGATCTGGCTTTTAGCCATCTATAACACAAAACCTCGTTCAATAAGATTAATCAACTTATAGACTTAAATAATGAGTAGATAACATAAAAATGACTAAGATAAACATCAGGGGATTAAAAGAAGAGGAAATTCCTAAATTAATTGTGTTAATGAAAGACATTGTTCCGAATATTGAATATTACCCAAAGAAGAATCTGAATATTTTTTTAAAAAGCTATTCAAAACAGCATTTGATTGATTTGTACAAACATTTTGATTCAATCTTCTTGGTTGCTGAACAAGATGAACATTTCATAGGATTTTTATTTGGCTGGAATGAATACGGAGTTTTCTGGGTTGACTGGCTTGGAGTTGAAGAACATGAAAGGAGAAAACATATTGCAACAGAACTTGTGAAAGAATGTGAGTTAAGGGCAAAAAGGATGAGATGCCATAAGATATTCTTAGACACTTCTTGCATAAATGTTCCTGCAATTCATCTTTATGAAAAATGTGGATTCAAGGTAGAAGCACAATTGAAAAACCACTGGCTCAAGTGGAATTATGATTTGATTGGAAAAGCTATTTAATTAAATTACATTTGTATGTTGGGTCTAATTTTTGATATTTTCAGCTGAAGAGTTGTACAAAGAACAATTTTATCCAGCCAAGCCAAGGAATTCTAAAAACAGATTTTCCAATAACATTTCCTTTTGGGATTAATTGTTCATAAGTATGCTGTCCATTATTATGATCTCCTTTTGTCTCA
>Ga0233422_10000736_pt1 | contig 15540 bp, 13 predicted proteins | sample Watercolumn_Mata_2_FD_182724 | JGI IMG/M metagenome (GOLD analysis project Ga0233422, IMG submission 182724) | Freshwater microbial communities from Lake Matano, South Sulawesi, Indonesia - Watercolumn_Matano_2014_110_MG | ecosystem: Environmental > Aquatic > Freshwater > Lake | place...
CGTATCATGACGGTTTCCGTTTCTCTTTTCGATAGGCGTGTATTTCATCAATGATGTCCTGTTCACTTATCTTCTTCCCCTTCATGTGCCGGTCCGCGATGCGGAACAAATCATCCCAGCGTTTTCGGCGCTCGATATACATGCGGGAGGCCTCGCGGATCAGTTCCGAGCGGGAGCGGGATTCATTCCTGGCCACCCGATCGATCTGGTCCAGAAGTCTTTTATCGAATGAGATATTCACGGTGCTGGTAGGCATGGATGACTCCTTTTCATTGCCGGAAGAAAGTACATACAAAATTTGTATATGTCAAGGAAAAAGGAGATACAAAACGTCCACTTCTTCGGGGGACCGTCTTCATCCATTGGATCTGAGAAGAAGGTAACCTTCCGACGGGAGGTTGCCTTCTTCCCAGATAAAATAAAAATGGTCCACAATCCGACCTGATCGACTGCAGACCATGAACCGGGGACATCAGCAGGCTCATCCCATGAGTACGGCCACTTCATTCTTGTCCGCCATCTTCCGGATGGGTATTAAATTGTCATCCAATTTTTCGCCGTTCAGCGCGATGCTTTTCACGCCCTTCTGCGCTCCATCCGGATTTTCGATCTGTATGTCGAGCGATTTCCCCCTGAAGAGACGCCGGATGGAAAACGATTTCCAGCCTGACGGGATGCACGGATCGATCCTCAATCCATTGATTTCAGGTTTGATGCCCAGAATGTACTGCGTGATCGCCCAGTAAGTCCAGGACGCGGACCCGGACAGCCAGGGGATGCGTGACACACCGTGTTTGGGGCTGTCCTTTGAATGCGTCGACTGGCAGAGCACGTACGGTTCGATTTCCCGGATGTCCGCCTTCCTGTTGTACGCAGCGGGGAGGTAGGCGCGGAGATATTCATACGCCCGGTCCCCGTGTCCGAGCATGGCCTACGCCATCACGGCCCAGCCCTGCGTGTGCACGAAGATCCCGGCGTTCTCCTTGGTGCCGGGGTTCATGAGCGCGGCGCGCACGATGTTGAAATCCGTTTCGGAATAGGGGGGGTCGCAGAGCGCGAGCCCGTAGGAGGTCGCCAGCCTCTCGCCGACCCTGAGCATGCAAACATCGGCCTGTTCCGGAGTGGCTGCGCCCGAGATCACGGCCCAGGCCTGGGGGTTGAGATAGATCTGTCCTTCTTCGGACTGGCTGGAACCGAATTTCATGCCGTCATAGCGGTAGCCGCGCATGAACCATTCGCCGTCCCAGGCATGCTTCTGAATGGATTCATCGAGCCTTCCGAGGATCGGCTCCGCCCAGGCCGACTCTTCCGGCCTTGCGAGAAGTCCCGCAATCTCCATGTATGTCTTCAGGGCGTACCGGAGCTGCATGGCCACGAACACGGATTCGCCGTTGTGCCCGAAGCGCAGGCAGTCGTTCCAGTCCGCTCGGAGGCCGCATGGGAGGCCGTGGGAGCCGGACCGGTCGAGGCTGAACCGGATGGCCCGTTTCAGGTGGCCGAGCACCGTGTCTTCTCCCCGGTCCGAGTAGGGGAGGACTTTGTCGTAGAACGCAAGGTCGCCGCTTTCGTTCACATACGCAGGGACCGCATTGAACAGCCAGAGGGAGTCGTCCGAGCGGTACTCCTCTTCCTTCGGTGCGGGCTCCTGTCCGGGCTTGTGTCCGAACGGCATGACGCAGGGCATGGCCCCGCCGGTGGAAACCTGCCCGGTGATCATCAGTTCAAGCCGCTTTTTGGCCTCCTGCGGGATGGCGTGCATGACGCCGAGAAAATCCTGGACCGTGTCGCGGAATCCAAGGCCGTCGCGGTCGATGCCCGAGTAGATCAGGCTTGCGGCGCGCGACCAGGCGTAGGTGATCAGGCAGTTGTATATGCCCCATGTGTTGATCGTGGCATTGAGTTCCGGATCCGGCGTTTTCGCGGAAAATCCTTGAAGCTTGGAGTGCCAGTGCGCTTTCAGCTCAGCGAGTTCCTGGTCCGCTTTCGAGGTGTCCGAGAATTCTTCAACGGCCCGTTTGCCCTCCCCTTCAGCCCGCCCGATGCCTGCGATCACGAGGAATTCCCTTGTCTCGCCCGGGTTTAATGTGAATTTGACCTGCAGGGATCCGCACGGATTGTCTCCGTATCCGAGGCTGCCCGAGCATTTCCCTTTTTCGACGGCCATGGGATTTGCGTAGGTGCGGTACGGACCGAGAAAAGCCTCCCGGTCCGTGTCGAACCCGCAAACCTTCGCGCCCGCGACCGCCTGGAAGGTGTGGCGGCCCTGATCCTTCTCCTTGAAATGGTCCGGCATTTCAGGTATGTTCACGTTGGTGCCGTGGTCGATGATGCCGCCCACCACTTTCATCAGGGCCGTGTACTGGACATACTGGATGTTGAGCAGATCGTCGATGGCGCTCCAGTTGCCCGCGTATTCCAGGTAGGTGAATGCGGACAGCGTTTTCTTCTTCCGCGCCGTGTTGGTCACTCGGACTTTCCAGATCTCGAATGTCCTGCCGAGCGGGACGAAATATGTGGCTTCGGACTCGATGCCCCGGTATTTCGAGGTGATGACCGTGTAGGCCGTGCCGTGCCTGCACACGGATTCAAATTCATCCAGCGGCTTCCCGACCGGCTGCCAGGATGCGGACCAGAAATCCCTGGATTCATGGTCGTGGAAGTAAAGGTACCGGCCCGGCTGGTCCATGGGAACGGAGTTGAAGCGGAAGCGGATGAAGCGTCCAAGCCCGCCGGACTTGTAGAACCCGTACCCGCCCGCGTTGTTCGTGATGATGGCGCCGTATTCCGTGGATCCGAGGTAGTTGCTCCAGGCCTTGGGCGTGTCGGGCCGGGTGATCACGTATTCCCTGTTCTTTTCGTCGAAGCGGCCGTATTGCATGATAACTCACCTTTAATATAAATAAGGAACGATCGGAAGACGATCTCAGAATTCAGATATCAGATTAACGATCTCAGATTTCCCCTAACCCCGATAAAGGATTTATCAATTCGGTCTTGCTGTATCGAGTTTCCGATTGGTGGTTGTTTAGGCCGGCACTCTGCGCTTGTATGTTTGAATCTGATAGCGAGCGCATTCCCCGCGGCTTGCCGCGGGGTAAGCGAGCGCATCCAAATGTCTTTTTCTTTACAGATCGAAGATTCCCCGCCGCTTGCGGCGGGGAGCTTCAATAAAATCTTTGGATGATTCCGCAGATTGCGCCTCACCATAATTCAGTGCGCTGGAAGTGCTCGATCGAACCAATTGAGCCGACAGTACGGATCCTCCCTGCGTTCTTGGAAGAGCCTCACTGAGCCGAAGGATCTGTCCCGCGAAGTCGATCAGGCGATTTTCAAATTCTTCACGGTTCATGAACCTGAATCGTCAAGTTAGTTAGATGGCAGTATCGCGATCTTTCGTTCGGCATTGTCTCGGTCTGAGATCTGCAATCTGCAATCGTTAATCTGAGATCCGTTTCTTTACGCTTCCCCCGCCTTCTTTCTCCTCGCCCTCAATTCCGACGTGATCTCTTCGACTTTTTTGTCGTTGAGCGGATAGAGGCAGAGGAGGATGATGGCAAGCACGCCGAGGGCTGCCGGGATCAGGCTGAACAACAGGACAAGCCCCTTCAGGCTTTCGGTGGTCTGCTCCTGGTTCGCGGCGAATCCGACCTGGGACATCAGGGTCAGGGCGACGAACGCTCCGAGCGCCCAGCCGAACTTCTGCGACATGGTCGAGGCGGAGAACACGAGGCCCGTGGCCCTGCGGCCGCGCTTCCATTCCGCGTAGTCGGCCGAGTCCGCGTACATGGCCCAGAGCAGGACGGAAAGCGGCCCGCCGGTCACGGATCCCGTGATCTGGAAGAGGAATATCAGGGCAAGCTGTTTCGCGCTCAGGAAATAGAAGACGGCCGTGCTGGCGATCGCGATCACGAACAGGATGAAGAAAGCCCGTTTCTTGCCGACCTTCCTGGCAAACCAGCTCACGATCAGCACGCCGATCAAGGAGGAAATCTGGCCGATGGTGTTGAACGCGGAAACGAGCGTCTCGAAAGGATAGGATTTAGGGTTCATGAGGGGGAGGGAGAGGGTCTGCGTGCCGATCACGTACTTGAAATAATGCGTGGTCACGCTGCTGCGCACGGCCACGAACAGGATGAATGTGATGGTCGTGGCCAGAAGGATGAGCCAGGGCTTGTTAGTCACCAGCTCGTACAGGTCCTTTTTGATCGACGATTTCTGTTCCTTGGGCGGCTGGACGCGTTCCTTCGTGCCCCGGAAGGCGATCAGGAAAAACAGGATCGCCGCAATGCCGTAGATGATGAAGGACATCTGCCAGCCCTTGGGTTCGTTTCCCCTGCCGAACGCCTTGACCATGGGCAGCAGGGTGGCGGACACGATGATGCCGGCCGCGAAGGCGAAGAGGAACTTGACCGAGGAAACAGTGGTGCGCTCATTGGAATCCGGGGAGATCACGCCGAGCAGCGCCGTGTAGGGGATGTTGATCGCGGTGTACATCATCATCATGGCGTTGAACGTCACGTAGGCCCAGATCAGCTTCCCGGTGGGCCCGAAATGGGGAACCGTGAAGGTGAAGACGCCGATGACCGCGAAGGGCACGCAGAGCCAAAGGAGGAAGGGCCGGAAATGCCCCCAGCGCGTCTTGGTGCGGTCCGCAATGATGCCCATCATTGGATCGTTGATGCCGTCCCAGATCCGGCTGATGAGGAACAGGGTCGCCGCAGTCGCGGCCGGTATCATGAATACGTCCGTGTAGAAATAGGTGAAATAGAGCATGAAGGTCTGCCAGTACAACACGGACGCGAGATCTCCGAAACCGTAAGAGATTTTTTCCGTCAGTTTGAGCTTGCCCGCGGCAGTCTCTTTCATCACAGCCTCCTTCTGTTTTGCCCAGATGCATCCGGCCTTATCCGGCCGGCCTTATCCCATCTTCACTTCAATGCTGTTTTCGGATTTCAACCGATCGAACGGAATCAGGTTGCCTTCCAGCCTCCTGCCGTTCAGGATGATCTCCCGGACTCCCTTTTGTACGCCGTCTTTGTTGTCCACGGAGATGTCGAGGGATTGATTCCGGAAACGGCGGCGCACTTTAAATTCTTTCCATCCTGCGGGGATGCATGGGTCTATTCGCAGGCCTGCCGGTTCGGGCCTGATTCCGAGCAGGTACTGGGTTGCAGAAAAAAAGGACCAGGCCGCGGAGCCGGACAGCCAGGGAAGGCGGGAAGCCCCCTGCCTCGGGCTGTAACTGCTGTGCGTGGACTGGCAATAGACGTAAGGCTCGATTTCGCGCAGCTCCGCCCTTTCGTTGTATGCGGCTGGCATGGAGGCGCGGAATGTCGCGTAGGCGCGATTCCCGTTGCCGAGCATGGCGTCCGCGATCACAGCCCAGCCCTGCGTGTGGCAGAACACGGATCCGTTCTCCTTCATCCCCTTGTTGAACAGGGCCGCCTTCATCACGGAGATGTCCGTTTTCTCATAGGGCGGATCGCAGATCACGAGCCCGTACTCCGCGGCCAGGTGTTCATGCGTCGCGTCCATCACGGCCTTGGCGCGATGCCCGGACGCATGACCTGAAAGTACGGACCAGGTCTGGGGATTGAGAAAGATCTGCCCCTCGTCGTTCCTGCTTGAGCCGAAAGTCGCGCCGTCATCCCTGAAACCGCGGAGGAACCAGCTGCCGTCCCACGCATGTTTTTCGATGGCTGCATCGAGTTTTGTCAATTCACTGCGGGACCATTCCGCCTCGTTTTTGTCTCCGAGCGAATCGCATATGCGGGCGTAGGTGTCCAGCGCGAACCTGAGCTGGAAGGCCACGAAAACCGATTCGCCCTTACGGCCCAGCTGGATGCAGTCGTTCCAGTCGGCGGACAGGCCGCAGGGCAAGCCGTGCACACCGGACCGGTCGAGACTGAATTCGATGGCACGCCGGAGATGGCCGAGAACGGTCGATTCGCCTCGATCAGCGTAGGGGAGTACCTTGCGATAGAATCCCATGTCCCCGGTTTCACCGACATAGGCAGGGATTGTATTGAACAGCCACAGGCAGTCGTCCGAACGGTAATCCTTTTCTGATGGGGCCTTTTCCTTCCCGGGCTTGTGGCTGTACTGCCGGACGACCGGCATGGCCCCTCCCGTAGAAACCTGGCCCGTGAGCATGAGTTCCAGGCGTTTTCCAGCTTCCTCCGGGATAAGCGGAAGAACACCCAGCAGGTCCTGCACCGAATCGCGGAAGCCGAGCCCGTCGCGTTCGCCCGTATAAACCAGGCTCGCCGCACGCGACCAGGCGTATGTGATCAGGCAATTGTAGGGATTCCAGACGTTCATCATGCTGTTGAACTCCGGATCCGGAGTCTCGACAGTCATGGCTGAAAGCCTGGAATGCCAGTGGGTTTTCAGAAGCTCCAGTTCCTTTTTCGCCCTGGATGGATCGGAAAATTCCCGGACAGCTTCTTTCCCTTCCACACCGGCCTGGCCTATGCCCATGAGCACCAGAATCTCCCTGGATTCGCCGGGCTTCAGGTCCAGATCCGCCTGGAAAACGCCGCAGCCGTTGTCCCCCACAGCGATGGAATTCGTGCACTTCCCGTTTTCGACAATCAGGGGATTTGCATACGAGCGGTACGGGCCGATGAACTTTTCCCGATCCGTGTCGAATCCGGAGATATCCGCCCCGGTCATTGCGAAAAAGGTATGGCGGGACTGCGGATCCGCTGCGAAATCGCCGCGCACAACAGGCAGGAAGGGATTGGTGCAGTGATTGATGATGCCATCCACAACTTTCATTTCTATAATGTACTGCGTGTACTGCAGGTTCACCCAGTCCATCCAGAGCTGCCAGTGGCTCGCGTATTCGACGAATGGAAAGACAGAGAGACTGCGGGATTTTTTACCGGTATTCGTCACCTTCAGCAGCCAGCATTCGAATTCCCGGTTGAGGGGGACGAAATAAATCGTTTCCGTACGGATGCCGCCATACTCCGATTCAATGACTGTGTACGCGGTCCCGTGCCTGCAGACGGAATGATAATCTTTCAGGGATTTTCCAACCGGCTGCCAGGATGCGGACCAGAAATCGCCTTTTTCCCTGTCGCGCAGATAGAAATACCTGCCGGGCTGGTCCATCGGCAAGGCATTCGGCCGCCACCTCATAAACCTGCCCTGGGCTGCTGAGTGGAAAAAGCTGTATCCCCCGGCGTTGTTCGTGATAATAGCACCGTAAGTGGTGGATCCGAGATAATTGCTCCAGGAACGCGGCGTGTCCGGACGTGTGATTACGTATTCCTTGTTCTGATCATCGAATTTTCCGAATTGCATGTCCGAAGATCCGTTCTGAATGTTAAATCTTGAAAAAGAAAGGAATTCCGGCAATGAGTCCCATTTACCGGAAACGTTTGCATCAGGCTAAATTTAATGCGTCGATTTTGTTAAAACAAGGTAAAATATTGGGAAAATGAAAAAAGGGAGGACCATAAAAACCGGATAAGCTAAGTTTTCCTTCTGGCTGGATTGGTGATCCTGATAGGAACTAATATGACCATTATTGGATGGTCTAGCATCTCGTTACTTTGGGAATTGATGAAGATGGGATTTGCATATGTCTTTTTTATGTTTAACCTGCTGTTATAAATATTAGTCAATTATGATTAAGTTCGAGTTTGTAAATTGAGATTAGGTCGAGAATTGTTTTATTTTTTCTTATTAATTTCATTATCGCGACGTAATATTGTAATGATTACTCCGAATAACCCACCGATTATAGATATTAATTGTCCCCAAATCCAAAATTTTATTGTATTGAGATCTTTATCGAGCGTATCAATTTTTCAAAATAAATATTTACTTTCTCGTTAATTTTTGTTTCAAAAACAGTACGGGCAAGAATTTCCTCTTTCATTTTTGCCACAGTTAATATTTCGCTAACATTATTAGGAGATATAATTTGTTGAAGAGATTGAACTTGTTTTTCATAATTTGTTAATTTGAGTTCTATAGATGAAAGGCGACGATCATATTCATTGGTTATAGCGTAATGTTCTATATCCTTTTGAATATTTTTTACTTGGACAAACAATGAATTCAATTCATCGTTTTACTTATGAAATAAGATTATCGTTTCATTGGCCTTTTTAAAAGTAATTCTGTCTGAAATAATTTTTTGCTGATTATTAAATTAAAGATCTGGGTCAAAAGGTAGTATAACCATCAGTGTGTAAAATCTTTTTGGATTAGAAAAAATAAAGGCTTATCCTTCCAGTGCAATCCCTCATAACAAAAAGGCTGGGAGGACAAGCCCATGAAAAACGTTACAACTTCTTCGGCTCAAAATCAAGCAGGAAATGAGATTTCTACACAAGATTTCGATTTCCTGAATCTTGAACCAGAAGCGTTCTTTGAAAACCTCGAAAAACAGACACGAATGTACGCCAGGAACGTGATCACTCGGTTGATTCAAGAAGAATTCGACCGGTTTGTCGGCGCCGGGCGTTATCAAAGGACTGATTCCAGATCGGATCAAAGAAATGGTACAAGGATGAGAGACATGGATACCCGTCTTGGGATCATGGAGGACATCCCCATTCCGAGAGCCAGAAACAGCAATTTTCGGCCTGCAATTTTTCATCGCTGGAAACGCCGCGAACGGAAAGTGACAAAAATTCTGGCAAATCTTTTCATTCATGGAATCAGTACCCGCAAGATCAAATGCATCTCAAAATTGTTATGGGATAAAGATTACAGCCATTCTACCATATCCAGGTCGAATCAAATCCTTCAAGAAGAATATCTTCAGTGGATGAATAGGCCAATCACAGAGCCTATTCGCTACTTGATTTTGGACGCTGTTAATCTCAAAATCAGGCGCCATTGGGTCTCCCGGGAAGCTCTGCTTTGCGCCATTGGCATTACAGACAAAGGGACCAAAGAATTCTTGTGTTTCCACCTGGGCGGCCGTGAGTCTACCCAGAGCTGGGAAACACTCTTAGAGAAACTGATCTCCCGAGGTCTTTCATTGAATGATCTTCAGCTGGTCACTGTCGATGGGAATCCGGGGTTATTGCGATCTCTGGAAACGCTTTTACCAGGCATTCCCATACAACGCTGCGTGGTTCATAAAATCTGGAACGTTGTCGGCAAATGTCCACGCAACCTGAGAAACATCGTTCCAGCCGAGATGAAATCCATATTCTATGCAACCAATCATGAAGAGGCATTGGAACGTTTCAAGGCTTTCAAAGAACGATGGCAACAACAATTGCCGGCTTTGGTCGGGTGTATAGAAAAGGATCTTGATTCCTTACTGCATTTCTATTCTTTCCCATATCGCCATTGGATATTGATCCGTTCGACGAATGTGATTGAACGGGCATTTAAGGAATTTCGTAGACGTGTTAAAATCATGGAGACATTTCCCAATGAGGCAAGATGTCATCGCATTATGTTCTCATTGGCAAAACTGATGAATGAAAACTGGAAATATAAGCCGATAAAGAATTTCTAATGATTTTACACACTTCGGGAACCACTACCAAGCTTCTTCGAAAACTGGTGAAACTGGCATCCGCCAGGGGTATTGAGCTTCGTCAGAGCTATGTCCGGAAAAGCAAGGAAGCATTGATCAAACAATCCCGATACGCCCACGCTAAACAGTTCAAGCGAGCATCCAGAGAGACGAGGCGTTTAAGGATCTATTTGGGCCGTGTTTACAGGGATATCAGCCGCAAAGCTGCAGATTTCGATCCTGAATTGAGTCACCATCTTCATCTGTCATATCGTCTATTGAAACAGACGAGGGATTCGAAAGAAAAGCTGTACAGCATCCATGAACCCGAAGTCGAATGCATTTCCAAAGGGAAGGCCCATAAGCGATACGAATTCGGTGTCAAGGTTGGCATGGCCACTACCAGTAAAGGGAATTGGATTGTTGGAATTCAAGCCTATCCTGGAAATCCCTATGACGGCCATACCTTGGAAGAAACTTTGAAGCAAGTCACTCGATTGACTGGTTGCCAAACGAAAGAGGCCTACGTCGACAAAGGTTATCGTGGCCATGGGTACGAAGGAGAAACCGAAGTTCATATCGTCGGCACCAGAAGAATGAATCGAATGACCCGAACAGTACGAAAGTGGCTCAGACGCCGAAACGCGATCGAGCCCATCTTCGGTCATTTGAAATCGGACAACCGAATGTCAAGGAACTACCTGAAAGGGTCGGAAGGTGACCAGATCAACACCATTCTTTCAGGTTGCGGGTTCAATATGAGAAAACTGCTAGCAGTTTTCTCTTTGTCCCAATTTGTAAAATCAGTTTTGAGTTACTTCTATATGATTCAGAACTACAGAAAACTTGAAAAATCCATCGTTTTTGCATAAAAGTGACTTTTTCAGGGACGACAAATTAATTAATCTTAAAATATTATTTTTATATTAAAAAAATCTAAACAATAAAAAGCAAATTATTATGATTAGCAAAAAGAAAATCGAAATTTCCATAAAAAAATTTTTATATTGGAAAGAAAGATTTGGTGATATTTCATATGATAGAATGGATTTTTGGAGTTCAAAATTAGGTATATTTTCAAAAAAACTGTTTTATAAAAATAAATTTATTGGTTCTCCTCTCGCAATTTACGGCTTACTATTAGAGAACTTTTTACCATCTTTGCAGAAATATTATGGAAGACCAAACCATGAGGTTATTGGTGATGCAAATTTTTCATTGGGTTTTCTTAATTTATTTGAATATTCGAAAGATGATAAATATATTAAAGAAGCAAAAAAATTCATAAATATAATTATGCAGACATACACAAATGGATATTCAGGATATTGCTGGGGATATTCATTCGGATGGCAAACTCGGGATGGATATTGGAAAGCAGGAATTCCACTTATAACAATAACACCCTATGCATTTTGGGCATTTAAAAGATATTATGAATTAACTGGAAATAATGAATATAAAAAAATTTGTTTATCAATTGCTGAATTTGCTGTAAATGATCTAAAAATTACAGAAATGCCAAATGGAACTTTTTGTTCAAGCTATAGTCCATCAAAAAAGGACGTTGTAATAAATGCGAATGCATATAGAGCTGCTTTATTGTTAGGTTCTTATCAATTATGGAATAATAAAAAATTCTTGAATGCTGCAAATAAAAATATAGATTTTATTTTATCATATCAAGGTGAAAATGGGGAATGGTTTTATGAAGCTAAAGAACCAAATAATAATTTTATTGATAATTTTCATACATGTTTTATACTAAAAAATCTATTTAAATGTTATCAATTTAATAAAGATAACAAAATATTACTAGCGGTGCAAAAAGGATATAACTATTATATAGAAAATCTATTTTATAAAAATAATCGACCAAAACATTTTTCAAAATCTAATTATATGAAATTACGAAAATATGAAATGTATGATTACGCAGAAGGAATACTTTTAGGGCATTTGTTAAGAAATCATATATCAAATGCTTATGAAAGAGCTCTTTGGCTAGCGAATGATTTAATTGATAATTTTCAAACAACAAAAGGATATTTTTTAACTAGAGTGACATCTTTAAATACAAAACATAAAATTCCATATCTTAGGTGGCCTCAAGCTCAGATATTTTATGCATTAACTAGTCTTCTTAAAGATTATAAAAAATAGTCATATGTGTGGAATTTGCGGAATAATAAATTTTAATGGAAAGTTGGTTGATCCAAATCAAATTTCGATTATGAAATACGCTATCAAGCATCGCGGACCTGATGATGATGGTATATATATTAATAAAAATATTGGATTAGGACATGTTCGATTAAGCATAATTGACTTAACAAAAGCTGGTCATCAGCCAATGTTTTCATGGAATAAAAAAATTGTCTTAATTTCAAATGGTGAAATTTATAATTTTATAGAACTAAAAGAGGAATTAAAGGAAAGTTATAAATTTGAAACAAAAACTGATACAGAAGTTATCATTGCAGCATATTTAAAATGGGGGAAAAATTGTTTAGAAAAATTTAATGGCGATTTTTCTTTTGTTCTTTATAATATAGATGATAATGAAATTTTTGGTGCAAGAGATCGATTTGGTATCAAGCCATTTTATTATTATCATGACAACGACATATTTATATTTGCATCTGAAATAAAAGCAATATTAACACAAATTAAAACAAGAAATCCAAATGATAAATCAGTATTTGAATATCTAATTTTAAATAGAACTGATCAGACTGAAGAAACATTTTATGAAAATATTTTAAAGTTGGGACATGGGAAATGTTTTACTATAAAGAATTCAAAAATCAAAATTGAAAAATGGTATGACTTGAAGAATAGAATATTAATAACAAAAGAAAGTAATTTTGATGAATATAGGGATGCATTAACTTCTTCGATACGATTAAGATTAAGAAGCGATATTCCAATTGGAGTATGTTTAAGTGGTGGTATCGATTCTTCAAGTATTGTTTCAATTATTATTAATAATTTTAACAAAAATGATATTGATACTTTTTCGGCTGTTTATGGGGAAAATGAGTTAGCGGACGAAAGAAAATATATTGATGAATACTCGAAAGTATTAAAAAATATGCACTATACTTATCCAAATAGCAATACATTATATGATGATTTTCAGAAATTTATTTTTGCACAAAGTGAACCAGTTGCTAGTATTGGACCTTATGCACAATACAAAGTAATGGAATTAGCAAAAAAATATGTGGGTGTAACATTAGATGGACAAGGTGCAGATGAAATGTTGGCGGGATATCATTATTTTTTTGGAAGTTATTTTAAGGAATTATTAAAAAAGAAAAATTTAATAAAATTAATTGTAGAGATATTTTATTATATAAAAAACCATAATGAACTTTTAGCATTTAAGTATTTTCTATTATACTCTATTCCTTTAAATGGTAAAAAGTATTTTAACAGAAAATATTATGGAAATATAAATGAGGAATTTTATAAAAGAATAAATATAAATTCAGAAATATATCAGAATCTATATAATCCGACAAATCTAAATGACTCATTATTGGACCATTTTGAATATAAATTGGAACATTTATTGAAATGGGAAGATCATAATTCTATGAATTTCTCTATAGAATCAAGAGTGCCATTTTTAGATCATAATTTAGTTGAAAAAACTCTTTCATTGCCAACAGATAAAATAATTAAAAAAGGCACGACAAAATATATTCTTAGAGAATCTTTAAAAGATATATTACCAAAGAAAATAAGATTAAGAAACGATAAAAAAGGATTTTCAACACCATCCGATAAGTGGTTTAGAGAAAAACAATTCCAAAAATTAATTATTGATATAATTCATTCGAATTCTTTTAAAGAAAGAGGATATTTAAATATTAAGGAATGCGAGAAGAAATATACAAAGCATATTAAAGGGGAAATTGATATTAGTAAAGATATTTGGAAATGGATTAATTTAGATGTTTGGTTTAAAGAATTTATAGAAAAATAAAGTTATAATATGAAAATATTAATAGATATTGGTCACCCTGCACATGTTCATTATTTTAGAAATTTCATTAAAATAATGGAAAAAAATGGACATAAATTTTTAATAATTGCTAAAAATAGAAGTATAGTTCCTTATTTATTAAAATATTACAACATTCCTTTTATATTAAGAAAAAATTATCCAAAAAATATATTCGGGAAATTTTTTCAAATAATTTTCACCGATTTATTTGTTATAAAGGAAGTAAAAAAATTTAAAGCTGATTTATTATTAGGTTTTTCTGGTACACATGTTTCTCATGCTGGAGTGATATTAAATATACCAAGTATAATATTCGATGATACGGATAATGCAAATCTAGCACATGCATCCTATAAAAATTTCGCAAGTTCTATTTTAACGCCAACATGTTTTAAAAAGAAGTTTGGGAAAAAACAAATTTATTTTAATAGTTTTATGGAATTATGTTATTTACATCCTAAATATTATAAGCCAGATTCTTCGATATTAAATTTAATAGGTATTAAAAAAGACGAAAAATACGTAATAATTAGATTTGTATCTTGGAATTCAAATCATGATTTGGGACATAAAGGCATTAGTCAAAAAAATAAATTGAAAATTGTAAAAGAATTCTCAAAATATGCAAGAGTTTTTATTTCTTCAGAAAAGAATCTTCCTAAAGAATTAAAAAAATATGAAATAAAATTTCCTCCAGAAAAAATACATGATGCTTTAGCATACTCAAATCTCCTTTTTGGTGAGAGTGCAACAATGGCATCAGAATGTGCTTGTTTAGGCGTTCCATCTATTTATCATGATAGTATAGGTCGTGGCTATACTGAGGAAGAAGAAAAAAAATATGGCCTAGTATTTAATTTCTCTGAAACGAATAAAGATCAAGATTTATCAATTAAAAAAGGAATTGATATATTAAATGATAAAAATAGCACAAAAAATTATAAAAAGAAACGTAATAAAATATTAGATGATAAAATTGATGTAACTGCATTTATGATATGGTTTGTTGAAAATTATCCAAAAAGTAAAAAACTAATGAATGAGAATCCGAATTACCAACTTAAATTTAAGGAAATGTCTAAATCAGTTAAGAAAAGATTGTACTTTTGATATGTACCAAAAAAGTAAAAATTCGGTATTAGACAGACAAATTTTTTCAATGAACTAATAAAAATCTGATTTTTGAATCAAGTTTATTTTTTTCAATTTGTTTTTTAACAAACACGATTTGAAAACCTGATAAGGTGTACGCTTGTTCATGTTCCGGCCCTGATGAGTCCGTTCCTGGTTGTACCGCTTGAGATAAACATCCAAGTCTTTCTGCATCTCATTGAGAGTCTCGTAGAACTTCGTCCTTCCATGAATCATGAAATGCTCATCCAGCAGAGTCCGGTGTGTACAAAGATGGTATTCGCCAGACACATGTCTCCAATGAGCTAATATAAATCAGGCTGCCCTTTGAGTCAAGTTTTCCTTTTTCGATTTACTCTTTGACAACCCTGATTTGAAAACTTGATAAGGCGTCCGCTTGTTCATATTACGGCCTTGATGAGTCCGTTCCTGGTTGTACCGCTTGAGATAAACATCCAGGTCCTTCTGCATCTCATCCAGAGTCTCATAGAACTTAGACCTTCCCTGAATCCGGAAGTGCTCGTCAAGCAGAGTCCGGTGGAAGCGTTCAATGAAGCCGTTGCTCTGAGGTCTTCGGACTTTTGTGTTTCTATGTTCAATCCCCTCCAGCTGAAGAAATAGTTCGAATGGGTGCCTGTCCGGCCGACCACAGAACTCCCTGCCGTTATCCGAGAGGACGGTATGGATTTCGATCTGATGCCTTTCGAAGAAGGGCAGAACCTCGTTATTCATGATCTGGACTGCGGTCAAGGGGAGTTTATTGGGATAGAGCCTGGCTGTGTATTCCGGCGAAAACTGCCACTGATTCCGGAGGAAAGTTTACCACTTTGTTTCCCCAATCACTCAGGGTAATTTACAAAACTCCGGTGGCAGTTTTCAACCGGAATCTCAAGGGGCACTT
>Ga0233422_10000737_pt1 | contig 15527 bp, 11 predicted proteins | sample Watercolumn_Mata_2_FD_182724 | JGI IMG/M metagenome (GOLD analysis project Ga0233422, IMG submission 182724) | Freshwater microbial communities from Lake Matano, South Sulawesi, Indonesia - Watercolumn_Matano_2014_110_MG | ecosystem: Environmental > Aquatic > Freshwater > Lake | place...
GTCCTCGTACCATACGAGCTCCGCCCACGTTGCCGGCTCATAGATCTCAAACACGTCAAAATATTCGCTGGGCTGCTCCACGCCTAAACGTTTGTATAACCTGCCCGCGCTGACTTTCGAGAATATCGGCTTACGGGTGGTAACGTCTCTCCAGTCCAGTTCAAACTGCTCGTTGTGGGCCGTGTCCATTGCCCGTATCCATACAGGCTTCCGACAGCGATCGACCGCTGTTTTCTCATCTGTGAGTATCATTGCGCAGGCCCCATTCGAAGCGGGGCACATGTCCAACATGCGAATCGGATACGCGAGCATGCGAGAATTCAGAACATCCTCAACGGTTATATCGAGCTTGAGATGCGCATACTTATTTTTCCTGGCATTCTGACGGGCCTTGACCGCCACCATTGCCGAGTGCTCTTCCCTGGCGCCCCATGCGGCCATATACGAGGTGCCCATCATGGCGAAGTACCCTACCGCTGCTCCGGCCATAGAACGACCGTACAGAGGATGCGCGACGGCACTTAGAATGGCACCGGTGTCGCCTTCTTCTTGCTTCTCGAACCCGATGCAAAGGACCTTGTCGAATAGGCCGCTGGCAACATGGTGAGCCCCTGCGCACACAATGGTAGCGCCGACCGTTCCACCCGTGGTGATTTTGAGTCCCGGTTTGCCGTAGGCGCCGGTCCCGTCCACGAGCCAACAGTCGGTCATGTGCGTGCCTTCGAAGAATTCCATGTTTCCCACTAGGACGGTGTCGATCTCGTCAATTGTCATCCGGGCATCTGCCAGAGCTGCCCGAACGGCCTCATTGACCATTTCGATCTGGTTGACGTCATGCCTGCGCGCCGCGTTATAGGTTTGACCGCCGCCTATGATAGCAACATTCCTCTTCATTACGGCACCTTACTCTCTGCCAAGAACGATCACGCACTGGTGCTGACCGCAGAAACCGCTGTGTCCCTGGGCCACAGCGATCTTTGGATTTTTTACTTGATGTCCTTCAGCCTCTCCTCTAAGCTGGAGAACCGCCTCAGCTACCCGGTTGAGGCCCGAAACGTTGATCGGTACTCCGGACAAGAGTCCGCCAGAGGGGTTCACGGGCAGATCTCCGTCGATGGCTATGGATCCGGAATCGATCAGATGCCCCGCTTCACCCCGACCGCAAATTCCCAGGCCTTCCAGCCAAAGCAGTTCTTGGTAGGAGAATTCGTCTCCTAGCTCGATAACATCGACCTCTCGGGCCGGATCGGTTATGCCTGCCATCCGATAAGCACGGTCAGCCGCCTTCTCAAGGGCCAAGCACTCGGACAGATCGCGGTCACCCAGGTAAGGAGCGTCATAACAGGCACCTAGACCTAGTATCCAGACTGGACAGGCGGTAATCGTTTTCGCCCTCTTCTCTGAGGCCATAACCAGGGCAACAGCGCCATCCGCGTCGGGCGCAATGTCCAGCGCCCTCAAAGGAGCAGCCACAAATGGCGCATCGAGTACAGCCGCTATCGTGTGACGTCCCGTCTTGTGGGCAACCGGGTTGTGGATGGCGTTGGAGAGATTTTTCACCACCACTTTGGCAACTTGTCGTTCAGTTACATTGCGACAGTGCATGTAGCGCTTGGCCTGAAGCGCAGCGGCGGAAGTGAAGTCAAGCCCCAACATTCTCGTGTAAATCGGGTCAAACGCAGTGTTGTTAACGATGTTACGGTTCGTCTGAGACATCTTGGTGTGAGCCAGAACCAGAGTGCAGTCGAATTCACCCGACAGAATCCCTATGGCAGCGTAGTAGACGGCCGTAGATCCGTCCATTGCCATCTTTTCTTCGTTACGCAAGTGTCCGCCGATCACGTCGGTGATCCCGATGTCCGATATGGTCTGACCGTCCCAGATGTCATGGGAACAGCTGACAGCGTTATCTATGTCGCGCTCGATGGTAAGTCCCGTGTCACTCAGAACCTTTGCAATAACCTCGTAGGCCATTTCTGCATAGTTTACGTCAGCTCGTTTCGGACTGAATCTCGTCTGGGCGACCCCCACAATGGCAAATCTCTCTGACATCCCGGCACCTACACCCTCTCAAAGATAGTCGCGATGCCCTGTCCACCTCCGATACACAGGGTCGCCATTCCGTATCGGCCCTCAATTCGCCTCAGTTGGCGCAACACTGCAAGGGTGAGCCGACCGCCGGACATGCCATTGGGATGTCCAAAGGCTATTGCCCCGCCGTTTGGGTTCCATTTCGCCGCATCTATCTCGTGTCCTTCTTTTTCGAGGATCTTCATTACTGCCAATGTCTGCGAGGCAAAGGCCTCATTACACTCCACAACGTCCATATCGCCCAGTGACAGACCAGTACGTTCCAAGACCTTGTGAATGGCTGGTACGGGTGCAATGCCCATGTACTTAGGCTCTCGAGCTGTCAACGCGCAATCCACGAACCTCCCGAGAGGCTTCAAGCCCGATTCATAGCATTTCTCGCGCGCCATCACGAGGATTGCGACTCCTCCGTCATTCATCCCAGACGACGTGCCGGCAGTAACCGTGCCGTCCTTCTTGAAAGCGGGTCTCAAGCCGGCAAGTTTCTCCAGGGAAGTTCGACGCGGATGCTCGTCGCGGTCAAATATGAGCGGGTCCCCTTTCTTCTGGGGAATTTCCACTGGGACAATCTCCTCATCAAAGTAGCCTGCCTCCATAGCAGCGAAGGCCCTTTCCTGGCTGAGTAAACCGAAACGGTCCTGGTCTTCTCGTGAAATCTGAAATTCCTCCGCGAGGATTTCCGCAATAATGCCCATGGGAAGGTCGGTTGCTGGGTCAGGCCCGACTTGGCGGACTATCCAAGCGGGAGGTTCTAGGCCAAACGGTCGGCTTTGACGTTCCATCATGTACGGCTGTGTGCTCCAACTCTCGCACCCACCTGCAACGTACACGTCGCCAAAGCCTGCCATTATGTAGGCCGCCGCGGTGTTGAGGCTCTGAAGTGACGAACCGCACTGCCTTTCCACTGTTTGGCCCGGGACGGAAACGGGGAATCCTGCCTTAAGGGCTGCCCAACGCCCGATGTTGACCGCTGCGTTGTTGGAGCACGCGTGGCCGATAATGACGTCGTCTACCAATGCGGGGTCAATGCCTGTCTTTCTCAGAAGTCCTTTCAGAGCGAAGGCGGCCAACTCTTCGGGCCTGAACCCGGAGAGCGAGCCCCCCATGCGTCCTATCGGGGTCCTGACTCCATCTACGATCGCAACTTCTCTCATGACCGAACCTTCAACATTCTCGCATATGACTGACACATCAGTCATACCAGCTACAAAAAGAGTTACATTACCGCCGGAAAAGCCGAAGGCCTGGCGACATTTAGCGCAAGTTCAATGCGGTTCATCTCACCCGGAACTCATCCTGCACATTTTTCGGCGCTCAGTCGATTCAAGTCATCGTTACTTTGATGAAACCGTTAAACAGCACCTGAACTACCTGATCCACTGCATCGTCTATGGAAAGCTGCTCCTCATCAAAGGAGGGATTGTACAGATAATGTCGTATCAGGGCGTCAACGGCCCCATGGAAAATGATCGACGCCACCATTGGAGAAATATCTTTGTTGATAAGGCTCCTTTGCTGTCCCTCTCTTACCAGATCGGCCACCTCCTCAAAGAGGCGGTAGTAAAGCGCCTGATTCTCCTTTTCATAGAATCTGTCGAGACGGGGCAAATCCATGATCAACACCTTCATGAGCGCCGGGTTGTGTCGAAAGCTCTTGAAGATGTACTCTGCCGCGCTTCTGAGCTTAGTGAGCGAGCCCTCCTGTTCGGCATTGATTCGAACCATTCTGCGTAGCAGATTGTTCCAAGCCTCCCGGAAGATAGTGATGAGGATCTCCTCTTTGCTTCGGAAATAGTAGTAGAATACGCCTTGTGCCGCATCCACTCTCTTGACAATATCCGAGACCCGACTATTGTAGTATCCATGCTCTGCGAAAACTTCTACGGCAGCCTGAATGATCAGACTTCTCTTCTGGGCGGCCGCTGTTTCAATCGGGGCTGCACTTCCGGCCTTCTGGGCATTCATGGTTCTCACTCACCAGAAGTTGATTGACTCGTCAGTCATACGCTATGCGAACACTACGGTCCTGTCAAGAAAAAAATCAAAAACTCCCGAATCTCAAGTAGAATTAAGTGATTATCAGCTGAGGTATCCGTCACCCAGGAACCTGTCGCGCAACAGCTCCCAGCGCAGCTCTCAGGGGTACCCGCTGCATCCATCCCGGAGACTTTCGGACCCCCATTAACGAATTCGTGGAGTCTGGGAGGTGTTAGCGTCCAGATCGGCATCTATGACAAGGATGGCCTTGAAAAGACCTCTCCGCAACGTGGAAGCCAGGAACAGCGACGCGGTAGTCGTCTTGCCCGAGCTGCCTTTTCTGGAGAAGGATACAAATCTCGTCATTTTCATTAGATAATCTCGTCGGCCATGATCCACGCATTGTCATAGAGAACTCTCTCGACCAACGAGGGGAAGCGTGGCTGGTCTTGAATGTCAAAGGTCTCCGGCGGCACGAGTTCCTGGACTATTCCTTGTCGCTGGAAATATAGGATGATGCTGGCGGCGGACGCGGCAATCAGCTCGGTGGTCTTTTCGTACAGTGGATAGGGAAAAACGAACAAGGCCTTATTACAACGGCCTTGAAGGCTTCTTTAGTCCCTATAAAGGCCATCCATCAGCTCTCCGTATTTCTTAAAGATCTCTTTGCGCTTGACTTTCATGGTGGGGGTAAGATCTCCAGCCTCGATGGTGAGATCGTGATCCAGAACGATGAAATCTTTAATCTTCTCGAACTTGGCCAGCTTCTCATTCTTGGTCTCGACAACCTTCTTCACCTCTTCCTTCATCAACGGATGGCTTGCCAATTCTTTGTAACTTCCCCTTATCTTGAGTTCCTTAGCCCTCTCCTCCAATTCCTCTACGTCCAGAGTAATAAGGGCGGTCAGGTACTTTTTTCGGTCTCCGTAAACCACGACCTGGCTGATCAATGGGTCTTCCTTTATCAAGCTTTCGATGCTCACCGGCGCCACATTCTTGCCACCCGCGGTGATGAGGATGTCTTTAATGCGGTCAGTGATGGTGAAGTATCCGTCTTCATCCAACTCAGCTACGTCACCCGAATACATCCACCCGTCACGAAGGACTTCCCTGGTGTCGTCAAGTTTGTTGTGGTAGCCGGCCATGACGTTGGGTCCCTTCATCATTATTTCACCATCAGGTGAAAGCTTCGTGACACCGCCCCCCCCCGGCCAATCGCGGCCGGGCCATGATCTGCCAACGGTCCCAAGCTTTACTTTGCCCGGTATATTAGTGGTAGCCCCTCCGGTCTCAGTCATGCCGTAGAGTTCGTACACGGGCACGTCGATGCTCCAAAAGAACTCGTTGATTTCCTTTGAGAGCGGAGCTCCACCGGCAACGAAGAACTGCAGATTTCCGCCAAGGATCAATTTTCTGATCTCAGCGAAGTTGTGAGCGTCGTAGGCCACGATTTTTTTTCGATCGGCCTCGGTAGCTTCCCGGCCCTCTAGAGGTCCTTGGACCCTGACGCGGCGCGCAATCTCAAGGGCCTCGCGAAAACCTTCCGGGGTCAGGTCCGCAATCACGTCCACCTTGCTCCACACCGCGGAATATATCTTCTCGAACATTCTGGGAGCCGTCCGACTGTAATGAGGCTTCACAAAGGAGAAGTCCTTGACAATGGTCTCCACGTCCCGGGCGAACGCGGTTATCACATCCCCGCGGTAGATATCCAGGAAAGGCCCGGCAAACTGTTCGAATATGTGCGCCATCGGCAGGAAGGACATGTCGATCCACCCAGGCTTAATCGGCATCCATGCAGCGCCTGTACAAACCGTATAGGTGATCGACTCGTGGGTATGAACGGCCCCCTTCGGCACGCCGGTGGTTCCAGACGTATAAATATAGGTGGCGATGTCGCTCAGCTTTCCAGCGGCCACTGCATCGTCAAAAGGCCCGGATAGTTTGCCCTTGTGGCTCTCCCCCAGCGCCATGAGATCGTCCATAGACATGCAGAGAGGATCTCCGCCCGCGTCACAACCGATGGTGAAGATCTTCTTGATTTGTCGACTTCGGTCTTTGAGCCGCAAGAGACCGTCCCGCCTCTCCCGGCCTTCCACGAACACATACCGCGAGTCTAAATCATTGATGATGTACTGCGCCTGCTCAGGGAGATTGTTTGGGTAGATGCTCCCTGTTTGGCCGCCTATCGACAGGAGAGCTAGGTCCGCGATCACCCACTCGGGCCTTGTACGGGACATGATTGATATCCTGTCCCCCTTCTGTGCGCCAAGGGCCATGAGCCCCATGCCGACCTTTTTCACCGAATCGGCGACCTCCTCCCAACTCATTTTCCTTGTCTTCCCTTTGTGGGTGAAGGGGGGGAAATCTCCTTTCTTGTGGTGGATGAAGAGGGGGTTGGCGCCGTTCTCTTCAGCCCTGGACCAGAAAATCTGCGAGATAGTCTTGTCAGTATCCCTCATGACCGCTCCAAACGGATCTCCAACTCAATGATCGACTTCGTGGCAGCAGCATGAATCGCCATCGCCATACCAATGGCGGCCTGCTACTCAATCTCAGTACCTTCGTCGTCAGTCTTTGTAAACTCGTGATTACACTCCACCGTGGCATTGTGCTCATTCCACGAATTGAGACCCTGCATCATTTTAAAGAACTGGGTCTTTTTGCCTTCAACCTTGTAATCGGGTGAGGCAAGGGCCTTCAGAGGACTCATTTCGCCTTTGTTGAGCTTGGCCATCATGTTGTAGGGGCAAGAGAAGCGGCCAACCCAAGCGGGGTCGAGAGGCGCTTCCCTCAGCTGGGTCCACGGCGCAGGAGCGCACTTGAAACTAACTTCCACACACTTGCCGTTCTCGAATCTCCAAATTGCTGCGCGGTCCTTTCCGTCGGGACCGTCCCACACACGGAAAGCAAATGTCCCATTGAGCTTCCTAGCCTTTTTCATGTGGCTCTCGGAAGAGTTGAGCGTGTCTCTACAGGCCTCCAGCCAAGCTTTGCCGTAGTAGGTTACCATAGTCTTCTCCTTCTCGATTTGAGATCAGGTTCATGCCGATGCACTTTTAAACTAGTAACGTGAGCACCGCTGGACAAGCCAGCAGCGGCACCCGGTAATCCGAATCACGCTTCTTTCATTGAGAAATGGTATCAGTCCTCCCCAACCTCTATCCTCCAGCAGCCAAAGGGATTACCCAGACTTCGTCGTTCTCCTGCAAAATTTCGGATGATCCAGCCCTGTGCCGGTTGACCACAACGAGATTGACGGCCTCGCGGGGCACGTCGTATTGCTCCAGTAGGTCTGCCACCGTAGAACCTTCAGCAATCAGGACTTCTTCCTTCTTGGCGGACCGGGAGGTCCGGTAGAATTTACTTAAGGGACCTGTTAATTTAATGAAGACTCGCATCATATGATGCCAAGATCCTTAAGCTTCTCCTCGCTGGGGACTCCGTCTCCTGTCCATCCTCTCAGTTGGTAATATCGGTCCAACATCTCTTCGAGAGGCACGACATTTCCCTCGCCGATGCCTTCATTATGGGGTTCTTCGGTCAGCCGTTTTGGCAACGAATCGTTTTTCCTGGTGAAGCCAAGTCTTCGATTAAATTCTCTTTCCAGGTTGAAAATTCTCTCTCCAATCTTCCGTACGTCATCCTCACTGTAGTGTTCTCCCACGACTGCGCTGTAGAACTCGGCGATGATTTCCGTGCCTTCCTCCAGGAGCATGTAGGGGAAGACGCAGACGCCGCAGGCTTCAATAAAGGCGGTCTCGTCCTGGCGGCTAATTACCATTTCCGGCTTTCCGGTGGCTGTAAGTGGATCCATCGGTTCCGGTATGCCGTTGATTTCCGGCTGGATCGTGTTACCGGTCGTATGGTTGCCTCCTTCAGGTGATGTGGCGTAGAGCAAACCCTGCCCAACCATTCCTCGAGGGTGGTATCCCGCGAAACCCTGCCCCTTGGAGCCCATGAATACTTCGGGAGCGCCATACTTGTCGGCCAGGTACTTGCCGCCCATCCCAGCCTCCCTTCCGAACGCTTCCCCCCGCGCGATCAGGTAAAGGAGCCTTATGCAGTTGTCGTAATCGCCCCAAACGAGGGGGAAACCGATCTTCTTCTCGGTAATGAGCCCCATTTCATAGAGCTCCATGATGGTGGCAAGGGTTGTGCCCGCATCCATTGTGTCCATGCCCACTTCATTGCAGATGTAATTCATCTTCGTAAGGGCATCCAAGTCACCAACACAGATATTTGAGCCAAGTGAGAAGCACGTTTCGTACTCGGGGCCGTCTCCCCTGCCCTGAAATTTTGCATCTGCTGGAAGCCGCGTGTTCCGGCCGCAATTGAGTGGACACCCGTAGCAGGCCTTGCTGCGCACGAGGGTCCGGTCGATCATTTCAGCGCCATTGATCACGTCACCTTCATGGAAAAAGCCTTCCTTGAAATTTCGCGTCGGCATAATATTGTTGGCGTTCATCACATCCACAAAAAGTGGTGTGCCAAACTCCGCGAACGCTATTCCCAGATCGGCTTTCTTGATATGGTCGGCAATAATATTGGATCGGAGCAACTCCTCCGGATCGGCGACCCTTACTCCCTTCGTACCTCTCACAGCCACAGCCTTGAGGTTCTTGGAGCCCATGACTGTTCCAACACCTGAACGGGCAGCAGCCCGGCACGCGTCGTTTATCACCGCGGCATAACGGACCAGATTCTCGCCGGCAGGTCCGATACAAGCCACCCGGGCTTCCTTGTGGGTCTCCCTACGGACTAATTCCACGGTCTCGTGAGTGTCCATCCCCTTAAGCTCGGTTGCCTCACGTATTTCAACGTTGTCGTCGTGGATCCACAGGTAGACCAGCTTCTCCGCCCTTCCCATGAAGATGATTGCGTCATAGCCCGCGGTCTTGAAGGCAGCTGGGAAATAGCCCCCTGAATTGGACGAGCATATGGTTCCGGTCAGAGGGCTCTTAGTAACGATCATATACCGACCTGAACTAAGCGCTCCAGTCACAGTAAGAGGACCATTGACAAAGATGAGCATGTTCTCCGGGCCGAGAGGATCGCAATCGAGTTCGAGCTCATCGAACAGTATTTTTGAGGCCAGCCCACGCCCGCCTACGTAATTCCTGGCAAGATCTGGGTCCATGGGCTGCTTGACTATCTCACCGGAGGTAAGGTTTACGCGGAGAATCTTGCCCATCCAACCATTCATAGGGGTACTTCCTTGTAAAGGTCGCCCTGATCCGCAACCGAGTCGTCCGCGTCTACCAGGTCCAACGCCTTAACGGCACAGGCCCTGACGCACAGGGGGTCATCGCAGACCTCGCACTTGACGGCAGTGCCGTCGACCATGCAGATACAGCCAAACTCACAAGCGGCGATGCAGAGTTCACAGCCAGTGCATTCCTCATCATTGATCATCACGATGCCGGTCTCCGGGTCCTTAGTGATGGCGCCGGCCGGGCAACAAGCAGCACAGGCAGGTTCCCTACATTGGAGGCAGACATGCGCCACGTACTTTGTATCGTCATCGTTCTCAGCAACTCTGATCCGTCCGATTGAAGGCCTGAACTCAAAAATACCGTCCTTTGTGAAAGCCAGGGAACAATACATGGAACAGAGGTGGCAATTGGTGCATAACTGTTCTGTAAACGCGATCCGCTTGCCCATGATTCACGCCCCTACACAATTTCGGACGAGCTGCTCAAATTCCGGATTCCTGCTGATGCCAACAGGATTGAAGGCCATGCACGGATCTTCCATGCTCTGCTCGACGAGCGTCTCGACCGACTTTTCATCACTTGGATAGCCGTAATCCTTGTACGTGAGCTTCACGCCCACATTGGTGTAGAGTTCCTTGAGTCGGTCTATCGCCTTCATCCCAAGGGCCTCGTCCGATAGGCCGTCACCCCAAACTCCGAGTGCTCTGGCGACGCTGGCGTAGATGTGAGCTACCTCAGGCATGTTGAACTTCATGACATGGACATTAGCGATGCCGACCGCCAAGCCATGATGCAACGGGTAAAGCGAGCCCGCTGTATGTCCTATCCCGTGATCAGCGCCGGGAAGGGCAGTCTGAAAGGCAATACCGGCCATGGTGGAAGCAATGAGCATCTTGGAGCGGACATCAAGGTTTGCGGCATTGTTACGCTTTGCCTCTTCGATGTTGTCGGCGACCATTTCGACGGCCCGCAATGCCAGAGCGCTTGATAGATCCTGGCGGTCCACCGACACTAGAGATCCTATCGCGTGGGTGAGGGTATCGAGCGCGGTGGCCACCACGAGGTGGGAGGGGAGGGTCCTGGTCAGCTCAGGATCGAGAACCGCAAGCTTCGGGATGAACTTGTAGTCACCAATAATGAGCTTCTTCTTCTCGTTGCGGTCCATGATCACCGCACCCCACGTCACTTCGGAGCCGGTTCCCGCAGTGGTGGGAATGCACACTATAGGCTTACTCTCCTCGTTTACTAGATGGAGACCTACGAAATCCTCCAAGTCTCCCTCATTTGTATGGAGAACGGCCGCGGCTTTGCAGGCATCCATCACGGAACCGCCTCCCAAGGCTATCCAGAAGTCAGGGTCAGCCTGTTTCGCCTCACGCGCCATTTCATAGACTTGGTCGCGATCCGCCTCCTCCATCACGCGGTCGAAAACGCCTACCACCTCCCGAGAACTCCCCTTAAGAGAATCCAACAGGTAGTCCAGGAGGCCGGCATCTTTTACGCCCTTGTCTGTGACAACGAAGGCTGTCGCTTTGTCATCGAAGTTCCAATCCAGGTCCAGATCGTCGGCCAGATCCCTGACCTTGCCGTCACCAAAGATAATCCTGGTGGGGTTCCACCATTGAAAATCCATGGTGGCCAACGGAACGCTTCTATGAATCAGACTCATAGTCAATCTCCCTCGAAGACCGATGTCGACTCACATGCAAGCAGCGCCACCCCTTAGAGCAAACGCCATGCCAACCCGGAGATAGCCACCGGAGCACTTGTCAGAAGAGAGAGCGCGGTAGGGCAGCCTTAAACGGATTCATTGGCCAGCACGCAGTTTTCGCCGGTGTTACGGCCTGTCATTGCGGCGGGCACGCTACCGGGCAGGTAGAGACATTTCCAGGATCACCGGGGGACTTCCAGGTCAGGGAAGTTTTTGCGTTCGAGGTGTCGTGACGTACGGGAGTGTCACACGAGGACAAGTGGCTCATTATGAGACATATGTCTCATTGGGAGACAATTCTGTTCAATGAGAGGTTGTGCCTCTTCATCTTCCGATAGAGCGTGGCGCGACCAATGCCAAGTTCCCGAGCGCACTCGGCTAGGTTACCCCGGCATTCCTGAATCACTCTTAAAATAGCCCCGCGTTCCATCTCCTTAAGATCCAGCGGACTTGGGGAGTTTGAAGGAGGACGTCGATGCTGGCTCTTTGGCTCCATCCAGGCCTTGTTGTCGGGAAAATCGTTCACGGTCAAAACAGCGGCATCAGTAAAGTTGAGCGCCCTTTCGAGCCAGTTCTTCAGTTCCCGGACATTGCCCGGCCAGGAATAGCTTTCGAGATATGCCAGAGCTTCGGGGGAGATACTGTTGATCTTTTTGCCAAGGCTTCGGCTGATCTCGTGGATAAACGAGTGACAGAGCAGCTTGATATCACCTCGCCGTTCCCGCAAAGGCGGGACGGGTATTTCAAGCACGCTCAGTCGGTAGTACAAGTCGCTTCGGAAGTTGCCATTTGCGATCTCTTTGTGAAGATCCTTGTTCGTGGCGGAGATAACCCTTGCCTCCAGGTGAAAGTTGGCCTTGCCTCCTAGGCGCTGGAATCTCTTCTCTTCCAGCACGCGCAGGAGTTTTGCTTGCATGTCAAGAGACATCCCGTTGACCTCATCGAGGAAAAGCGTGCCGCCGTTTGCCATCTCGAATTTCCCGGACTTTCCACCACGCACCGCGCCTGTGAAGGTGCCTGCCTCATACCCAAACAGCTCGCTTTCTATTAGGTCGTGAGGAATGGCTGCGCAATTGATGGCAAGGAAAGGCCCCTCGGAAAACGGGCTTGCATTGTGGATGCTCTGGGCCAACAACTCCTTTCCCGTTCCTGACTCGCCGATAATGATGGCATTGGCCCCGCTCTTTGCCACTGCCTTGGCCAACCGTATCGTCTCTTTGATTTCCTGGCTCCCCCCCTGAATGTCCTGAAAGGTGTATTGTGCCCGCAGTCCAACGACCTTTCGCACGAGTTCATGGACTACCTTGAGTTCCTTCAAGGACAGGACAATCCCCATCCGTTGCCCCGCGATATTTGTGATTGGTTTGAGAGTCACCAGACACCTCCGCTGTCCGATGGCTTCTTGGAGAATAATCTCTTGATCGGTAAGGGTTTCCCCGTTGCTGATTGCCCGGATGATGGCTTGGTTGTTAATAATATTGCCTATTTTTCTTTCCGCGACAGTGGACAAACTCAGACCAAGTATTCTTTCCGCGGCTGGATTCATATGGGTGACTGAGCTGTCCCTATCGAGGATGACGAGCCCCGTCTGCATGGTTTCGATCGCCGCTTCCAGATATCGGCTTGTCAGGTAAGATCGCTCCAATTCTTTTCTCAGGCGAAGTTGATTTTCGATGACCTGGGCAGCAGCAACAATCATTCCCAGGGTATGGGGATGCCTCAAGGCAGTTTCATAGGTGGAGGTAAGGTCTAGGCATCCTATTACTGCCCCCTTTTCGTCATGGATGAGGGCCGCTGCACAGGTGGCCGGGTGTATCATTTCTACGTAGTGCTCTTCCGCCATCATCTGAATAGGCGTGTTCAGTTTCAGGGCTAAAGCGGGGGCGTTGGTCCCGCACCACTTCTCGTGAAAGCTACTACCTGTTACTGCATTCTTGGCTCTGCAGTAATCCCAGATGGGCCCTTCCCCTATCGCGTCCAGAATGAAGGCGTCCTTGTCGGTCAGAAAGACCACCATCTCTAAACCCTTTATGAGTTCGGCAAGACTTGTCAGGAAAGGGCGGGCCGTCGTAACAAGATCCCTGTTCTCTTCCAATCTTCTCTTCTTCTCATCTTCGCTCATAGTGGTTTCCAGACGATGCATCCACGGATTTACTCCAAGGGACTTGCAGCGCTTCCACGATTCGAGAATCTCATCCCGTAACACACCGTCACGCACCCTGCCGGTGCTCATGAATTCGTCCCACGCAGCCCTCAGCTTCTTCCTATCAGAGGTCAGGTTTTTGTGTTCCGTTCGTGCCTTTCCCTCCATGAATACCCCTCATGTGAGATTTCCGGCAAACGTACTCTTGATTACCCTTGGAGTCTGCCAGAGTAACTTCATGCCTTCCAGCAGGAGCGTAGAGGTCGTGGATTGGACAGACCTACCTCGACTCCCTGAGATGATCACAGGTTGACTCATCCGGAGCACTCGCGAAGGCACAGGAAGAATTTCTGTCGTAAGCGGGCGAAGCCACTCCCGAATTTCACGTTTTTGGATCCCTTGCGTCCGAGTCAGCGGTCCTTCGGAACGAGGACCTCACGACCAATGTTTGCGCATATTAATCCGCGCCCTCGCTGTCATAGTCAAGATCTACAGCTTCATAGCCTTCCCCGGTAACCGCGATGATCCCGAAAAATGCCAAGTAGAGAGGTGCGTAGCCATGCCCCTCGCCTAGTCTGGGGAACGTGACTGAGATGTCAGTCAAGTATCAGCGTAATAGATCGTCCCCCTTTTGTCAACCGATTGCTTTCTGCTTTTCTGCTTTATCCTGGTCCTCGGAATTACCCCAGAACACTATTTGTTTTTTCCGAAGAACCTCTGCTCGTGTCTCGACCCCCTCTCGTGTTCGTACGGAATGCCTTTTCCAGAAAACCAGGACTCGAATCGGAAGAATCGCACGCGCACTCCTACGTCGGCCTATTCGACGGTGGACCCGCCATGAAGACGCCAGAGAGGAACCACCTTCGAACAATGGAGGAGGAGCTCTGAATAATTCCCAACGAGACCAAAGGGGTCTCGAAGGCCCATCGCAAGCCGGCGGGTTCTTCGTCGCCCCGGGCTCCATTTTTTTCTTGACACAGGGTCACCAGATCGCGTACCCCTCTGACTGAGATGTCAGTCAACTGTTACGACCAGGATGAAACGATGAGACGCAATCATCGTGAGCGTTGGAATAGGAGGGCTGCGGGTAGTGGCCATCTAAGCCCAGAGAGAAGAGCTTATACAGTCCTGGCCCTGGAGCGCCACAAGCGACCGAGAGGACGGCCGACGGTCTTTCCTGATTACCCAAAAGACTGACAGGTGGGCGATGCACGGTTCGATCTCTTCGCGTTATTGGTAGAGGAGGGACGCACCGGCCCGACGAGCGAATGGAAACAGAGCCAAGTCTGGTTCCATGAACGAGATGGTGCGCTTGTTGCAAGAGGGCGAATGGAGCTCAATCGCGGGTCTCGCGAAGAAACCGCAACGGAGATCTTGCCCTGGGATGACGAATCGTTCCAGGAATGGATGGAGAGACAAGGCTGCGCCCGCCCTTTTGAGGGGCCATGGCGACATCTGCGATGATCTTGACGACCAATCTCTTGCCAAGAGACATGGCAGGAGTGGAGGTTCGCTCAATGAGCGAGCAGAATCTCAGAAGGCTAGGACAAGTCCTGTTTTAGGGGAAGCCCGGGGGAGCTGTACCGGCTGCCCAAAGGGCTGGCGAAAGCGATCAACCATGCCAGAGGAGAAGGTCGGACTGCGAGCCCGGTGTAAGAAGCAGTTCTCAAAAAAGTTAAAGCGGTTGGCGTCATTGTTGCCCAAGGTGAAGGTCCGTGCTCGCAGGCATTCATGCCGCGCTACGTGGAAAGACTGCGCGCCCGGACGGATCGAAGAAAGCCCTATAGGTGCGCCCTCGAAATCAGTCGATCCCGAGGAGATTTCCGCATGTTCTGGCAACTTGCAATAAGTGGGATGGCTCTGGGCTGCGTCTATGCCCTGATTGCCCTCGGGTTTGTTCTCATTTTCAAAGCCACCGAGGTAATCAATTTTGCGCAGGGTGAATTCATGATGCTGGGGGCGTTCTTGGCTTTCAGCCTTTTGAATTACGGGCATCTCCCCTTTTGGATGTCAGTCCTTCTGACCTTGTTTATCATGGCGGGATTCGGGGCGGTTCTGGACAGGCTTGTGATGCGCTACCTGGTAGGAGAGCCGGTCTTCGCAATGGTGATGTTCACCATTGGCCTGTCCATTTTTCTCAGGAGCGTGGCCGGCATGATCTGGTCCACGGACACATACACGCTGGCGCTCCCCTCTGGGAATGCGATTATCCGTCTTGGGACCGTGGCCGTTTCAGTAGGGGATTTGCTTGTTGTGGGCACAACGGCGGTCCTGGTGACGCTGCTCTTCCTGTTCTTCCGCTTCACGGACCTGGGCATAGCGATGCAGGAGTCCAGCCAGAATCAGTTCGCCACATATCTCATGGGAATCAACGTAGAACGGGTCTTCA
>Ga0233422_10000739_pt1 | contig 15517 bp, 12 predicted proteins | sample Watercolumn_Mata_2_FD_182724 | JGI IMG/M metagenome (GOLD analysis project Ga0233422, IMG submission 182724) | Freshwater microbial communities from Lake Matano, South Sulawesi, Indonesia - Watercolumn_Matano_2014_110_MG | ecosystem: Environmental > Aquatic > Freshwater > Lake | place...
CATGTCGTATAGCGTCGGATCTGGTGCTAAATTCCTTTGAGTATATAATTTTCCAATTGGTACCTTTCTTAGTGAAGTGTGTAGTCTTTTGAGCATGGCATTCAAGTCTCAAATTCAAATCTAAAGTATGTCCAGTGTAATGATAGAATTCATCACTAACCAAGACATAAGTCTGAAACGGCATTAGCATCTCCATAATGAGAAAGCCCCTGACGTCTCAGAGGCTTTTTGTAGCGGGGACAGGACTTGAACCTGTAACCTTCGGGTTATGAGCCCGACGAGCTACCAATTGCTCCACCCCGCGATGTTATTAATAATACAATATACTACCATTTTAATGTGCAGTCAAGATGCTTTCGTACAATGATTCGTAAACCTGAATTAGAAACATCAGGATCTTTCCACTCTTTTATTTACCTTTCCACGTGATCAAACTAGGTTTTCTCAGAATTAAAGGAAATGAGAACCACAATCGTTCCCACACGATGGTTTTTACAGCATGTAATGGTAATAGCAATTATTAAAGATAAATTCATAAAAAATATTCTCTTAAGCATTAATGTGTTCTCAATTAAAAGGAACTTCCCAAATTGGTACCACCCCATTCTAACATTTAATAAAGAAAATTAATATGGCGAAAAATAAATTTACCACATCGTACAATCCTGTAACAGGAAAAGCTATTGGCAAGACTCCAGAAAATACAGCAAACGAATTAGAACGTGCAGTCGCACTTGCTAAGATTGCGCAGAGCGAATGGGCAAAACTAACATTTCATGAACGTGCCCAATATCTGTTTAGAATTCGCGACTACATAGTCTCAAATGTCGATCATATCGTCGAAAGTATTTCGAAAAATTGCGGCAAGACTCGAGTAGATGCACTTAGCATGGAAGTTTTTTCGATTACAATGGCTATAAGTTATTATGCTAACCATGCTCATAAAATTCTTAAGAGGAAACGACTCAGTGGCGGCAATATTCTGATAGCTAATAAACGCGCATATGTCGATCGAGTTCCTGTAGGTGTAGTTGGAATTATTAGTCCATGGAATTATCCGTTTGCCATACCGTTCCATGAAATTTCTATGGCTCTGATTGCAGGAAATGCTGTGATTTTGAAAGTAGCAACTCAATCGCTTGAAGTTGGTAAGTTGATTAAGGAGTGTATTCAAGCTGCTAATCTGCCTGAGAACATTTTCCATATTGTTAATATCCCAGGGCGCGTTGCAGGTGAAGCATTTTTTAATGCTGGCATTAATAAGCTTTTCTTCACAGGCTCAGTTCCTGTCGGGAAGCTACTTATGGAACAAGCGTCTAAACATCTTATACCGGTTTCGCTTGAGCTTGGCGGTAATGATGCAATGATAGTATGTGCCGATGCAAATTTGTATCGCGCTGTAGGCGGTGCACTGTGGGCTGGTATTGTAAATACCGGTCAATCCTGTGGAGGAGTAGAACGAATATATATCGAAGCAGAGGTATATGATGAATTCCTATCAATTTTAAAACAAAAAATGAGTGAATTACGAATGGGTGTTGACGAGGATTCGAATGTCGATGTTGGCTCTATGACTACAAAGGAACAATGGAAAAAAGTAAAATTATGTTATACAGATGCATTGAAGAAGGGTGGTAAAGTATTTCCTGAAAAAAACATTATTTCAAAGAACTTAAAGGGATTGTTCTTCCCGCCAGTCATTATAGAAAATTTAAGAGATGATATGATGGTGGTGAATGAAGAAATTTTTGGACCTATCTTGACGGTTCAAAAAGTGGTAAATGTGGAGGAAGCCATCGCTCGAGCGAATGCTTCAAAGCTTGGTCTAACTGCCTCGGTTTGGACGAAGAATAGAAAGAAAGGTCATGCCATTGCAGCTCGGTTAGAAGTTGGATCTGTAATGATTAACGATCATCTAATGAGCCATGGAATGGCAGAAACACCTTGGGGTGGATGGAAGGAATCGGGAATTGGTCGGACACATGGATATATTGGCTTAGAGGAAATGACTCAACCGCGTTGCGTTATTGATGATATTTTACCGTCTGTACAAAAGAATATGTGGTGGTATCCACACAGTAAAAAGATTTATGTAGGACTAAAAGGTGCTATCGAGTTACTCTATTCTAAAAATCTCTGGAAGAAGTTAACTGGAAGTATACGATTGGTTGGTGTATTTATTCGAACATTCCAGAAGTGATTCTCAACGTTAAGTCTCAGAAAAAAGCCGATGATAATTCCATCGGCTTTCTGATTTTAAAGACTATTCTTCGTTGACCTGCTTTTCCTTTATCTTTTTTGAAGCAATAAAGTAGAAAATTATGAGGGCCAGTCCACCAAAAATTAACATACAAGCAAAAATTGATGATTCTTCATCGAATTCTACGAATTGGTGTATTTGTTCACCTATAAATAAACCAATTCCGACAAAAGTGAAAAGCAAACCCCATTTCAGGTTGCTTAGAATGTTACTCTTCCAAAAAGGAGTTATTCCACCGGATTTGAACTCTGCAGGTGTAACACCTTTCTCAATCATTAACATTCGTTCCTTGTGTCGACCTTCATAAAATTTCCAAAGAATTACAGCTGTACCAATGAAAAAAGTGATTGGAACAAGAATACCAGCATCCATTTTCATTTCTCCGTTAAAGTATTGTGATTGATGTTGACTAATTGCTTTAGTAACTTTGACCACAGGTTTTAAAAAAAGGTTTCAAGTTCTTCTATGAAACCCAAATGAATTCTTTCGAGTCTAAGTAAAGTATAAAAGCCGGCAAATTTAGATGAGTAGTTCAGATAAAGAGATTATACTAAAAGTATTAGATGGTGATGTTCGTGCATTTGGTGCTCTTGTTGAAAAGCATAGTGCAAAGGCGATGACACTTGCATATAAGATTCTTAGAAATCGGGAGGATGCCGAAGAGGCGCTACAGGACGCATTCGTTCGGATTTATCGAGCGCTTCCTTCGTTCGAATGGAAATCCAGTTTTTCCACTTGGTTATATCGCATTGTCTATAATACATGTGTGACGGCAGCCGGGAGAAAAGAAAGACATTATCAAGTCTCGTTAGATAGAGATGATGAAGATAGTGTACCAATAGATATCGCATCAACTGAATTGCTTCCGGATGTACAAGTAGAATCGGACGAATTCGCAAAAATAGTTCAAGAAGAAATTGAAAAGCTTTCACCAGAGTATGGAAGCACTTTTACATTGTTTACAATACAAGAAATGAGCTATTACGAAATCGTAGAAGTGACCGGCCTGCCACTAGGAACAATTAAGGCGAGACTTTTTCGCGCCCGGGCACTTTTGAGACAGGCAATCATTCGTCGAATGAGTGTTGATCTTGTATGAAATTGCAAGAAGGATGAGACCGTATGAATCATATACCTTTTGAAATTCTGTGTAACTTAGCAGATGGTAAAACCATCGATCGGAACCAATCCGAATATGTTTTACACTTGGAGACATGCATAAATTGCAGAAATGAGTTGGATCTCCAGCGTTCAATTATTTTAACTGCTAAACATTCAGGACTCATTCGCCCTTCAAAGAATTTTACACAATTGGTTCTCGAAAATATTTCTCCAGTTAAACAAAAAGCTTGGTACACCAGTATTATTCAAAGTATGGGAAACATTATCGCGATGAGTGCTGTACTTGCTTTTTTGATATACGTTTTTACTGTCGTTGGAACCACAGGTCTTCAAATTGAAAAACCTTCCGATTCTCGAACTTACACTTTGATAATGCAACTTATTCAAGATGGAAGTCAAAAATTTACCAATTTAATAACTCCAAAGATGCCGGTTATACCTCAGGGAAATAATCAAACAAATACAATTCTTGCAATTCTATTAGCTATTCTTGTCCTTTTTATTATTGATAAAATTGCTCAAACTTACATGCGACGAAATAGCTGATTTCCTGCCAATTTATCACTATTCTTGACTTTCTACTCTTAATATTGTATATTGGCACTCACAAATATAGAGTGCTAAAAAACTTTAAATATCTATTCATTAACCATAAAAAGGAGGAGTATCTATGATGCTCAAACCATTGGCAGATCGAGTCGTTGTGAAGCCATCCAAAGCTGAGGAAATGACCAAAGGCGGAATCATCGTACCTGACACAGCAAAAGAAAAACCTGTGTGGGGTGAAGTGATTGCTGTTGGTCCGGGAAAAGTATCCGATGAAGGAAAAGTAATCCCGATGGAAGTCAAAGTGGGCAATAAGGTTCTTTACGGAAAGTATTCCGGAACCGAAGTCACATTTGAAGGTGAAGAATTGTTACTGATGCGCGAGAGCGACATCTTCGCCATAATGCCTAAGTAATTGAAAGGAGAGAATGAATATGGCAGCGAAATTAATTCAATATGATAGTGATGCACGTAATGCTTTGAAGAAGGGTGTCGATCAACTTGCGAATGCAGTAAAGGTTACACTTGGACCAAAAGGACGTAATGTTGTGATTGATAAAAAGTTTGGTGCACCAACGACTACAAAAGATGGTGTCACTGTTGCAAAGGAAGTTGAACTTTCCGATCCAATCGAGAATATGGGTGCACAGATGGTTCGTGAAGTTGCATCGAAAACATCCGATGTAGCTGGAGATGGAACTACAACTGCCACAATCCTCGCACAAGCAATTGTTCGTGAAGGACTCAAGAATGTCACGGCTGGTGCGAATCCAATGGATTTAAAACGTGGAATCGACCTAGCGGTAAAAAAAGTTGTCGAAGGCTTAAAAGAGATTAGCAAGACAGTAGGCGACGACAAAGAGAAAATCGCTCAAGTTGGAACGATCTCTGCAAACAACGATCGTACGATCGGTGATTTGATCGCGAACGCTATGGAGAAGGTCGGCAAAGATGGAGTCATAACCGTTGAAGAAGCAAAGGGAACTGATACGACATTGGATGTAGTTGAAGGAATGCAATTTGATCGTGGGTACCTCTCACCATATTTCGTTACGGATGCTGATCGTATGGAAACGGTGCTTGAGAATCCCAACATTCTCATTCATGACAAAAAAATCAGTGCGATGAAGGACTTACTCCCGATTCTCGAGAAAGTTGCACAAGCTGGTAAAAGCATGCTCATCATCGCAGAAGAAGTAGAAGGCGAAGCGCTCGCTACATTGGTTGTCAATAAACTCCGTGGAACTCTCCGTATTTGTGCTGTTAAAGCTCCGGGATTTGGCGATCGGCGGAAAGCAATGTTAGAGGATATCGCAGTGCTTACAGGTGGTCAGGTAATCTCTGAAGAAAAAGGATACAAGTTAGAGAATGCCACAATTGCTTATCTTGGCACTGCCGAACGTGTTACTATCGATAAAGATAATACAACAATCGTTCAAGGTGCTGGTAAAAAGGAAGAAATCAAGAAGCGCATCAATGAGATCAAACAGCAGATTGATAAAACTACATCGGATTATGATAAAGAGAAGCTTCAAGAGCGACTAGCGAAGTTGTCCGGTGGTGTTGCAGTTCTGAAGATCGGTGCTTCCACTGAAGTCGAAATGAAGGAAAAGAAAGCACGTGTTGAAGATGCACTCCACGCAACTCGCGCAGCCGTCGAAGAAGGTATAGTTCCAGGCGGTGGTGTTGCCTTCTTGCGTACCATGAAAAAGCTTGACGAAGTAAAAACGGAAAACCTCGACCAGAAAACTGGCGTTAACATTATCCGTCGAGTTCTCGAAGAGCCAATTCGTCAAATTGCTGAAAATTCAGGTCATGATGGCGCAGTAGTCACAAATGAAGTGAAAAACGGTAAAGACGATTATGGTTTCAACGCCCAAACGGAGAAATATGAGAATCTGGTAAAATCCGGTGTTATCGATCCTACTAAGGTAACTCGTATTGCTATCGAGAATGCGGCAAGCGTTTCTGGGCTATTATTGACAACAGAAGCTACAATTGTCGAGAAGCCAGAGAAGAAGGAACCAATGCCTCCAATGCCACCTCATGGTGGTATGGGTGGAGATATGTATTAAGAGTTAATAGGTTCGAAGTAATCAGTCATAAAGGGTATTTTACTTCGATATTATCTTAATATTCTTTTTCAAGTATAAAAAGCCCCTCGGTTTAAAGACTGGAGGGGCTTTTTATTGCTTGACATCTCGTATAGAAAATTGTATTTTTTCTCAGGGATTAAATACTAGGTTGATAAAGGCATCCCTAACTAGAGCTGCTAATTTCTCAATAGGTCGATCATCTTCGTATTGTGTTCAATTGAAATCATGCACGATAAAAATTTTTATTGTTTTCAGCTTCATCACCATAGTTCTAACTAACTAAATATAACTTACTATCAAGGGAGTAATAACATGGACGCACTATTCAGTAAAACACTCAAAGCTGGCTCAACAACTTTCTTCATGGATGTGAAGGAGTCGAAAAATGCCAAGAAATATCTCACGGTGACGGCAAGCCAACCGCCGAAAGACGGAGAGAATAAATTTTCAAAACGTAGTGTAACAGTATTCAGCAGCGTAGCGGATGAGTTTGTGAGCGCGTTAAAAGAGGCTAATGATGTGGTTCATGGTGAAGGGGAATTTTCAAAGAAACTCAGGACTGGAAAAATCAATTATTTTGTAGATGTAAAAGAAGCAAAGAATAATTCGCGTTATGTAGCAATTACAGAAAGCCAACCTTCGAAAGATGATCCTAAGAAATTTTCAAAAAGGAGTATCACTGTCTTTGATAACGCCACAAATAATTTTGTTGGGGCTTTAGAAGAGGCGGTAGGTCACTTGAAATAAAAGTCTCTGCTGTATGTCTGTATTATAACAGGCGCTGAGAGTAAAATACTCTCAGCGTTTTTTATTTCAGATGTTCTGTATGTTATTTAATGATTAAAACTTTCAATGGTAACTAATCTTATCTAGAAGCCATCTTAAAAATAGTTTAATATTTAAGTAACAGTGTTATGCTCGCGGATTTCCTGCCTGTTCGTCTACGCACTTTGTGCTCAGGCGAACCTGCTGAAGTGTATTCAGCACGCAGGCGGGTAAGCGGGCATCCCCGACTGCGTCGGGCAGGCCGATAGAAATCCCGCTGTACGGGATGCCGAAAAGCGGCACATTAGGGAGTGATATGTTATTTATGAGATAGGTTCTAGTAACTATTTCAAAACGATCATCTTTTTAGTATCAGAATAATTACCGGTTCTTAATTGATAGAAGTATAAACCATTAGGTAGCGATGTAGCATTCCATATGATTGAATGCTTACCCGCTTGTATTAATCCATTAGTAAGGATTTTAACTTCTCGACCTAACAGATCGTATACTTTCAAACTCACTTGGCTCGTAACCGATAATTGATATGTGATGGTTGTAGTTGGATTGAACGGATTTGGAAAATTATTGAAGAGCTCTGTGCGAAGAGGTATTTGAGCGATATCAGTTCCGACTTTGGTATTCTGTCTATCGTTAGTAAAATTCTTTACCCACTCGTACATTTTTTGCCAGTTTTCAAGTAGAGCTTCATGTCCTCCCGGAAAAGTTACAAATTCGATGTTAGGATTACCCACATCTTGCAGCATTTGATATGCAGTCTGATTTGCTCCCAATAATCCATCTTGTGTACCACAAACAAAGAAAACAGGAATATCTTTCAAATTATTTGCAGCAGATTGTGTAAGATATTTGTTGTTATTATACCACAACGCTCCAGCATGAATTCCCAATGCTGCCCAGTTTGCAGCGGATTTTTGCCCGATACCCCAAGCTCCGTAACCACCCATCGAATGACCCATCAGATATTTTCTTGTGGTATCCACTTTGATTACATTCTCCGCAGATTTAATGCTTTCCCACACATCAGTTTCTCCGATTCCCTCATACCAAATATTTCCTCTGCCCCATGGGAATAATGTATAACCGTTTTCAAAAGACTTATCAACAACGAGATCGGGAGTAAGATATCGCGACATATATTCAATTGGATCGCTATAAGGACCATACAATCCATGCAATGTTACATAGAGAGGGTATTGTTGATCTGGTGTCCAATTTTCTGGTAAAAGCAACCACGCGAGGGAGACTACACTGTCTGTTGGTGAAGTCCAGGAGATGATAAATGGACGTTTCCGCAGTAAATATGAAGTAAGTTTTCCTGTACTCCATGCAACATTGGTATCAGAGAAAGCGACGAACATTTTTTTCGCAAAGGTTATTTCATACTCCGATAGAACTTTGGACTGAAAAACATTAATCATTGAATAGCAGTGCTGTTTGAAGTATGCATTGTCAGAATTCAACGCGGAAGTATTTAGCAAATCAATAAATTGCAATAATGTATCGTTGGTGAAAGTAGTTGTATAGCCGATGTTCACTTTGGCTCCATCAGACAGAAGCACAGGTTCATTTTGACTGTATAGGACTGAAGTCGCGATCAAGATTGTGAGAAGAGTTTTCATATTTTTTTTGCAAACAGTATAGTTGTATGAATCGCTTTTGGAGTTTAATTTCGAGTTTCATCGAAGCAAAATCATCTTCTGAACTTTCGAAAATTTTCCTGCGTTCATTCTACAAATATAAATACCGCTACTAAGTTTATTCCCATCGAATATCACATCATAAGTTCCGGTATTTTGATCACGATCTACTAAAGTTGCTATCTCACGGCCGAGAAGATCAAAAATCTTGAGTTCAACATGTGTAATCATTGGAAGTTGATAACTTATGATAGTCTCGGGATTGAATGGATTTGGGTAGTTCTGGGCTAGTGCACAATGATCTGGAATTTCGTTTTTATTTTCATATTCAACAACATCAGATGAGGCGTTAGATAAACTCAGAATAACTCCTCCTGCTCCGACAATACATGCTTCATTTTCGGTTAATGCGATGATATCGAATAAATCTTGACTGGTATAACACTGTTCTCGTGACCAACTATTCCCCCCATCAATTGTTTTTAAAATCAATCCGTCACTCCCAATAGTCCAACCAATATTTTCAGATATAAAATATACAGAAAAAAGATTTTCGTCTCGATTTCCGGAGTTCATTTGCTCTTGCCAGGATATTCCGCCATCGGTCGTTTTCAGAATAAGCCTTCCTGCTCCGACTACCCATCCGACTTCGCTGGAAACAAACTGTAACGCACTTAAAAAAAACTCACAATCAGGTAAAACAGTATTCACAGGTACTTGTATTGAGTCCCAGGTTAAACCCCCATCTGTTGTTTTCAGTATTGTTGGATCAGCACCTAAGATCCAACCAATATTTTCATTGATAAAACAAATGTCGTTTTTCCATCCTGAACCTAATTGATTCGAATATACTTTACCCCACGTTTGCCCGCCGTTAGCAGTTCTATAGATTGCATAATTACCAACAGCCAAACCTATATTTTCTGAAATAAATTGTATTGTCTTTATGGAATATTCATCGGACGGATTATATTGAACTATCCAGTCCTGGCCACCATTTGTTGTGTGAAAAATAATTCCAGTATCATTTCTACTTCCGGAAATCCAGCCGGATAAATCTGAAATAAAATCGATCGAATATGGGGTAATATTTTCACCGATTGTATTCTCCAGCCAATCATTTCCTCCATTCGATGTCTTTAAAATACATCCTTCTGATCCAATTGCCCAGCCTATCGAAGATGAAATAAAATCTAGTCCAGAATAAATTCTGTACGGAGATTGATACATATCGGATCTTTCAATCCAAGTTGAACCTCCGTCTGTAGTGCTTAATATGAAGCCATAGTTACCTACTCCCCAACCAATATTCTCGGATACGAAATGTAGAGAATTTATTGAATGGATCAATCCGTCTTTCACGACTTGTAGATTTTTCCCGCCATCCGTCGTTTTAAAAATTACATATTTATAACCTGATGGTTCGTAATAACCACCAGAGAGCCAACCCACTGATTCTGAAATGAAAAATTGAGATACAAAATTAATTTCATTATCCTGATGAGTGACATGATATAGTTCCCATGTGTTTCCTCCATCAGTAGTTCGACGAAATTCACCAAAGTTTAATGTGACATATGCATTTGTTTCTGATGTTGAAAAGATTGATGTATAACTTCGACCATCTTGATATTTCGGCTCCCATGTCATTCCACCATTCGTTGTACGGTATATATTACTACTGAAACCTACACCAGCCATCCACCCATAATTTTCAGAAAAGAAGTGAATCGACCAGGGCGAAAATATTGGGATTGTAGTTTGTTTTACCCACGATTCTCCACCGTCCGTGGTTTTAAAGAATGTACTATCACTAACACCGATTTTTCGCTCTCCACCAATCCAGCCTACTGTTGTAGAGGTGAAAAAGAGGGATGTGAAAGAAAGCAATGGATCGTATTTCTTTATGTCCCATGTATTCCCTCCATTGTATGTTTTTAGTACCAATCCGCCATCAGTAGCACAATAACCGACGAGATCCGATACAAAATAAATAGATGTAATTGCCTGTAGCGAATCGATGTGGATTACGTTCCAATTGTTTCCGCCATCTGTTGTCTTTAGAATTGTTCCACATTTACCAGACATCCATCCAACGCTTTCTGAAATAAAAAACACTGCATTGAGATCGTTTCCCTGCGGCTTTACACTCTGCCAGTTCCATTGGGAGAATGTCGTAAAGCTTATCGTCACAAAAAGTATTAAATAAATTAATTTTCTGCTCATGGTTGCCTCTTTCCATAATTCAAAATTAATTTTATAACAATATCAAATCTATTTGCATACCACCATTTTTCTCATTTGTATATAATGACCAGCTTTCATCTGATAAAAATATAAACCAGTCGGGATATTAGCAACATTCCATTCGATAAAGTGAATACCTGGTGGTTTTATTTCATCTACCAATGTTTTCACTTCTCGTCCGAGTATATCGAATATTCGTAGATTGACCTGAGTAGTTATGGGTACTTGATATCTAATAATTGTCGAGGGATTGAAGGGATTAGGGTAGTTTTGTTCGAGAGAATACTCATTTGGACTCGTCGGTTCCATCTCTGTACCACCGGAAGTCTCTACTTTGAATATTATGCATTTGCGAGTTGTTGTTAGTAGCAAGGCTTTCTGGGAAGCAAAAAATAAGTATCCCCTGTAATTCTTAATTGAGAGGGGAGAGGGATCCACAGTAAATGTGACTTTTTGTGAATCATGTGGCGCAATATTGAGACTTGTTGGTTGTACTTTTACCTGTGAAATAGTTGTTGTAATTGTGACTGAATCGGAGGCGTCACCAACATTCGAAATATAAATATCTGTGGTATAAAGATTCGAATTCTTTTGAAGGATTCCAAAATTGAGCGTGTCCGGACAGGTAAGTTGCATTTTAGGAAATGGAACATTGAACAATTCCTGTTGGCTTACAGCGTAAACAAATCCGTTTGAGCCACCGAAATATATAACACCATTCGATATGACAGGTGTAGAATAAATTTGTGTATTCATGTTGAGTTTAGTTTTCATCATCCCATCAGATTTATTCAGAGCGCAGAGTGTTCCGATATTAGTGTTTGTATTATCTTCTGTACCCACATATACATACTCCCCTTCGATTGTAGGTTTCCCGTTAACTCGATATTCCACACCTTTGTCCCAAATTACTTTACCAGTTGAAGCATCAAATGCTCGAACAACATGTTGATATGAACTTCCAAGATATAATACACTATCGGTTAATGTTGGACCACCTAACAACCACATGCTTCCTGCATCTCGGTATATCCATTTTCTAGTACCATTTTGGGCATCGAGGCAGTACAAATTACAACTTCGTCCGCCAAAATATACAGCATTTTGAAAGATTACAGGATCTGTAACGATCGCATTGACCCAACCAGGATATACGATATCATTTTTTGTATCGTATTGCCAAACTAGGTTTGCAGTGGATAAATCATAGGAATAAAATACACCATCCCAATCGCCGAAATATATTTTATTATCGTAAATGACGGGAGTTGTTTCTATTGTGTGATTTGCAAGTGGAGTTTGGCATTGAAATACTTTTATACCATTTGTTATATCGACTCCGAATACAAATCCTTTTTCCGTACCTATATAAACGATATTCCCGACAAGCAGTGGGGATGAATGATAATAGTCCCATTCGTCATGCATATTAAGAATAGTGCTATCGTACATTTTAAATTTCCATGATAATTTGCCTTCCAGATTCAATCCATATAAGACGTTCCCACTCTCAAAACAGAGAATCGTATCATATTTGACTGGTGTGGCAAAAATTTGATCATGTGCTTTATAATTCCATTTTTCAATACCTGTCGAGGCATCTATGGCATAGAAACAACTATCAAGGCTACCGATATAGAGAATTCCATTATCGATTAATGGTGTAGAATAAATTGTCCCCCTTGTTTGGAATTGCCAAAGGATTGGATTTGATTGAATTCTGAGTAGATCATTTTTCCCAGTGGTATAGCATCGCTCTATTGCGAACTGATTTATACATATTGTTAGAATAAAAAAAGTTACTGCCATTTGAACAATGTTTTTCATTTTATATTTCTCCTTAAATTGAATGTTATTTGCGCAAACTAAGGAAATAAAAAGCCGATAGACTATCGACCGGATAGTGTCATACCGCAAGTATTCGAACGCTTTTATTGAGAATAAATGGGATGAGTAGGGCCGAACTGATTAATTCGACAAAAAATGCTGGTTTTTGTATTGTGTAGGTGTGGTACCAGTGTGTTTTTTAAAAGCCTGGTTAAATGAAGATTTTGTGTTAAATCCAACCTCGTATAGAATTTCAAGGATTGTTTTATTCTGTGCTTTGGCTTCCATAAGAAGACGTTGTGATTCTTTAATTCGGAAGGAGTTCACAAAATCATAGAAATTCTGGTTCAGAGAGTTGTTAATGACTTCCGATAGTGAGCGGATTGGAATAGAAGTTTTTTCTGAAAGTTCGAAGAGCGTCAATGCAGGATTAAGATATGGTTTTTGATCTTCCATATATTTGAAAAGCTGAGTCTGGTATTGTTGTGTAATGACATCAGAAAGATTTTTTTTCTTCTTTGGAAGTTCTTCTTGTGGAATAAAAATTTGTGGCTGCGTTAATGCTTTATATAAAATGAGAGCTGAGAGTACCGAGAAAACAGAAAAGAAGATCGTTTCTATGAGTTCCTGCTGAAATGGTTGTAGTTGATTTGCGATAAATCTCGATATGTCAGCAAGCCAGAGACAAATAAATCCCCAGAATATAAACATCAGCCAGGAATAGTTGATCTTTTCGATAGACGAATAGAATTCCTTTATCCGTGTTCTGTATTCTTTAACACATTTCAATCCACTAATAAAATAGAGAAGAACCTGAATGTTTAATATCGGAACGAAAGTCCTTGAAAGTTGGGGACCTTGGTAATAAATAAATTGTCTTTTTTCTTCGGGAGGGAGGAAATAAAATATTGCGAATAAATATCCTGTAAATGCCAAAAATGGAATGACGTGTATGATGTGGGATTTCTTTAATTCAAAATATTCGTCTGTTAAAAACCTTACATAAAGGTAAAACAACGGTGCGTACAGGAAAGCGAATGGTGATCCAATCATCAATAAAAAAGTGAACTCATGAACAATGAATTGATTCCTGATACAAAACAGATTGAAGATGTTGATCGACAAGCTTATGAAAAATAATGCAAGTAGGATTTGTTTTTTTGTTCGTCTTTCCTTATTGCTTAGAAGAAAGAGTGAAAATACGGCAAGTTGAAGAACGATCAATAAGGTAAGAGCTTGCAACATGTCAAAGTATTAAAATGAGTGTATTGGTCGATAAATATAATGCTCTTAAAGTTTAATACTAAAAACGATACGTTGCAATGCTCAATTTTGTTGCTCCCATAATGTAGGAATTTGACTTCTAATCTTAATCCGTTTATCGTATGCTTCAACCGTTTGTCGGTCAAGCATTGACTCCTGATCTTCATTTCTTTAACATCTCCACCAGTAACATTAATTCATCTGGCTACTTCGATAAATCCTAATAAAGAAGGAGGATCCCATGAAATCTCTTTTCATCGCATTGGTCCTTTGTTGTTTAGCATCGAACATGGTGGGCGGATCGTTTGAATTGAAATCTGTTGATCATCAAATCACCAATCAGCTCTATAATGGTAAATGGCGGTTATCGGACTCGCTTATTAATATCGAGTTAGAGAAGGCGCCAAACAATATGAAATATCACTTCTTCAGAGTATTTAATCTTTTCTATTCACGAATATTTTCAACCGATGCACCCTCGCGCGAAATAATTATTCAATTGGTAAAGGATTACACATGGAAGGCGATATCCATAGGAGATAAACAGGATGCGACCATTGAAAATAAATTTTATCTCGGTTGCCTCTACGGTTTTCTATGCAGAGTAAATTCCATGCAACAACAATATTGGTTGACATATTGGAATGCCAGGAAATGCCGGGATTATCTGGAAGAAGTGATTAAAATGGATCCATCAGTAGAAGATGCATATTTGGGTCTTGCGATCATTGAATATTATCCTGCAGTAGCAAATATTCCTTGGTATGCAAAAACATTGGCTTGGTGTGCTGGAATGGCTGGCGATAAAGCACAAGGATTATCGTATTTTAGACGAGTCGCTGAAAAGGGAGTACTATTTCAAGGTGAAGCACTATTTGCTTTGACTGTAGCCTATCGGTTTGGAGAGAATGATATTGAAAATTCTTTGAAATGCTGGGAGGAACTTACTGTAAAATATCCTCATAATATATTTTTTGAAAATGGAAAGAAGCGTACAAAAATATCTTCTTTAATTTTATCTCAAGGGGCAAAATTTTTAGAAAGAGACTCTTCAAAATTAAAGAATGAATATGCGTTGACAACAGCTGCTGTGCTTAATAGTGTTGGATATGAGTTGATGAATATCAATCGATATGAGGATGCATTTATAGTCTTCAATGTAAATATTAAACTTTTTCCCGATGTAGCGAATTGCTATGATAGTATGGCTGAGTGGTATTCTAATAAAAAGGATAAAGATAACTCGAGGAAATATTACCTTATCGCAAAAGAAAAGCTTGCAAGAGATACTACTGTTACAAGTCAATTTAAGGAGTTTCTCTATCAGAACATCGAACAGAAATTGAGCGATCTTAACGTAAAATAAGTGTCAGGATTTTATAATTGTAGAATGGTTCAAGGTTTCGAGTGAAACATCTCGAAATACATCTTGTGCATTTATTCTCAGAAACTACCCAAAAGGCAGTGGCGCCTGCTTCCAAAGAGCCTTCTATTAATAGTGTGAATTTATGGCAATATTGCACGGCAAGATTCTTGATCGTGTACCTCCATTTTCCTGTGATTGCAATTAGTAAAAAGCTTCTTTAGATTTCTCTAAAGCAATACTGTTGAAAAAGAATCTCATTCGAAAGGAGGATAGAATGAAAACAACAACGGTTTATATTGCATACCTTCTCTTCATTGTAACTTCAGTTCTTTACTCACATCAAAATTATTATGCATCGCTCATC
>Ga0233422_10000740_pt1 | contig 15501 bp, 12 predicted proteins | sample Watercolumn_Mata_2_FD_182724 | JGI IMG/M metagenome (GOLD analysis project Ga0233422, IMG submission 182724) | Freshwater microbial communities from Lake Matano, South Sulawesi, Indonesia - Watercolumn_Matano_2014_110_MG | ecosystem: Environmental > Aquatic > Freshwater > Lake | place...
GGGTTTTCAAACTACTAGGTTTTTTTGCGACTTTGCGGTTCCGATTCTCAGAATCCCGCTTGGAGGCGGAATCCGGGAAGGCGGGACTTAGCGTGATTCTCTTCTTAGTTTTTGAGATGAGTTCTAGCGTCATTGCCGTTTCGTTCAGGACGTCCTCGAGACTTCGCGGCAGCTCTTCCGGACATTACCAGGGAGATTCAACTCATGGCACAACCCCCCAAGACCATTCTCGCGATCGGAGCCCACTGCGGCGATATCGAAGTGACCTGCGGAGCAGTCCTCGCAAAACACAGCAGGCAGGGAGACCGGGTTACCATCCTCCATCTCACTCTTGGTGAGGGAGGAAATCCACGCATGACACCTGCTGATTACGGCGACCAGAAGCGACGCGAAGCCGAGGATGCCGCAAGAATCATCGGGGCAGAACCACTGTTTGCGCCATATCGGGATGGGGAGCTCCCCGCCACAGAGGAAGTCAAGCGCTACGTAGCAGGTGTGGTGAGGAGTGTGCGACCCTCACACGTCATCACACATTGGCGCCACAGCATGCACAGGGACCATGCAACAACCCACATCGTCGTCAACGACGCCCTTCTTCTCGCATCCCTCCAGGCAGTCGAAACCGGCCAACCGGTACATCGGGGTGTTCAAGGGGTCTACTACACAGAGAACTGGGAAGATCCCGAAGGTTTTAATCCATTCATCTACATTGACACTTCGAACGAGCTCGAGATCTGGAAAGAGGCGGTAACAAAGTACCAGTTCATTAGGGGCGGGATTTCGAGTTTTCCGTACCTCGACTACTACGCCTCTCTGGCAAGAGTCAGGGGCGCAGAAGCGGGCTCAACCTACGCAGTCGCATTCGATGTAGATTCTCATGCCAAGCGGCGGACGTTGCCGACGCTTCCCTAATCACGAGAGAGGCTCCCGCATGCAGAAATCTATCACCATCGCTCTTCTCTGCATATCGGTCACACTCGTTCAACCGGCTCTGGCTCAGCACGCTTCCGTGAGCGTTGACGCCGGCACAATCATCGAATCCGTCCATCCCTGGTTGTATGGCATCAACACGGCGCGATGGGATGAGTCTCTTTTCCCTGGCCGGACCGATGACGCACTTCTGTCTGCAGACCGTGATGCGATCGCGAAGATCAGGGCATCTGGAATCACACTGCTCAAATATCCGGGCGGAAACGACGCAGATCACTACGTTTGGAACTCCCCGTCCAACAATTCGACAGAAATGGATACGGATGAATACATCGCTCTCTGCCGAGCCGTTGGCGCAGAGCCATTCATCACGGTGAACTTCAACGAGTCTCCGGAACTTGCGGCCGCGTGGGTACGATACTGCAACATCTCGAAAGCCTACAACGTGAAACTCTGGGAAGTTGGCGACGAGCAATGGGGAACGTGGGCACGCGGGCATGTACCCCCCGAAGAGTACGCGCGGAAGTACATCAGGTTTGTGGACGCGATGCGCTCCGTAGATCCCACCATCAAAGTCGCAACGAATGTCCCTCTTGGCGCGCATCCGGAAAACTGGGCGCACCGAGTGCTCAAAGCTGCCCCCAACCATGTGGATATGCTGACCTTCACGTACTTCCCTCAGCAATGGGGAAAGGAGAACGACGACACGCTCCTTGCCACCGTCGGTACGTTCAGGCAGCTGTACCACCAACTGCGCAAGGATGTCGAGGCATCGGTCGGACCGGCGAGAGCATCCACCCTGATGTACGTGAATGTAGGATACAATTCTGTCAACCACTCGCCAGGACCCCAGACCCTCCAGATGGTGAACGCCCTGTGGACGGCGGACATGCTGGGCGCAATGGCCGAGATGGGAACAGACATTGCCTGCTTCTGGGCACTACACAATTTCTATCCTCCACGCGCCGGGGATTTCGGATATCTTTCCTCCGAGGGAAAGAACACGCCGCGATCCAGTTACTATGTATTTCCGCTGCTTCGACGTCACATTTGGGGCAATGTCTGCAAAGTTTCAAACGCCAATCCCGAACTTTCTGTCTACGCAGGTCTCGAGGGGAAAAGGCTTTCCATTCTCCTCATTAACAAATCAAAGCTCCGTCCGCTCACCACGAATGTCTCCATTCACGGTTTCGCACCTCAGCCAAATGGCAGAGCGTGGGTTGTGGACGATAAACGAAAAATCCTGCCGGTCACAGACAAAAGAGATTTCTCTTCATCATTTCCAATCTCCGTGCCTCCATATGCCATATTGGCGTTAGAACTGATTTCGCAGGATTCCGTCGTTCCTGCCCAAAACCTCGCTCAATTCGCGACGGCCACCGCTTCATCATACTCCACGATCGGTCCTCACTTCGGACCATCGAGTGCGATCGACGGTGTCGCAGATACGCGATGGAATTCAGCTGCATGGACGAAATCAAACGGCGACGAACAACAGTGGTTTCAGCTCTCCTGGAAGAACTCACGGCGGATCGCCCGCATTCAGATCGCATGGGGTGAGAGTCCTGCCGTAGAATACAGTGTGAAATCGTCATCAGACGGAAAGACGTGGAAAACACTTCTTTCGTTTTCTAAAGGAATGGGCGGGATCGAGACTCACGCCGTCGCACCAACCTCGCTCCGCTTTCTCCGCATCGAAGGGATAAAAGGGACGAAGGGAATTTCTGCGTATTCGATCCGGGAGATCAGGGTTTTCGAGAAGTGATTGGACTCTACCAATGAGCAACGAGGGAATGCACAACAAAGCGTTGCGGTTCACGTCACTTGATGCCTTCCGCGGTTTCGCCATAGCCGGAATGCTTCTCGTGAACAATCCAGGCACCTGGGATCCGGCCGTGGTGCCACGACTCCTCATGCACGCAGAATGGCATGGCTGCACATTCGCTGATCTTATCTTCCCTTTCTTCCTCTTTGCTGTCGGAATGGCAATGCCGTTCAGTGAGGCGAAAAAGCGAAACCTTGAACTGCCAACATGGAAACGCATTCTCATCGCCGCACGACGCGGGGCAGTCTTATACCTCCTGGGAGCATTCCTCAAATCTGCCTCATTGAACATGCCGGTCCTTCATTTCGGCATCCTCCAGCGAATCGGCGTACTCTACTTCGTCGTCTACCTCCTTTTTCCGTTGAGAACCCGGATACAAGCCGCGATCGGAGTGGCATTGTTGTTCGTCTGGTGGGCCATCCTCGCCTTCGTTCAGGGCCCCGGAGTTGTGCCTGGCTCTTTTGAGCGGGACTTGAACGCTGCGCAGTACCTTGACAGCTTCATCCTCGCACCGGAGGACAAAGAGACGATCGTCAGCATGATTCCCGGAATCTCTACAGTTCTCGCGGGGCTGCTGACGGGCAAATTCCTGATGAACAACAGGGACCCCCGCGCGGTCATGAAGATGCTTGCCGCTGGAGCAGCGGGCGGAATCGGCATTGGACTCCTCTGGGATTTCGTCGTCCCGTTGAATAAGATTCTTTGGACAGCATCGTTCGCTGTGTACACCGCCGGTTGGTCGTGTCTTGCGTTCCTTCTCTTCTACTGGGTACTCGAGGTGAAGCAATGGAAGAGCGTTGGATTCCCATTCGTCGTCTACGGCATGAACGCGGTCACGCTGTATGTCGCGACAGGGCTCTTTGTTCGCTGGGTGATGCTCGCCTGGCGTGTTTCTTATGAAGGTGCGCAGACCAGTCTCACCGGGTACTTCTACAAATCGTTTGCCGCAGCGACTTCTCCGACGGTTGGTTCACTGCTCTATTCCCTTCTCATCATTTTCCTCGGCTGGCTGCTTTGTTTCTTGATGTATAAAAAGAAGCTCTTCCTGAAGGCCTGAGCCGCATGAAGCCGAACACACCTCATCCGACCTCAAGAGCCGTGAAAACGGGCGCTGACCGTCTTCTTGAAGCCGCTCCAGAACTCATCAAAGGAAAACGCGTCGGACTCCTGACGAATCACACAGGCCGGCGATCTGACGGTACTTCTACGATCGAAGCGATTGCTGGCTCCGGAATCTGCCGGCTGACCACGCTCTTCGGCCCCGAACATGGTCTCGCTGGAGAAGCGCCCGACGGAGTTGCCATCAAGGACAATGACACGAGAAAAATGGGCGCCAGAGTCTATTCTCTCTACGGCGAGACAATGAAACCGACCCCGAGCATGCTCGGGGAGGTCGATGTGCTCGTCTGCGACATCCAGGACGTCGGGGCCCGATTCTATACCTATCTGTCGACGATTCTGCTCGCCATGGGGACAGCGGCAGAGGCGGGCATACCCGTCGTCATCCTCGATCGCCCCAACCCGATCCGTGGACTCACCGCCGACGGACCCGTCCTCGATCCCGCTCACAGGTCATTCGTTGGCTGGCTCGCAACACCGATCACAACGGGCCTTACCATCGGCGAACTGTGTCTGCTGAGCAACAAGGAAGGGTGGCTCGGAAAAGCAGGGACTGCGGACCTCCACGTGGTGCCACTTGAGAAATGGAAACGTTCGATGTGGTTTGACGAGACAGGGCTTCCCTGGATTGCGCCGTCACCGAACATGCAGACCATTTCGACGGCCGCCATCTACCCCGGAATGTGTCTCGTGGAAGGAACTAACATCTCCGAAGGACGCGGTACCTCCGATCCGTTTCACATCGCCGGAGCTCCGTGGGCCGATCCGGACTTGGTCCTTCGGCAGTTGGATCGGTTTGAAATCCGCGGCGTCCGGTTCGCACCGGAGCATTTCACTCCGACGGAGACACCCGGCAGAGCCCACAAACCAAAATACGAAGGCGTCGTTTGCCACGGGATCCGAATATCCATCACGAATCGCGATCTTATTGCTCCGGTCCGGCTTGGGATTTCGGTTCTGGATGCATTCAGACGAGCACACCCCGATCAAATGACGTTCGATCGAGAGCGCTTTGACAACCTGGCTGGCAACTCACCTGTGCGTGAAGAGCTCGAACTCGGCGTCCCTCCCGACAAAATCTGCGCCGGCTGGGAAAACGACCTCAAAGCCTTCGGCGAAATCAGATCGAAGTATCTGCTCTATCCCTGACCACCAGACGAATTAACCACTTAACCAACTAACCATCTAACCAATTAACCATTCAGCCAATTAACCATTTGACCATTTAACCAATCAGCCATCCCCCCTCCTCAATGAACTTTCAACTCATCGACTGGATCATCCTGATCGCCTACCTGGGGCTCTCCGTCTTCGTCGGCATCTGGGCGAAGAAGTATGTAGAGAACATGGAAGGCTATTTTGTAGCGGGGCGCAGGATCAGGCCCGCCCTGGGCACAGCCACGCTCATTGCGACCGAAATAGGAATCGTCACCTTCATGTATCTTGGCGAACTCGGCTATGTGACAGGGTTTTCATGTTTCTGGCTCGGCATTAATGGTGTCATCGGTTACCTTGTGATCGGCAAAACCGGATTCATTGTTTCGATGCTGCGCAGGCTCAAGGTAATGACGATTCCGGAATTCTATGAGATACGCTTCAACAAACGCGTCCGGTTGCTTGGAGGGATCCTCCTGTTCCTCGGGGGAGTCCTGAATATGGGGGTGTTCCTCAAAATGGACGGCTTGTTCCTGACCGAGACAATGGGTTTCGGCCCTGAAGTTCTCACCGCAGTCATGGTCGTCATGCTTGTCATCGTTATCAGCTATACCGTACTCGGCGGGATGTTCTCGGTGGTCGTGACAGATTTCATACAGTTCGTCATTCTCTCTGCCGGCATGCTCATTGCCACGCTCTTTATACTCGCGCACGTCAGTCTCACCGACGTCGCTACCGCCGTAACAACCAACTTTGGAGAGGCAGGGGTCAATCCGATCGTGAATCCGAGATTCGGCTGGACCTTCCTGATCTGGATTCTACTCGGAGGCGTCGGCGCCTCCGCGCTCAATCAACCCGCCACGACCAAATCGCTTGCCTCCGAAAACGCTGAAGCAGGCCGAAAGATCTTTCTCTTCGCTGGCATCACACTCGCAGGCCGTTATATCATTCCCATGTTTTGGGGCGCGGCCGCCCTCGCCGTGTTAGGTCCCGGCCTGAATCCAACAACAGCAATGCCAAAACTGCTCAGCGCCGTGGTTCCGTCAGGGCTTCTCGGTCTCATGATTGCCGGCATGCTCGCGGCGTCAATGTCAACGTACAGCGCATATCTCCTGGCATGGAGCTCCGTTGCCTCCCGGGATATCATTTCGCCGCTGAGTCCAAGGCCGCTCAGCGAGAAGACCATGATGCTCTTGAGCCGAATCATATCGATCCTGATCGGCCTCTTCATCCTCGTGTTCGGTTTATGGTACGAGATTCCGGCCACGGCATTTCAGTACATCGCGATCACAGGAGCAATGTATGCCGCCGGCGCATTCTGGTGCATCGCGTTCGGTCTGTACTGGAAAAAAGCAAACACGATCGGCGCATACTACTCCCTCGCACTCGGAGCATTTGCACCTCTTGCGTTCCTCATTCTTGATCAACTCAAAGGGTATTTGCCTGAGAATATTCTCTGGCTCGTCGACGTCAACATCTCAGGGTTCCTCAGTTTCGTTCTCGCCTCGGCCGGAATGGTCGTCGGCTCCCTTCTCACACAAAAAACTCACCCACCTATTCCGCTGGACCTGGAAGAGGAGCAAGGAGGTAACGTATGAGCACGATATCATTGATCTGGATCGCTGTCTTCGCGCTCGCAGCTCTTTGTTTCTTCGGAACAGCTGCGGTGATCACAGTCTTTGGGACGCGGGACCTTAAAGACCTGCTCAGAAAGTCGGAGACGAAGGATCCGCCCAGCCCATAGCTTGCCCAGCCCACGGCACGATTGAGATTGAAAGGTGTTGCATCACTTCCCATTGTTCTCGAAATTGAGATGGAGTCCTTCATTCATCATCTTTCGAGAACACCATGAACACAAGACACATTCTGCTTCTGGCTGCGATCCTTGTCTCTGCAACTGAAGCACAAGTTTCGGTCACCCGCTCTATTCAACTCCCCCTTCCGCAGACCCGCAAATGGGCGAATCCTCAATTTTCTCCGACAGGGCTTTCGGTGTTTTATACCGATGCGGACGGAAACGGGATCTGGCAATATGTCTTCAAAACCCGAACGATACGCCAGATTACTTCCGACCGGAAATCGGGAACGGCCTTCAGCGTGTCCCCCGACTGCAAGACGGTCGTCTACCGCCGCACGACGAAGGAGGGGCTAGAGCGAAAACAGGATGTCGTTCTCGTCAACATCCTGCAGAAATCCTCGACCGTGCTGGCATCAGGCTCCGACGTCGCTATTCCGTCCTTTGCAGGTGACACTCCGATCTACACCGTGAACGCGACAACACAGGGATTTCCGTCGACGCGTGCAACCCCGACGACTGTTCTCGGGATTGAGGACACAAAGATCGCGCTGACTCTCGGTGGAAAGAAGGTGCTGCTCGATCCCATCGGAAACGGGAGGTATATCTGGCCCGTTCTTTCACCCGACAAGAAACGACTCGTGGCATATCAGATGGAGAAAGGAGCATTCATCTGCAATGTTGACGGTTCCGACGTGACGATGATCGGAAAGCGAGATGCGCCCTCGTGGACCAGATCCGGAAAGTGGATCGTGTTTATGGACGCCAAGGACGATGGCCACAAGATACTCTCGTCAGATATCGCTGTCGTGTCGCTCGACGGACTCATGACTTTTCCGCTGACGACGACCTCACATATCCTCGAAATGAATCCGGTTTGCTCTCCGACAGAGGACAAGATTGCCTGCAGCACAGTTGATGGCTCGATTCTCATCCTTGAGTACGAGGAGCGATGATGAAACGAGGCATCTATCTCTCGCTCGTCTTTTTCTGTATTTCATCCGTTTTCGCGCAGCGGACGGACCTCTCCGGAATCAAGATCTGCATCGATCCGGGACACGGGGGGAACAATCCAGCAAACGATCGGCATCTCGTGCCGGACCCAGGCACCGACTTCTGGGAATCTGAAAGCAACTTCCAGAAAGCACTGCTGTTGAAAGGCCTCCTGGAAGCGAAGGGAGCGACGGTACTTCTGACGCGCACGACGAACTACTATCCTACCGATGCAGAACCGTCGCTTGCAGCGCGCGTGGCGTTCGCGAATGCAAACAACGTCAACTGGTTCCACTCCATTCACAGCAATGCGACGGGCCTCTCCTCAAACACTTCGATCAACTACACCCTCATGCTTGTTCGCGAGGAGATCGTTCCAGGTGGTAGCACGGTCTATGGTCCCGGCACGGGCAAACCTGAGTGGCAAGGCGCATGGGATATCTCCCTCCTCATGGGCCCGAGAATCCGGGACAAACTTCGAACGCAGCGCTCTTCGCAGTACCTTGACTGGACGTTTTACGGTGGTGCGAATGGTGGATACACACTTGGTGTATTGCGTGGTCTCGCGATGCCCGGACAACTGTCGGAAGGATCGATGCACGACTTCTATCCGGAAACGCGCCGACTCATGAACAACAGCTACAGAAAGTTGGAGGCGTATGCGCTTCGCGACGCGTTCATGTCATATTTCGGGGTTCCATCAGACACCCTCTGCATTGTCGCAGGTATTGTTTCCGAGATCGGAACGGGGAAATTGATTGACGGCGCAAAGGTGCGAATTCTGCCGGAGGAAATTGTTGCCAATGGCGATCAATTCCGCAACGGATTCTACATGTTCGACGGTATTCGGCCCGGCGTGCACACGATCCGTTTCGAAACGCCGGGATATCGTCCAGACTCCGTGCAGGTGACCCTCACAGCCCGTGAGACCCGGTTTCTCGACCGACAGGTTGAATCGGCGGCGGCTCCGGTTGTGTCAACAAGTTCCCCCGGAAGAAACGACACTGCCTTCTCCGCTGCCGGACAAATTCAAATCGTTTTTTCGAAGTTGATGGACACCGCCTCCGTCCGCGCTGCGTTCTCCATCACACCAACCGTCGCAGGATCCCTCCTCTGGTCGAATAACTCCACGACGCTGAATTTCAAGCCCGACTCCGTTGTTCTACCCTTCAACACGGTCTTCACGATTCGGATAGACGGCACAGCCCGCTCACAAGGCGGCTATTTTCTTGACGGAAACGGAGATGGAACGGGAGGCGACGCCTTCCAACTCAGCTTCAGGACCCAGCCCGCTGATGTCTGGTTCCCCGGCTTGGTCTCCGCATTCACTCCAAATGGATCGACTCTGCGTTCGGCCTCGAGCGTGATCAATTTCACGTATGACGAGCCTCTCAATCCGTCGAGCATTAATCTGAACAATGTGGTAATCCAGGAGGTTGGCGGATCGATTCCCAGCCGCACTCTCGAATACTATGAGGCGAACGGGCGCGGTGGCTTCGCGATGTACGTGCAAGGCGGATTGCTTCCAGGGAAATCGTACCGGATTCGAATTAGCGGCATCACAGACCTCGCCGGCAACGCAATCCCTGCCAGCAATCCTTTGTGGACCTTCACGGTCGGTCCCGAAGAGTCTCAATCCACGAGCATCGAGGATTTCAGTTCATCTGTCTCCTCATGGTGGCAACCTGCGGCCAGCGGCTCGACGACTGGTGTTGACAGCTCGGCCTTTGGTCACGATTCTCTGGTGACACTGAAGCTCTTCACGCCCCCCGCGACGTCCGGTCGACTGACCTACCGCTGGAACACGACGACAGCAACGAACTGGTTGATCCGGGAGTATCTTGCCGGCGGACCGGGTCGCTCCCTTACATGGCGTCCGGAGGGCCACAAACTGCGGGTGTACGTCTTTGGTGATGCCAGCGGCACAGAATTCAGATTTGCCGTCGACGACAGCGTTGAGGCATTCCTATCTGGCACCACCGCAAACCACGAAGTGAGCTCTTGGATTCCGATCGACTGGGTGGGATGGCGCCTCATCGAATGGGACTTCACCAGCGATTCCGTAGGAACATGGCTGGGGAATGGCAAGCTCGAAGGAATGCTTCGGTTCGACAGCTTCCAGCTCCGCCGAACTTCAGCATCGAGATCGACATCCGGCAAGATTCACTTCACCCGCTTGCAGGTAGTCAAGAAAGCCGTCGTGTCTGTCGGAGACGATGAGTCGGGAACTCCCGCGATATTCGACCTTTCACAGAATTACCCAAATCCGTTCAATCCCTCGACAACGATTCGCTATCAGCTGCCTGCACACGGCGTCGTTACGCTCAGAGTATTTGACTTGCTTGGGAGAGAGATCGCCACCATCCTGAACGGTGCACAGGGGGCAGGATCCTATCAGGTACGCTGGGACGGAAAGAACGCGAGCGGCGAGTCTGTCGCATCAGGAGTGTACATCTACCAACTGCGTGCAGGTACGTCAGTGCTCACTCGGAAGATGATTCTGATGAAGTAATTACCGGAAAGCCTTCCGAAGGTTCCAAAGGCGAAATCGTGACCTTCGGAAGGCTTCTTCGCGATTCGAGTGACCGAAGGATGGGTGACTAGACCAGCATCCTCCAGACCTGCGCCACGAGGAAACACACAACCACCCCGATGAAGATCGGCAGGAGCGTCGCCACTGTTGTCCACTTCGCACTCCCTGTCTCTTTGTAGATCGTGTAGATGGTTGTTGAACAGGGATTGTGTAGCAGACTGAAGAGCATGAGGTTGATGCCCGTAAGCACTGTCCACCCTCCCGCCTGAAGAACCGCGGCAGTAGCCTCAGTCGAATCCAGCTCGAACATCACCCCTGACCCGCTTCCAACGCCCGCAAGCTTCGCCGTCAACACCGTCAGCATCAAGACAGTCGGTATGACGATCTCGTTTGCCGGTATCGCAATGATGTAGGCAAGCAGAATCACTCCGTTGAGACCAATCAGGACTCCAACGGGGTCAAGCCATCCAATGAAGTGCTCGGCAAGGCTGAGGCCTCCGATTGTGACATTCGAGACAAGCCAGATCACTGCGCCGGAGGGAACCGCCCACACAACGGCTCGCCACAACACGATCAGTGTACGGTCGATGATGGAAGTGTACAGGGTTTGGAGAACCCTCGGAGGTCGGTACGGGGGAAGCTCAAGACTGAATGTTGAGGCTTCACCGCGAAGGACAGTGCGCGACAAGCTCCATGAAACGACGAACATAAAAAAGACTCCAAGAAGGACAACCGCCACGACCGCAAGCGCTGAGACAACTCCTGCCAGGTGCGCCGGTGCAAGCGCTCCGATGAAAATTGACGCGATGAGAATCTGCGTCGGCCAGCGGCCGTTACAGATGGAGAAGTTGTTTGTGATAATGGCGATGAGGCGCTCCCTGGGGCTATCGATGATGCGGGCTGAAACCACACCAGCGGCATTGCAGCCGTACCCCATCACCATCGTGAGCGCCTGCCGTCCGTGCGCACCGGCCTTCCGGAAGAGGAAGTCAAGATTGAACGCCACACGCGGAAGATACCCGAAGTCCTCGAGCAGTGTGAACATCGGAAAGAAAATTGCCATCGGCGGAAGCATGACGCTGATGACCCATGCCCCGGCAAGGTACATGCCGTCAAACAGGAGTCCGCTGAGCCACACGGGCATCTGAATCCACGAGCCGAATTCTTTCAGAGCCGGGTGAACGGTGTCGAGGAGCACACCGGCAATCAATTGCGAAGGAACGTTGGCAACCTCGATAGTTATCCAAAAGACTGCTGCGAGCAGGAGAAACATAATCGGGAAACCGGTCCAGCGGCTCGTGAGAAGACGGTCAAGCGAACGCTCGAAGTTGAATCGGGGGGCCTCACCCGAGATCATCACGCTCTTTGCTGCAATTGCCGTCGCATCTTCGTAGAGCGCTTCAATGGCGCGATCATGAAACGATTCTCCAACCTGCCAGCGAAGTCCCTGTGCATGATTGATGATGGCTTCCACTTTGGAAAGAAACTGATCGCTCATGATGCCGCCCCCTCTTCTCGTCGGACCCCTCGTTTGCCGTCACCACCCCCGGACGTGAGCGTTTTCAGTTCACCGCTTTTCAACGCGTCAATGATTCGCTGATCACCCGCGAGGAGCCGCAACGCCACCCAGCGGACATTCGGAAGTCCCGGGATCTCTGCCGCGATCTGCTTCGCCAGCTCATCCACCGCTTGTTTGACTTTCCTGTCCTCCGTCCAGCCGCGCCGCGGCTTGCACACAAGCGCACCAGTGACGACATCTCGGATACTGCGAAGCAGCTCCGGCATACCGCGACCGGTCCGGGCTGCCGCGAGGACGACAGGCACGCCAAGTTCCCGCGCCAACGAGCGGTCATCAATTGTGATGCCCTTTCGTTCAGCCTCATCCACCAGGTTGACGCACACCACGGCCTTATCAGTTATTTCGAGGACCTGGAGAACGAGGTTTAGATTGCGCTCCACACGAGTGGCATCAATAACGATGACACAGGCATCGGGCCGGCCAAAGAGGATGAAGTCCCGCGCCACTTCCTCGTCCGTGCTCGTCGACATGAGGGAATAGGTACCCGGCAAATCAACGACCTTGTAGTTGGCGCCATCATAGGAAAATGCCCCTTCGGCACGGGTGACAGTTTTCCCCGGCCAGTTTCCGGTGTGCTGTCGGAGCCCCGTGAGGTTGTTGAAGACCGTGCTCTTGCCGACATTCGGATTGCCCGCGAGGGCAATCACGAAATCCGCCGATTCAGCACGCTCGCCAAGCCTGACAAGCTTACTTTCTCTGTTGACGGGACAAACTTCGCATTGCTCTGGATACGCCATGCGTCAACCCCTTCCTTTCTCCTCGACAAGGATCATGTCCGCCTGCAGTTTGCGAAGGGCGATCGTTGCTCCGCGAACGCTGTATGCGATCGGATCGCCGGTCAGGCTTTCCATCACGGCTTCGATGACGGCCCCCGGTACCACGCCCAAATCCATCAAACGTCTCCGCTGCAATCCCCGGCAAGCAGGCGAGATGCCGCTCACGATCCCGCGCTCCCCGGGCTTGAGAGTCGCCAGCGTGCGCAAAACGGCGGCCTTCCGCTCCCCTGCAGCAAGCGGAACAACGCTCAGGTTGGCGGCGAGTGCTGGTGCGAGCGCGATCTCATTTCCATTCGCTTCAAGCCTGATCCTGGTGCTCGTCCGCTCGATGATCCGTACTTGGAGGCCCGGATAAAATCCCTGTGCAATGAGCTGCGCATAATGAGCGGGCGGCTCGTCCTCAATGTGAACGATGCCGCCAGACTCTCCTTCGTTCAGAGACATCAACGGCTTCCAGGTCACTTCAGGCATCTCGCCGGTCGCACTCGGGATCGGATCACCGTGAGGATCAAACGCCGGATGGCCGAGACGCCGGTCGAGATCAGAGGCCTCCTCCGTAGTAATCAGGTGTTCCTTTTTCTCCGCTTCAGTGTGCCACTCGGCCTCATTGAACGTTGTTTCATCGGCCAGGTACCGTTCCCAAAGACGATGGACTCTGATGATCCTCAGGGCATACGATCGTCCCTCGGCCGTCAGTCGAAACACCCCGGCATCCCTCTTGAGCAAACCGAGCGATTCAAGCTTGGTTGTCAGCTTCGCCGTCTCACCTGCCGACATCGAGAGCATCTTCGCTATCCCCTCCGGCTTCGACGGCAGCCCATTGGATTCCAGGTCGTACAAATGCTTGAGCGCGTCCTCAAGTCGGATCCGGTCCTCACGGAGCCGCGACGCGTTCAAGCGCGCGATGATACCACGTCCGGGCCAGAAGATCGCAGCAGCCACCGCAAGCAGCACCAATCCGCCCAGAAACAATTCTCCAGGAGTCATGACATCCTATCCTTCCTCAACAAAAATGTTGCTCGCAAGTTTTGCACTGACAAACTGCTCCTTCCTGCCAATTTCCACTCTCAACGAGCCATCGAAGTCGACTCGTTCCTTCACCTTGATCTTTTTCTTCAGGGCAATTCCAAGCCGCGAGGCGTAGACAAGCACTTGTGAATCGGTGTCGTTGACACGCGCGACGACGACAGATTTACCGGGTCTCACCTCAGCAAGCGCAGTGTACCGATGATGGTCGATCGATCCTTCTGACGACGGGATTGCATGGCCGTGCGGATCTGTGCGCGGAAATCCGAGCGCCTCATCCAGCCGTTGCTCAAGCTTCTCCGATGTGAGGTGTTCCAGCCGCTCTGCCTCCTCATGGATCTCGTGCCATGGATACTTGAGTACCTGGACGAGGAATGCTTCCCAGAGCCTGTGTCGGCGAAGGATTTTCAGGGCTCTCTTCTTTCCCTCTGCTGTGAGCTCAACACCTTTGTACGGAGCATAGGTGAGAACACCGTCCTCTGCAAGCTTCTTGATCATCTCCGTCACCGACGGAGCTGAAACTCGCAGACTTTCCGAGAGCGACGACGTCGATACCCTCCCGCCAATCTCCTGCAGCTTGTAAATGCTCTTGAGATAATCTTCTGCCTGATGGCTTGCCATGCTCCGCTCTCTGCTTGTGGTCCGGTTTCCGCCGCCTCGACGGGTTGCAGCTGCACAAATAATTAGGGGTGCCTAAAAATAGAATAAGGAGACCTAAATGTCAAGCCGGAAGAGGTTTCTACCCGGCAGCTCCTCATATCCTCAGACGTTGTTGTTTCTCACAAGACTTCCCGCTACTATTTGCGCAATCCTGGTAGAGGGACACGAGTGCCGACCATACTCATCATTGACGACGAAGAATTGATTTGCAGCCTTCTCGCCTCTGTGCTGCAGACTGAAGGGTACGAGACGCTCACGGCGAGCGATGGCAGACACGGTATCAAGCTCGCCCGAGAGCATTTGCCCGACCTGATTATCTGCGACGTAACGATGCCCTCGGTCGACGGACACGCAACGCTCAAGACCCTTCGTCAGGATCCTTCGACGGCAACGATTCCCTTTATCTTCCTTTCCGGCCAATCCGCCATGTCCGACATGCGTCAAGGCATGGATATGGGCGCCGACGATTTTCTGGCAAAGCCTGTGATGCCGGGCGAGCTCGTCGCAGCTGTCAGGAGCCGGCTTCAGAAACGCGAAATGAACCGCAAGGAGACGGAGCGCAAGCTGAATGAGCTCCGAATGAACCTCAGCCTTACCCTCCCTCACGAAATCCGGACTCCCCTCAGCGGCATTATCGGGTTTGCCGAGATCCTCCGCGACGACAGTCAGAAACTGAAACCGGCAGAGATCTCCGAAATGGCGTCGATGATCCTGATGTCGTCCCAGCGGCTGGGTTTGTTAATGGAGAACTTCCTGACCTATGCCCAGCTGCAAATGCTTTCGGCAAGGCCGGACAAGGGCGGCTTTGTTGGTCGCGAGACAACTACGTCGCTTCGCTCAGCTCTCGAAGAGGCCGCTCAGCGAAAATGCGCCGGCATGGACCGGCTCAAAGATCTGCGCGTCCGGCTGGTTGAGGCAGAGGCTGCCATCTCTCTTCAGAGCATCACGAGAATGCTCGATGAATTGCTCGACAACGCATGCAAATTCTCAAGAGATGGCACCCCGATTGAAGTCACTTCAACGGTAGAGGAAGGCCTTTATGTCTTGAGGGTACGCGATGAGGGCGCGGGCATGGATCCGAAGCACATTTCATATATTGGTGCCTACCGG
>Ga0233422_10000743_pt1 | contig 15491 bp, 17 predicted proteins | sample Watercolumn_Mata_2_FD_182724 | JGI IMG/M metagenome (GOLD analysis project Ga0233422, IMG submission 182724) | Freshwater microbial communities from Lake Matano, South Sulawesi, Indonesia - Watercolumn_Matano_2014_110_MG | ecosystem: Environmental > Aquatic > Freshwater > Lake | place...
CTTCAAATTTACTCCAAGAGATACCCTCAAATCAAGATGCAGTTTACCGACTCTTTACCGGTATTCAGCAATTGCTGGCGGAGAAGTGTCCATGTCAGGCCGTCATCCATGGATCTCCAGATCTCCCAACTCCAGGAAGTTCCTGTATTGACCGAGTAGCATGCATAGAGCCATCCGTTGAATGCAACGGAAAGACAGGCATCACGCTGACTTTCCAGACCCGAGAAGTGGATGATCACGTCGTTACCGTAAAGAATGCTGTTTGCGGGTTTGACTGGGAGAATGGAGGATTGGTCCAGTTCTCCCTGGGCCATCAGGGAAACCGTCAAAATGACGCTCAGAATGGCCGTTGCAAGGGTAATGGTAAATTTCTTCATACGCATTTGTTTTTGGATTCTGATGAATTGAAATGACCGGCAAATTACGACGAAATCGGTAGAATGTCAAGCAGGGAGGGCAAAAAAATCATTTGCAAAACCTTTCGCACATCCCGGTTCCAAATAACACAGCAGTTTGTGCTGATTTCTCAATGGAGTTTAGGGATTATTTTCAGGTGATAAGGCGGCGATTCATTCTGAAGGAGTGGGTCCCGAATATTCTGCAGAGTTTCCAATACCGTATCGGCCGTTTTTATTGGAGCGTCAGACTTGTTAAAGGTGATTCACAAAAACAAAAGTTTCGTAAACACATGCTTGCTATACCAACTCAGGTACTTATTCACACTTTTTTTAAGTAGTTGTATGATAGAAATTTGTCGAATGAAAATTTTAAAACCGAAATAAGATGATAACTGTAAGAAATTTATCGGGAGTATTGTTACTTTCCATAATGATCTTTTTTACAGGTTGTAAAAAGGATTTCGATCCCAAGCCATTTCCGGAAGTAAAATCGAAAATGACTGACCTTACGATACCTAATGGATTTGATTGGAAGACAACCCGGTCAGTCGCATTGAACATCGGAATAGATCTTCCCGGTTCACCGGCTGCGTTTCATCGGATTACACTCTATGATAAGGACCCGTCCTCCGGGGGAAAAGCCCTCTTTTCAGGAGCTGCCAAAGAAAGTGTTAACCTGGTGGCTACTATTGCAGTACCACTTGCTCTGAAAAATATGTACCTGCAACTTTCTTCTTCCGGATATGTTGAACAGCTGGTATTAGTGGATGTTGCAGATGAGCTTTCCTACATTTTTCAACCTTCGGGAGGGAAGTTAAAGAGTAGTACCGGATCCACAGTTACTGGTCCTGACTGCAATAGTGGGTGCGATCAAACATTATCCGGATCAGGATCGCAAACCATTTCAAACGGTCAGACATATTGTATCACCTCTTCCTATTCCGGCACAATTAATATTACTAGAGGGACCTTGAAAATATGCGGGACCTTTTCAGGGACGGTCTCCATGGGGAGCAGTACCTATGCCTGCAACCTGATCGTTACAGGTGGAGGATCAGCCAATATCAGTTCGCTGACCATGGGTAAAAAGTCCACACTGTATATATATGAAAATTCGGCAGCTATTATGGGGGCCATGACCATGACTTACGATGCCAGGGTATATAATTATGGAACCTTTACGGTTTCGGGGGGAGGACTTGGCTTCAACAACATCATCGAGAACGAAGGGATCATGACGATCACGGGAAATTTAAACATGACCACCAGTGCCCTCTTCCATAACTCAGGCACCCTGTATGTGACAGGTACATATAATTCTGAAAAGGAGGTAATCAACAGCGGATTTATAGAAGTGAATGGGAACTTTAATATGTGCACACAACTCAGCAATGTCTGGAATTACTGTAAAGTAATTGTTCATGGCAATCTCATCGCAACCAATTGCAATTTTTACATGGACCAGGGATATCTGAAGGTCGATAATCTCACTGAATTGAAGTCAACCGCCTATCTTACTTTGAAAAACGGATCGATGATAAATACCGGTTCATATAAGCAGTATCAGAATGTTGTAGGCCAAGGCAGCGCGAGTATAATCAGGATCACGGGTTCGGGGAATATTTATAATTCAAAAAAGGTCAACGGGAACATCGAAATGTCCACTCCGACAGGAACCTTAGCTACTGGAGGTCAATTAAATTTCATCAATGGTGCAACGCTTGTCAGCCTGGCCAATTCAATAGTATATATTCCGCTGACCGACTGTAATCCGGAAGGCAATGCGACGCCTCCTTGTCCCGATAGTGATGGTGATGGTGTGACCAATTGTGATGATGACTATCCAAATGATCCCACTCGTGCCTTTAATAATTATACTACTGGAACGGCGGTATGGGAAGATCTTTGGCCGGCAAAAGGTGATTATGACATGAATGATCTTGTAAACTATTACAGTTATAATGTCGTAACCAATGCCTCAAACCAGGTGGTGGATGTCATTGCCAAATTTTACGCCCGGGCTGTTGGGGCCAGTTTACATAATGGATTCGGATTCCAGTTCGACAATGTACTTCCTGCCCATATCGGAACAGTGACGGGATATGATCTGACAAAGGGCTATGTTGATCTCAACGCTAATGGAACAGAAAGTAATCAAGCCAAGGCAGTGATCATTGTGTGGGACGACGCAGAAAATGTCATACACCGTGCCGGTGGCTCGTTTTTCAACACACTGCCGGGTTCACCGGCCGGAACCTCTGATACCATCACTATTACAATTCATTTCACAACCCTGCTTTCAACCAGTGTAGTAGGACCCCCTCCGTTCAATCCGTTCCTTATAAAAGATGGTGACCGTGAGATTGAGATACACCTCCCCGATTATATCCCGACATCTCTGGTGAATCCCAGCTATTTCGGAACGGTTGATGATGATACTCAGCCTACTGCAGGGAAGTATTATAAAACTTCGACAAATCTTCCCTGGGCGATCAATATTCCGGTTGGTTTTGACTATCCGTTTGAATATATCGACATCACCCAGGCTTATAACTATTTTGCCGCCTGGGCAGAGTCGGGGGGATTGACCCATCTCGATTGGTATTTTGATCTTCCCGGGTACCGGAATGAAGCGAATATATATCATTAAGGCCTGGCAAGAGACTGAGGTACAACCTGCAGACTATATATTTTCTCGCAGCTTTCATTATCTGCCCACCGGTAGCCCTGTAAGAGGCTGCCGGTTCTGTTAGCCGGCCTTTGCTTGGACACAATGTTACGTTGAAACCGTGTAAACATTGGCATTGGTTACTGCCTCTGACTGTGAAGTATGAGTCTTCGGGAAAGCCATTTCCCTGGGAAGGACAGATACAAAAATTCCGGAAGCGTTTTCCAGCAGTACTGACACAGCTACTTATTATAGCTTTTCCTTTGGGTTTATCGGATGTATTTTTGAACCTGGATAGCCATCCATCTGTATATGATTGTATAATGTAATAGTATATCTTTTACATTACAATTGCTAATTAATGACCGATCACTGATCGGTCATTTTTTTTTCATCCCGGAACTATTCCCCGACAGTTTTCAGTTACAAAATTTTTCTTCACACATACGAAGCATTGCGACACAAATACTTATTATTACTTTTTTTAAGTGATTGTATGACAGAAATTTGTCGCATGATAATTTTAAACACCGAACTCAGATGAAATCAGTAAGAAACTTATCGACCGGGTTGTTGCTTTCCTTGATTATCTTTTTTACGGGATGCAAGAAGGACTTCGACCCGCAGCCGTCTCCGGGAAAGAACCCGAAAATGACTGACCTTACAGTACCCTATGGATTCGATTGGAAAACCACCCGAACTGTCACACTGAATATCAGTCTGGATATTTCCTCATCGCTATCCACGTACAGCCGTGTGACGGTGTACGATAAAGAACCTTTTAACGGGGGAAAAGCTATTTTCTCCGGATCCGTTGCCAAGAGCTTTCCGATGATTGCTAAGATCAGTATCCCGACCGCATATACACAATTATTTTTCCAGCTGTCCAGTACCAGCGGTTTCGGGCAGATCATCACAGCGAACGTGAGCGATAATATACAGGTAACTTTCACCGAACCGGGTGGCGGGAGTCGCCTGAAAGGAACGGATGTCGTGGAACCTGATTGCAACACCGGATGCGATGTAACCATTTCGGGGATTCATGCCACTAAACTGACAATAAACGACGGGAAGACTTATTGCGTCACCACCAGTTATTCGGGGGAGATTGAAGTGGAAGAAGGCACACTGAAGATTTGTGGTACTTACAGTGGCACCGGCAATGACGGCAAGATCACCGTGGGGAAAAACGGTAAGACTACCGAACTGATCATCACGTCCACCGCGCAGGCGAATATCTCTACACTTGAACTGAAGTACCAGGCCACGGCTACGGTGTATTCCAATGCAACAGCAACCATCGGGCTGGCAGTGGTGAACCAGGATGCGGTGTTCACCAATTACGGGGCCACCACGATCAACAGCAATTTCACCCCCGACAACCTGGTGCAGAATTTTGGTGACATGACAGTCAACGGACAGTATAATATGAACGGTAGTTCAGGCAACCTGATCAACTCCGGATACCTCCTGATTAACAGCCACTGGAATGTGATCAATGAGGCGACCAACAATGGAACGATCGAGGTGATGGGAGATATGAATTGCAACAACGCTGTATTCCTGAATGCGTGCGCACTTATCGTGCACGGATTCTTCCACCTCAATAACACCGAATTTACCAATGAAACAGGGTATATCAAATGTTACGATGAAACCAAGATACAGGGTGGGCAATCCTTTATGAAACTGCGGAACCAATCGGAGATCTCGACAAAGCACCTGACCCTGAATGCCGACATCATTGGTGAAGGCACCTGGAACGAGATTCTGGTGACCCACGATCTCCGGTTCAACGGACCCAATGTAATTACAGGAAACATCGAAACGGCACAAACCAATGGAGTTCTGGTCAACGGGACGCTGGCCAATTTCACAAACGGAGCCACATTCGTCAGCTTTGCCAACATCACAAATACCATTCCCACTTCCGCCTGCAATCCTGAAGGAGTGACCCCGCCAACTCCCTGTCCGGATTCAGATGGAGACGGGGTAACCGATTGCGACGACGACTATCCTTACGATCCCGACCGCGCCTATAATAATTATACTACCGGAACCGCAGTATATGAAGACCTTTGGCCGGCAAAAGGCGATTATGACATGAACGACCTTGTGATGTATTATAAATATAATGTGGTGACCAATGCACAGAACAAGGTGGTGGATGTAATCTCCAAGTTTTATATTCTGGCAGCCGGTGCCGGTCAGCGCAATGGCTTTGGATTCCAGTTCGACAATGTAACACCGGGACAGATTGCATCGGTTACCGGTTATGATCTCACCGGAAGCTACATTGATCTTTCGGCAAACGGTACCGAGAACAACCAGGCTAAAGCGGTGGTCATCGCCTTCGACAACCATGATAACGTGATCAACCGTGTGGATGCTTCCACTTTCTTCAACACCCTGGCCGGCCATCCCGAAGGAACTGCTGACACCGTAACCGTAACGGTGCATTTAACCAGCCCGCTGACCACAACTGTTGTGGGAACCCCTCCGTTCAATCCGTTCCTGATCAAGGACAGGATCCGTGAAATGGAGATACACCTGCCTGACTACATTCCAACTTCACTTGCCAGTCCCGCTTACTTTGGAACGAACGATGATAATTCAATTCCTGCTTCAGGCCGCTATTATAAGACCAGCACAGAACTCCCCTGGGCGATCAATTTGCCGGTGACATTTGATTACCCGGTCGAGTATGCAGATATCACAACAGCGTACAACCATTTCGCTGAATGGGCTCAATCCGGTGGTTCGTCATACCCCGATTGGTATCTCGATCTTCCCGGTTACCGAAATAACTCGAACATCTACTAGACCCGGGACCCGGAGTTTCTTACTGGACTCTGCCGTAAGAGGGTGGCTCAGAAGTCGGGCCGCCCTCTTTTTTTGAACTGGTTGAAGTTATTCGATTATTTTCCTCATGCTGAACTTTGCGTCCATGAGGTTGTAAAGGAAACGACATTCGGTGGCGATCGGGTGTCCATTCCGGTAACCCGGCATAAAAGTGAGCCTGGCGAACGCCTGTTCTAACTCTTTTGCTGCATCCGGCCCCTCTTTGATGTAAACCTTACTGCACACAGGCCGGCCTTTCCTGTCAATAATCATACGGAGGAGAATGCTCCCGGGAGATATCTCCTTCAGGGCATCCCCAATTGAGGGATGGGTCAGGCTCAGGCTGTCATTTCCGCATCGGTAGGGAGGAAGGGGATTACGGCCGGTGATGCTGAAAATATGCTCATTGATGCTGTCGGCGAGATGGAAATACAGGGCGCAGTTCAACGGATCTCCCGGATCCATTCCGGGGGGAAGAAATACATCCGGTATCAGATCGCCAAACGTCGGTGTTTGAGCAGGCGACGTCAACGAACCCGTATGGCACACGACGAGGATCAGGAGGATGAATCTGTATCGCATGAGATAATGAGCAGCATACGGCGTAAAAGTAGGGGAAACAGTCGGATTAATGGCTATTTTTACTGAAAAAATTGCCGCCTATGCCGTGGTTCCAGGTTGTGAATTATGCTCTGATACTGTGTTTACTGATCCTCCTTGGATTTGGATTATGGATGCAGTTGTTTTCTTACCGGAAACCGTCCCTCTGGAGGGAAGCCGGGAGGAAGGCGGAAATACCAAAGGTACTGATCAGGCTTGAGAAGTGGTACCCCGACAAGATCAGGTTTTATACCTGGTGGTTTCAGGTTGAGCGATTGAAAAGGGAACATATACCGGGGGCATTTGCTGAGTTGGGTGTTTACAAAGGGGGATCGGCCCGTGTGCTCCATGCCATGGATCCTTACCGGGAATTTTACCTGATGGATACCTTTGAAGGATTTCCACATCTCGACCTGCAGAACGAATCCGGATCTGCCGCTACCTACACCACCCATCATTTCAAGGATACACGTCCTGAAAGGGTTTTGAGAAAAATCGGGGGCAATGACAGGATCCACCTGGTGAAAGGATATTTTCCGGATTCAGCAAAAGACCTGACCGGTGAACGGTTTGCGCTGGTGAATCTGGATGCCGATCTTTACAATCCGACCAAAGCCGGACTCGAATTTTTCTATCCAAGGATGGTTCCGGGCGGTGTTATGTTTATTCACGATTACAGCCCAAAATGGCCAGGTGTGGTGCGTGCAGCCGATGAATTCATTTCCAATCATAACCTGGTGCCGGTACTGATCCCTGACAGGGATGGGACACTAGTGCTGATCAGGAGCTAGTTAGCCGGATGAATTAAATTTCTGGTATCTGCTTGTAAGATTAAAATATTATCGTACCTTTGCGCCCTCAAAAATCAGCAGTGGTTTTTGAAGGGATTACAAGCTGAAAACAGCTAGGAAACCTGATAATGCGAGACGCGTATAGGTTTCAACCGGCTTCAATAGCGGAAGTTGGCCATCGTCTCAGCCCTTTATCTCCCTCCTTTCTAGTTTCCCGCGAATAATCCGTAAACAGATTCCGAAATTCAGGTTAATATCATCATATGCCTACGATATCACAACTGGTCAGGAAAGGAAGAAAGAAACTGACCGACAAAAGCAAAGCCCCGGCGCTGGATTCCTGTCCGCAACGCCGCGGAGTTTGCGTAAGGGTCTATACCACCACTCCGAAAAAGCCGAATTCTGCTATGCGGAAGGTTGCCCGGGTCCGCCTTACCAACGGAAAAGAAGTGAATGCCTATATCCCGGGAGAGGGGCATAATCTGCAGGAGCATTCCATCGTGATGATCCGGGGTGGCCGCGTCAAGGACCTGCCCGGGGTACGGTATCATATCATCCGCGGCGCCCTGGACACTTCCGGGGTGGAGGGACGCAAACAGAGAAGGTCGAAATATGGCGCCAAACGTCCTAAAGAGAAGAAAGTATGAGAAAGACCAAACCCAGGAAACGGCCTATCATTCCCGATCCGAAGTTCAGCGATCCGCTGGTTTCCAAATTCGTGAACAACATCATGCTTCGTGGGAAGAAGAACATTGCCTACAATGTTTTCTATGAAGCCATGGAAACGGTTACGGAAAAAACCGGTGAAAACGGCCTTGAAGTGTTCAAGAAGGCGCTGGCCAATGTAACTCCTGCCGTGGAAGTAAGAAGCCGCAGGATCGGGGGGGCTACTTTCCAGATCCCCTCGGAGATCCGCCCCGGACGGAAATTATCCATTGGGATGAAGGCCCTGGTAAGCTTCGCCCGGAAGCGCCATGAAAAAACTATGGGGCAGAAACTGGCCGCCGAGATCGTTGCTGCCTATAAGGAAGAAGGAGCCGCCTTCAAGAAGAAAGAAGATACCCACCGTATGGCAGAAGCCAACAAAGCCTTCTCTCATTTCCGATTCTGATGCCCGAAACGATAGAACATATCCGGAATATTGGGATTATGGCCCACATCGACGCGGGTAAAACCACGACGACTGAACGGATATTGTACTATACCGGAGTCAATTATAAATTGGGTGAGGTCCATGACGGGACTGCCACGATGGACTGGATGATCCAGGAACAGGAACGCGGTATCACCATCACCTCAGCCGCCACTACCGTTTACTGGAACTACAGGAAAAAGAAGTACCGGATCAATATCATTGATACTCCGGGACATATAGATTTCACCGTCGAGGTTCAGCGGTCGCTCCGGGTACTTGACGGCGCCATTGCTATTTTCTGTGCCGTAGGAGGGGTTGAGCCTCAATCGGAAACTGTCTGGAAACAAGCCGATCGCTATCGAGTACCCCGGATCTGTTATGTTAACAAGATGGACCGGGTTGGTGCCGATTTTTTTGGAGTGCTGGACCAGATTCGCTCCAAACTGGGAGCCAAACCCATACCGGTACAGATACCGATTGGAGCTGAAGACGACTTCCGGGGGATTATCGACCTGATTTCGGGAAAGGCATATACATGGGATGAGGATTCTCTCGGGATGAGTTTCCGGGAGATACCCGTTCCCGACGATCTGAAACCAACCCTGAACGAGTACCGGATGCAACTGATCGAAGGAACCGCTGAAGAAAGTGATGAACTCCTCGCCCGGTTTCTTCAGAATCCGGACTCTATCACCGAAGACGACATGGTTGCCGCTCTCCGAAAAGCTACGATTGATAACCGGATCACACCGGTTATGTGCGGTGCATCGTTTAAAAACAAGGGAGTGCAGCTCCTGATCGATAATATCGTCCGTTTTCTCCCTTCCCCATGTGATATTCCAGCAATAAAGGGAATCAATCCCTTTACCGGAAAAGAGGAAGAACGCCATCCTGATCCACAGGAACCTTTTACAGCTCTCGCTTTTAAAATTGCAACCGATCCGTTTGTCGGACGGATTACCTTCTTCCGGGTCTATTCCGGTAAACTGGATGCAGGATCCCAGGTATTGAACACCACTACGGAGAAGAAGGAGCGTATCATGCGCCTTATGCTGATGCATGCCAACAAACAAAATCCGCTGAAGTCGATCGAAGCGGGTGAGATCGGAGTGGCGGTTGGCCTGAAGGAGGTAAGCACCGGCGACACCCTTTGCGATCCGAAGCATCCCCTGGTTCTTGAGAGCATGTCGTTTCCCGAACCCGTCATCAATATGGCAGTGGAGCCAAAAACCCAGGAGGATGTTGATAAGCTGTTCCAGGCCTTGCGGAAGCTTTCTGAAGAGGATCCGACCTTTCAGGTACGGGTTGATGACGATACTGGGCAAACCCTGATCAGCGGGATGGGTGAGCTGCACCTGGAAATTCTGTGTGACCGTCTGAAACGGGAATTCAACGTGGAATGTAACCGCGGGACACCTCAGGTTGCATACAAGGAAGCCATCCTGAACACAGTCATTCACCGGGAAACCTATAAGAGGCAAAGTGGCGGCAAAGGCCGGTATGCCGAACTCATGATCGAGGTCGCCCCGGCAGAAAAAAGAGTCAAGGGACTCGAATTTATCAATGACCTCCGCGGCGGAGCCATTCCGAGGGAATTTATCCCGTCGGTCGAGAAAGGGCTGAAGGGTGCGATGATGAATGGGCCGCTGATCGGTTTCCCGATGGAAAGCATCCGTGTCCGGCTGCTTGACGGATCGGCTCACCCGGTTGATTCCGACGGCCTGGCCTTTGAGATTGCCGCAGGACTTGCTTTCCGGGAAGCCTGCCGGAAGGCGCACGGAGTGCTGCTGGAACCCATCATGCGATTCGAGATCGTGACTCCCAGTGAGTTCATGGGCGAAGTGACGGCCGATCTGAATAAACGGCGCGGGCAGGTAGAAGAGGTGGAATCCCGGATCGGGAACCAGGTCATCCACGGGAAAGTACCCCTGGCAGAAATGTTCGGGTATGTAACCACCCTGCGCAGCCTGACCTCCGGAAGGGCCACCTCGATGCTGGAGTTCTCGCATTACCAGCCAACTCCACCATCAATCATGGAAGAAATTTTATTTAAACTCAGGGGATATGTCCCTTTATATAACTAACCGTGGTAAGGACGTGACATATCGCGTCTGATACTATAAAAGAACAACTAACGTGAGCCAGAGAATCAGAATCAAATTGAAATCTTACGATTACAACCTGGTGGACAAATCAGCTGAAAAGATCGTGAAAACGGTGAAGGCAACAGGCGCCGTAGTCAGCGGCCCTATACCGCTTCCAACAGATAAGAAGATCTTCACCGTACTGAGGTCGACGTTTGTGAACAAGAAATCCAGGGAACAGTTTCAGCTCTGCTCCTACAAACGGCTGCTGGATATTTACAGCACTACATCCAAGACGATCGACGCGCTGATGAAACTGGAGCTACCCAGCGGAGTGGAAGTGGAAATCAAGGTGTAATCGGTTACTGTAACCACAAAACGTGAAGTAACATGTCGGGACTTATTGGAAAAAAGATCGGAATGACCAGCATCTACGATGCCAACGGGAAAAATACCCCGTGCACGGTGATCGAAGCCGGCCCTTGTGTGGTGACCAAGGTTCGATCCAGGGAGGTTGAAGGGTACGATGCAATCCAGCTGGCATTTGAGGATAAGAAGGATAAGCATACCACCAAGGCGGACCGGGGCCATTTTGCGAAAGCCGGGATCTCCCCGAAGAAAGTGGTGGCTGAATTTACGCGCTTTGAACCCGGTCATCAGAAGACCTTCGGTGATATCATCAAAGTAGATATTTTCGTGGAAGGCGAGTTTATTGATGTTGTTGGAATTTCCAAGGGAAAGGGCTTCCAGGGAGTTGTCAGGCGGCATCATTTCCGCGGTGTGGGAGAGGCCTCACACGGTCAGCATAACCGGCTACGGGCTCCCGGGTCTGTTGGTGCCTCCTCCTGGCCATCCCGTGTCTTCAAGGGTATTCGGATGGCCGGCCGGATGGGCGGCAACCGCGTTAAGGTGATCAACCTGCAGATATTGAAAATTATCCCGGATAAAAATCTGGTCCTGGTGAAAGGCGCTGTCCCCGGAGCCAACGGATCCTATGTAATTATCGAACGATGGAAGTAGAAGTTTATACTGTACAGGGGAAGAAAACCGGCCGGAAAGTTACTCTCGACGAGAGTATTTTCGGAATTGAACCCAATGATCATGCCATTTACCTGGATGTGAAACAGCATATGGCAAATCGCAGGCAGGGAACGCACGCCACCCTGGAGAAGTCCATGGTGTCGGGGAGCACCCGCAAACTCCACCGCCAGAAAGGAACCGGCGGGTCACGCAAAGGGAGCATCAAAAATCCGCTTTTCCGGGGAGGCGCCCGCATTTTTGGCCCGCAACCCAGGGATTATAACTTCAAACTGAACCGAAAACTGAAAAAACTGGCCAGGACTTCTGCCCTGACTTACAAGGTTAAAGATAACGGCCTGACAGTTGTGGAGGATTTCTCTTTCGACACACCTAAAACAAAAAATGTGACAGGTCTGTTAAAGAGCTTTCAGATGGAAAACAAAAAAGTCCTCTTCGTTATTCCGGAAGCAAATGAGAACCTGATGCTGAGTTCACGGAACCTGAAGAAAGTCAGGATTACCAGAGCCAGGGACCTCAATACATATGAAATTCTCGATGCCGCGTGCCTCCTGGTAACCGAAAATTCTGTCCGTGAGATAGAGAAAAGCTATCTGCAAGAATCTGTTAATCCGAACAACCCATGAATATCATCATCAAACCTATCATTACCGAGAAGATGACCCATATGGGTGAACGACTCAACCGTTACGGCTTCCTGGTCGACCGGAAAGCAAACAAGCTCCAGATCAAACAAGCGATTAAGGATCTGTACGGCGTGGATGTGGAAGAGGTCAATACCATGATTTATTCCGGGAAGAAAAAATCCCGCTTCACCAAAAGCGGTGTTATTACCGGAAGATCCAGTTCGTATAAAAAGGCCATCGTCACACTGGCAAAAGGTGAAACCATTGATTTTTATAGCAATATCTAACAAATGGCGCTTAAAAAATACAAACCGACAACTCCCGGCCAGAGGTTCAAACTGATCAGTTCCTTTGATGAACTAACCAGTGCAACTCCGGAAAAAAGCCTCCTGACTCCGCAAAAGCGGAGCGGTGGCAGGAACAACCAGGGCAAAATGACCGTGCGGTACATCGGGGGAGGCCACAAGCAGGTTTACCGGCTGATCGATTTCAAACGGGATAAAGACAACATTCCCGGCGTGGTCAGGTCGATCGAGTATGATCCGAACCGTACGGCCCGCATAGCTCTTGTCAACTATACCGACGGAGAGAAAAGATATATCATTGCCCCCCACGGCCTGAAAGTGGGTCAAACCGTAATCTCTGGAAGGGGAATTGCACCTGAGATCGGCAACGCCTTGTACCTGAGCGAAATTCCTTTCGGGACCGTCATCCACAATGTGGAGCTGCGGCCCGGTCAGGGCGCCAAGCTGGTACGAAGCGCTGGGAACTCAGCACAATTGATGTCAAGGGACGGGAAATTTGCGATAATAAAAATGCCATCCGGCGAAACCCGGATGATCCTGCAAGCGTGTAAAGCCACGATCGGCAGCGTATCCAACCCCGATCACAATCTTGAATCCTCAGGAAAAGCTGGCCGGAGCCGCTGGAGGGGGCGCCGGCCAAGAACAAGAGGGGTCGCCATGAATCCTGTGGACCACCCCATGGGAGGAGGAGAAGGAAGAGCTTCAGGAGGCCATCCCCGCTCCCGCAAAGGAATTCCGGCTAAGGGCTTCAAAACTTCCTCCAAGAAAAAAGCCAGCAATAAGTATATCATTGAAAGGAGAAAGAAATAACTGAAACATCCAGATAATGAGCCGATCACTGAAAAAAGGTCCGTATATCCACTTCAAACTGGAGAAAAAAATCCTGGAAGCGGTGGAGACAAAGAAGAAGTCCGTCGTAAAGACCTGGTCAAGGAATTCCATGATTTCCCCTGATTTTGTGGGTCAGACCATTGCCGTCCACAACGGGAATAAATTCATCCCGGTGTACATCACCGAAAACATGGTTGGCCATAAACTCGGTGAGTTCGCCCCGACCCGGATATTCAGGGGCCATGCAGGCAATAAGGATAAGGGCAAAAAGTAACTTCCTAAACGAAACACAATGGGATTGAAAAGTCGCACGAGAGCTGAAAAAAGGAAAGAGGGAAAAAAGAACTTGACCCTTGCCAGTCTGAAGAACGTTCCCACTTCACCCAGAAAGATGAGGCTTATGGCCGATCTGATCAGAGGAAAACGGGTGGAACAGGCGCTACATTTGCTGAAGACCGGCTCCAGGCAGCCATCTGCAGGCCTGCATAAGCTGCTTTTATCTGCCATTGCCAACTGGCAACTGAAAAACGAAGGGAAGCGGATTGAGGAGAGTGAACTCTATATTCAGGAGATACATGTTGACAGCGGCCGGGTTTTAAAGCGGATCCAGCCTGCTCCGCAGGGAAGGGCTCACCGGATCAGGAAACGATCGAACCATGTGACGATCCAGATTGGTAGCCTGGTGAAACCGGAGGTGGAAATACAGGAACCAGAGGAAGAAATCCAATCTGCTCCTGTTGCAAAGACAAGAAAAGAAACCGCTTCAAAGGAAAAACCGGAAACCGCGACAAAGGGTAAAAAGGTAAGAATCCCAAAACAGGCACCTCAACCGGAAACGGGGCCGGAGGATAAACCAGAGATCGTTTCCGCAACAGAAGAAAAGCCAAAATTATCCAAACCTGCAAAAGGCAAAAAAGAGACCGGGACCAAAACCAGGACCAGGACCACTAAGGAAACCAAAGTGAAAACAAAAAATAAAAAGGATTAATGGGACAAAAGACGAACCCGATTGCAAACAGGCTGGGAATCATCCGCGGCTGGGATTCGAACTGGTACGGAGGCAAGAACTTTGAACCCAAACTCATTGAAGACGAGAAGATCCGGAGATACCTGAATGCCCGTCTTTCAAAGGCCGGGATTTCTAAGATCGTAATCGAACGGACCCTTAAGCTTGTCACTGTGACCATTCACACCGCGCGACCGGGCATTATTATCGGCAAAGGGGGCCAGGAGGTGGACAAACTCAAGGAAGAGCTGAAAAAGATCACCAGCAAGGAAATCCAGATCAACATTTCCGAAATCAAGCGACCGGAGCTGGATTCAGTAATCGTGGCCAACACTATCGCCAGCCAGATTGAAGGGCGGATCTCTTATCGCAGGGCTATAAAAACAGCCATCGCCTCTGCCATGAGGATCGGTGCTGAAGGGATCAAGGTGGGGATTTCGGGCCGGCTCGGGGGAGCTGAAATGGCAAGGCGGGAAAAGTATAAGGAAGGAAGAATCCCGCTTCATACATTCCGGGCGGATATCGAATATGCCACCTGTGAAGCACACACTACCTACGGACGCATCGGTGTGAAGGTATGGATATGCAAGGGTGAGGTGTACGGAAAGCCTGAGCTGATGCCCGCTGCCGGGGGACAGAAACCGAAGCCATCAGGAGCGCAGCGCCCGAGAGGCGGACAAAGACCAAAATCCAGGAACAGAAAATAATGTTATAATCAGAAATACCTGACAAGCATGCTACAGCCAAAAAAGACGAAGTACCGGAAACAACAGAAGGGAAAGATGAAAGGGAATGCCCAGCGTGGATGCACCCTCTCTTTTGGCTCCTTTGGGATCAAAACACTCGAACAGGCATGGATCACCGGCCGCCAGATTGAGGCCGCCCGCCAGGCCATTACCCGCCATATGAAACGCGAAGGCCAGATCTGGATCCGGATTTTCCCCGACAAACCGGTAACAAAAAAACCGGCAGAAGTCCGTATGGGTAAAGGGAAAGGAGCTCCGGAATATTTCGTTGCCCGCGTGACACCCGGGCGGATACTGTTCGAGGTGGAGGGAGTTCCTCTTGATGTGGCCAAAGAAGCCCTTCGTCTTGGAGCCCAGAAACTACCGGTCCAGACACGCTTTGTTTTGCGGCATGACTATTCAGAAGAACTTGCATAAGAAGG